>Ga0315275_10003628_pt1 | contig 14270 bp, 4 predicted proteins | sample YL17G03_0_MG_FD_205557 | JGI IMG/M metagenome (GOLD analysis project Ga0315275, IMG submission 205557) | Sediment microbial communities from Yellowstone Lake, YNP, Wyoming, USA - YL17G03_0 | ecosystem: Environmental > Aquatic > Freshwater > Lake > Sediment | place: USA: Wyoming | collected... | reverse complement strand
GCATACGATCTTCTGGATCGCAACCAACGACGCGGGGCAGGCGGACGGGATCGGGAGCCGGTACTTTAATGTCGTCAACACGGGGACGTCGACCGAAAAAGCTTTGCCAATAAGTTATTGCGAGCCTCTTGGCGTGGCAATCACACATTTGGATTCAATTCTCTACCTGCCTGTATCCTTCGATCCCCTCTCCGTCAAACGCGGCTTCAATCTAGCGGCTTCGTTTGAGACGATCATTCCCGACAATCTAGGCTCGCTCCATATCGAGATGCGAGAGGTGGAACGGATCGAGCTCGATCTGGGCGAAGGGACGGCTTATCGAGGCTTCGTCGTAGTCGGCGACGAGCTCCGCCCGCTGCCCATCGGCTCGACGCTCGATCTCCTCACCGGCCGCTTCTCTTGGCTGCCTGGGCCGGGATTCATCGGCTCCTATAATCTGATCTTTCTCAAGACGGATGGATTCGAGATAACGCGAAGAGTTCCGATTACGTTGACAATCAGTCCGAAATATTAAAGAGTAAGAGCTAATAGATAAGCGAGCCATTTCGGAAGGAGTGGTTCAGTGATCGAATCGTTATGGCAGGGGAGGGTCCGATGAGAAAATTATCGTTGCTGTTTCTCGTTTTTCTCTTGATTCCGGCCGGACACACATCCGAGCAGCTGGTAGCGGCCGCATACGAATGGGATTTCGGGGACGGATCTCCCGTCTCGTATGAGCAGAACCCTGGGCACGTCTATCAACAGCCGGGGACCTTTACCTGGACGCTCAAGGTGACGACGAACGGGGAGACGTGCGTCAAGACGGGGAAAATCACGATCCGGTCGAGCGTGCCGGCGGAGATCGGGGTGAACCGGAGGACGCTCTATTTCGGGTCGGCGGGGGGCGCGACGACAGCGGCACAGGAGCTGGCGATAGAGAAGGTGGGGCGCGCGGCGCTCGAATGGCGGATCGGAGGGGAGGAGCGATGGGTCGAGGCGACGCCCTATGCCGGGACGGGAAGCGAGAGGGTGAGGGTCTCGGTGGATCCGTCCGGCTTGGCGTCGGGGGTTCATACGGGGAAGCTTCGGATCACGGACCCGTATGCCTGGAACTCGCCGCAGGAGGTGGAGGTCGTGTTGAGGGTGAGCGACGTGGCGGCCTCGGCGGCGCCGATCGGGTACGTGGAGACTCCCGAGGAGGGAGGGGGCGGGATCTCGGGGGCGGTGCCGGTGACGGGCTGGGTGGTGGATGATATCGAGCCGGCCAAGGTGGAGATCTGGCGGGATTCGGTGGCGGGGGAAGGGACGAGTCCGGTCTATATCGGCGAGGCGACGTTCGTCAGGGGGGCGCGGCCGGATATCGAGCAGGCGTATGGGACGTATCCTCTGGCGGACCGGGCGGGCTGGGGCTACATGCTGTTGACGAACACGCTGCCGAACGGGGGGAACGGGAGCTATCAGATCCAGGCGATTGCCCAGGACAAGGAGGGACACCGGGTGATTTTGGGGACGAGGACGATCCTCTGCGACAACGCGAATGCGGTGAAGCCGTTCGGGACGATCGACACGCCGGCGCAGGGCGGGAGGGCGGCAGGCCGGGGCTACGTGAATTTCGGCTGGGTGTTGACGCCGCAGCCGTACGAGATCCCGCGGGACGGGTCGACGATCTCGGTCTGGGTGGACGGGGTGAAGGTGGGGCAGGCGGTCTATGACCAGTACCGGGAGGACGTGGCCCGGGCGTTTCCGGGGCTGAAGAACACGTCAGGAGCGGTCGGATATTTCGAGCTGGACACGACGAAGTACGAGAACGGGGTGCACACGATCAACTGGGTGGCGGAGAACGACGGGGGCTTTGCCGAGGGGATCGGAGCCCGCTATTTTACGATCTCGAACACCTGGACGTGTTGTACGGGGAGCGGGGCGGAAGTGTTTGACGGTGTGCTGTCGTCGCATCCGCGGAGCCTGGCACCTATCGGATACAAGAAAGGATATTGGGGATCCGGGGATCCGGAGATCATCGTTCCGGACGATCGGGGGGTGATCCATCTTAGCGTGAGGGAAACGGAGCGGATCGAGCTTCAGCTGGGGCGGTCCGTAAAGACGGGATTCCTGGCGGTGGGGGATGAGCCTCGGCCTCTCCCGGTCGGATCGACGCTGGATAAGGAGCACGGAATCTTTTCGTGGCAGCCGGGGCCGGGATTTATCGGAGCCTACAAACTGATGTTCGAAGACGGAGCGGACCGGACGCTTCATGAGGTTGAGATTCTGATTGGGCCGAAGTTTGCGAAGCGGGGTCGGGACTTGGGCAAGCTGGATCCGAGAAGGAGGCGGCCATGAGCAGGAAGATCGGTCTGGCGACAGTCCTGTTTGTTTTTGTTGCCGGCCTAGCGGTATTGACCGGGGCGCGGCCGGCGGGGCCTGCGGCCGGGCTTCAGTCCGTGCCGGCCTGCCAGTGCGTGGCGATCGCGCCGCTGGTCGAGAAGGAGGGCAATACGGTCCAGTTCCAGGCGTCGATCGCGGCGTTCGAGCAGAAGACGATCGATCCGGCGGGCGGGACGTATATCTTCGCCAACGGCATCAAGATGACCGTGCCGGCGGGCGCGGTAGCCCAGGCGACGACGGTCGGTGTCCGCCTTATCCAAGAGGCCGAGGTGAAAGACATCATTCAGACTGGCTTGATCGTTAAAAAATTCCTGGCGGGCGTGGAACTGGTTCCCTACAAGTTCAAGTTCCTGAAGCCTATCGCGCTTGCCATCCCCACGGCGGGGCTTTCGAGCTCCACATCCCTGCCTTATCCTCTTGCGGTCGATACAACGAAGCAGATTTATGCTCTGGGAGCCCCCAAAGAACCGGAGAGCAACGGGAGCAAGGAGGCTCAAGCGGCCTCCAAGAAATATACCATGAGATACAACCAAAAAACGCGAGAGCTCGAAATGCCGGATCTGACCGAATTCCCGCCGGAGGACTGGAAGACAGTGGCGGCGGACCTCGACAAAGCGTTGGCGGCTTCCGACTGTGTCAATCAGCCCTGCCGCTGCGGCGTTATCGTGGTCTGGGAGTCCTCGCGTGATTATATCGAGGATGACAAGTGCGTGAAAGTTGCCGTCGAAGGGGCTGTATATTTTGCCGAATGCAGCCCTCCCTATGAAGAAAAATTCACTTTGCGCGAATTTACCGTAGGTGCGGTGAAAATCGAACCTGACTCTACGCCTCTCTATGTCAATGAGTATCTCTATCTCACGGCGACCGTCTTAGACGCGTATGGTCAATCCGTCCCTGAATATCCTCTCAAATGGGACGTTGATCAGCCGGATAAAGTCGTGATCGTTTACAGGGGACCTCAAACCCTCATCATTAGAGCGGTTGCGCCAACAGGAGATAACGATGCCAAAATAACGGCGACGCCGGGTTGCGGCCAGAAGGCAGGGGAAGCTTTCATCCACGTCCTGTGCCCAGACAAATAGGAAGATGCGGGCACCCGTTCTCGAGGATGACGAGCGAATCGAAATGGACCGGAACAGGTTTTTTTGGCGATCGGGCAGGATCGAATGCGAAAGGTGCAAGGCCATGAGCCCGCAAGCGGAGAATGAGATGAGACAAAAAGAGCGACGATTGCTTTTTCTTGCGATCTTTCTTTTCATATTTATCGTCCCGCGTTTTGCCTTGGCGACGGAATCGGACGGCAACCGTAAATTCTATTCAGCTCCAGCCGGATTCGACGGAACGATATCCTATGGACAGACGGTTTCAGGCTCCCTGGCCGTCGGTCAGGTGGACAGCTACACCTTTTCCGGAACGGCCGGCGATAAGCTCATGATTCGCATGGTCAGGCCTTCCGGAGGCAGCCTGCGCCCTAAAATCGAGCTCTTGGGTCCCGGCGGGACGAAAATCAAAGACGCTACTTCGTACGGCTCGACGGCGACGCTTTATAGCGATCAACTGTCAAGCACGGGAACTTACACGGTTAAAGCTTCAGACGATACGGGGCAATACTCGGCGGCATACACTCTGGCTTTGGAGAAGATCAATCCCGGAATTGGTCCTACCCTGTCCTACGGCAGCCTGGTTTCGGGAACCCTGATATTTGGAGACGTCGCGGCGTACATATTCTCTGGGACGACGGGCGATGTGATCTTCATACAATTGAGTAAAACCACCGGAACGATGTTTCCTGATATAACTCTTTTTGGCCCGGACGGGAAATCGATCGATGATGATTATGGGGCTTATCAAGCTTTTTCAGGACCCATTCGTCTGACGAGTTCCGGCACATATACGGTTTTGGCGATGGATAATTACGGCTATCAGACGGGGGATTACGTCCTTTCCCTCGAACGCCATAATCCGGATGCGGCGATTCCGATCTCTTATGGGGAGATGGCCACAGGAAATTTACCTCTAGGGGGACTCAAAATCCATAAATTCCAGGGCACTGCCTTCGATATCCTTCTCATGCAAGTCTGCAAAAAAGCGGGAACCCTTAAAGAGCCCGGTATGCAATTGCTGAATCCGGACTTAACGAGCAACAAGCGGTCCTCCAATTACGGGACGGCTTCGAGACTCGAAACTACGGGCTTACCGGCCACGGGAACCTATTTCATTCTAGTCCGCGATTATAGAGGAACCGGCGCTGGAGACTATACCCTGACTCTCGATCCATTGAACCGGAGTGTCGGGACGGCGGTGACATACGGGCAGCGATCCTCGGCAACCCTCGCCCTGGGAGATCTCGTGCCCTATACGTTCACCGGGACTAAAGGGGATGTCGTCTTCGCCTATACTTGGGATGATTCCAACATTATGTTTGAGCTGCGTCTATATGGCCCGGACGGCACTTTCCTTAAAACAAACCTTGGTTGGTTCAGCTCAGATAATTTCGTCACTGAACCTCTGCCAAGCACCGGAACCTATACTCTGATTGCGCAAGATTACTATGGAGGGGGTTATAAGGGAACCGGCGTTTATGCCTTCTCGATCGAACGTCTCAATCCCGGAACAGGTCCTTCGATCGCCAGTGGGCAGATAAAACAGGGAAATTTCGCCGGAGGGGGAGACACGGAGACATATACTTTTTCCGGAAAATCCGGCGATTATATCGGCGTCAATTTGACTCTCGCTAGCGACCAAAGTGCATCATTCGATCTGCTTGATCCGGCCGGAACGACCCTGAAATCCGGCGGTTCCGGATCTCGTCTGATTTATGGACCGCTTCCTAGCGATGGAACATATACGATTCTTTGTTGGTACGGTCAACAGACCGGCTCGGATTTTTCTTTATCGATGCACAAATTTAGTCTGGGGACGGGTCCCACTATAAAATACGGGCAGACGGTGACAGGAAAGTATGCCGATTCCGAACTTCAAACGTATACCTTTTCCGGGAAAACCGGCGATGTTATCGCGATCAATATATCTACGATGTATTCCGGGGGAAGAATCAAACTCTATGATCCCCAGGGTACAGGCATAGAAACCGGTTCATCATCCTTGCTTTATCGCTATGGCCCCTTTCAGGGCGATGGCCTATTCACCCTTCTCAGCTACCGCGATTCGACGTCAATTTCGGACTTTGTTTTGACGATTGATAAGGTCAATCCGGGATCTGGCCCCGCCCTAAGCTATGGACAAAAGTTATCGGCCAACTTCTCCGGCTCCCTGCTCCAAACTTACACGTTTTCAGGGGAAAGCGGCGATTTCATCTTGGTCAGAATGACGATCTTGAGCTCAACGGAATATGGCCGCTTCTCGCTATATGATTCTTTAGGCGCTGAGCTCAAAGCCAGCGATTATTGGACGAATATGATCGTTTATGGGCCGTTAGCGGGAGATAAGATTTATACATTAGTTTGTTATGTCACTTCGGGGGCAGTTTCAAATTACATATTGAAGATGGAAAAGCTCAATCCTGGGACGGGACCAGCCATCAAATACGGCCAGATCATTTGGGGGAGTCTGAGTCTTGGCGATCTGCGCGCATATACTTTTTCCGGCAATGCGGGCGAAGTGGCCGTATTCGGAATGTCGAATAAAACAGGCACAGCGAGGGGAGGCCTCCGGCTTTTCGATCCTCAGGGAACGGAGCTCCCAGATATGGATACAGATTCTTCATCGATGTCCTTTACGAGCGGCCCTCTGCCATCCACGGGGACATACACGCTGCTTGTTTATTATTCCGGCACCGGGTTCGGAGAATTCAAATTAACGCTGAGGAGACCTGGGGAGGGCTTTTCCATCGCCTATGGCGAAACTGTCTCAGGAACATTCAAGACAGGAGGTACGGAGGAATTCGATTTTTCAGGAAAAGCCGGCGATGTTGCCGTTGTCTCCAAGAGCTTTAAATATATCCCAGGTTCGCTGGATGTCCAGATGAAAGATCCGCAGGGGAATACTTTGCCTGATAAAGACGATGATAATGCGATCTTCACGAGCGGGCCTCTGCCATCTACCGGGATTTACAAACTTATTCTCAAAGCTACGGCGGGTAGCGGAGTTTATGCCCTGACGCTGGAGAGAGGTAATCCAGGCACGGGTCAGACGATTGGATTTGGAAAGACCGTCACGAAATTCTTGGATATCGGAGACATGGACAGCTATATATTTAGCGGGACTTCGGGAGGAAGCATCAAGATCGATATGCTGAGGGCCGGCGGTTGGCTTCCGCTCTGGATCAAGCTCTATAGGCCGAACGGGACTGAGCTCAAAGAAGCGAAAGGCGATTGGGATCTCGAGTTGAAAGCCGATTCGCTGCCGGATACGGGACTCTATACTCTGATCATTTTCGGCTCGAACGTGGGCGGCGATCCAGGAGGATGGGGCAACGAAGCAGGAACCTACACCTTGACCTTGCTCGGCATGGGGGGCAACTTCCTGGACATCATCGAACAGCCGAATTCCTATTTTGTGGGACCGGGCGCGGAGGTCGAATGGACGTCCGTCTATGGCAACGCGACGGACAAGAACGCGACGGCCGTCATCGTGGAGGCTCACCTTGCTCCAGGCTTGAGCCTGGTCGATGGCAGCATTTCAGGTGGTGGGATCTTCGATTCTGTGGCGAGAAAGATCCAATGGAATATCGGGTCGCTCCCTTTGGGGGATAAAGATCACGCCGTCGGTTTCCGGACGATCGTGAGCCCCACGGCCAGCCTGGAAGATGAATTTTCAGTGACGGCGACGATTTCTTCCCAAGAGTTCTCTTCGAACTCGTTCAGCGCCTCGGTCCATATTTTAGCTCCGGAAATCACGAGCGTCTCGCCCTCCGCGGGAGGAAATACAGGGCAGGCCCGAGTAGCCATATATGGGCGCAATCTTGATCGGCGCGCAGACGTAAAATTGCTCAAAACCGGAGAAACGGATATCGTTGCGACCGGCGTAGAGGGGACAGCGGAAGGGACGACGCTGACAGCGACCTTCAATTTGAGGGACAAGACCTTGGGCTCGTGGAATTTGGCCGTCGTCAATCCAGGAGGGTTTTCCGCCACATTAGTTAACGGCTTCAGCATCGAACAGGGAGGCGTCCCGAAGTTGTGGGTGGATGTCATCGGACGCAACCGAGTGCGGCTGGTTAGAGGCGAAGCTTACCAGTTCAAGTATGGAAACGCCGGCGGCGTCGATCCGAGCCTTGGCTTTTTAGAAGTACAAATTCCGTCCGGAGTGGGTTGCCGATACGTGACAAACGATCAAGGGGAAACAATTTGGGACAATAGCCAACATGCGACGATTCCCCTGTACTTCGTCACGAGCCCTGTCGGACCGGGAGAGGAACGATCGCTGACTGTCAAGTTGGAGGTCCTGCAGGGCAACGTCGGGGACAAGCTCAAATATATTTTCAAAGCCAAGTCAGTGGCCGAGGTGTCGCGATTCAGCTTTGGATATTCGCTCTTCAGCGATCTATGGAACGCCAAATTTCCCGGGGAGGCCAACAGATATTTCTGGGAATGGGCCACGGCGTTCGGCGAAAGCTGGCAAAGCATCGTCGCCGGCTCTCCGGGAAAGGTCTACCGATTGGACGCTTGGATGTCGCTCGTCAAAGACAAGATGCTGGCCTATTTGCAGGATGATGGGCTAACCGAGGCGGCTGAAAAACTGACGCGGCTACTTCAGAACGTCAATTATGCATCCGGCGTCCGGGCGCAGAATGGAGGATCACTCAAAGACGAGATCGACGGCGATCCTAGCAACAAGCCTTTCCCCCGGGGACCATGCGATCCGGATGAGGAACCGGAAGATGAGCCGAATTCGCCCGATAAAGAGCATGAATCGGAGATCGTCAATTCCTGCGACCCTAACGACAAACAAGGTCCTCCGGGTTATGACCCGGCCGGAACGGCTCCAGCCTCCCGGAAGAGATATATCGGCGCCGCCGTCCAGGACTTCTTCTACAAAGTCGAGTTCGAAAACCTCGAGACAGCGACGGCCGCGACCCAGGACATGAAGATCACCGATCAGCTTAGCACGAATCTCGACTGGACAACGTTTTCCTTCGGCTCGATCACGATCGGGACCCATGTGATCGCCTTGCCCGAGGGCTGCCGGAGCTACAATGCGCTGGTCGATTTCCGGCCGGAGATGGACGTGCTCGTCCAAGTTGTCTGCAGCTACGACGAAATCCGAGGGACGGCCCAATGGATCTTCCGCGGGACGAACCGGACAACGGGGGATTTCGAGGATTTCCTCCCACCCAATACGGCGGCGGTCGATCCCAAGGGGCGGGGCTTCGTCACCTTCAAGGTGAGACCAAAACCCAACCTAGCGGCGGGGACAACGATCAGGAACAAAGCGAGGATCGACTTCGAGATCGACATTCCTCCGGCGCCGTTAGACACCCCGGAATGGCTAAACACGATCGACGATACAAGGCCGGCGAGCCAGGTCACAAAACTCGGCGGAACCCAGACGACGGCGGCATTCAACGTCCAATGGGGAGGGACGGACGGAGAGTCGGGAATCTACGGATACGCGATTTACGTCTCGGACAACGGGCAGCCCTACACGGCGTGGCAGATCGATACGGCCGGCACGTCGGCCGTCTATCCGGGCGTCAATGGACATACGTATTCGTTCTACAGCGTGGCGATCGATAATGCCGGAAACGTCGAACCGCGGCCTGCGGCGGCGGATACGACGACGACGGTCAATGTCGTCATCACTCCGGAGATCAGAGTCAGCCGGACGGCGCTGGTGTTCGGCGGAGTCAAAGACGGGACCGCGACCCAAACGCAGACCGTATTGATCACGAGCCCGGGGACGTGGACGGCGACGCCGAGTGCGGCGTGGATCCAGGTCACTCCGGCTACGGGAACAGGGACCGGCGCGTTCAATGTCAGCGCCATTCCGGGGACGCTCGCGGCGGGGGCTTATGCGGGAACGATTTCGATCGCCGACCCGATCGCCACTAACACGCCTGTGGCGATCCAGGTCACGATGAACATTTACACTCCGGGAGCGGGGCGCGCGCCGTTCGGAGATTTCGCGACTCCGCTCGACGGGACGACGGGGATCACGGGGGCCATACCCGTCACCGGCTGGGTGCTGGATGATGTGGAGGTGACCGAGGTCGACATCAAGCGCGACCCATATGCCGGCGATCCTGTGGAGGCGATCGGGCCGGACGGATTGGTCTTTGTCGGATATGGGATCTTTGTCGAGGGAGCTAGACCCGATGTGGAATCGACTTACTCTACCTATCCGCTGAACTACCGGGCGGGGTGGGGGTACATGCTCCTGACGAACTTCCTTCCGGCGCAGGGGAACGGGACGTTCAGGATCCACGCTTTCGCTATTGACAAAGAGGGGAACAAGGTTCTCCTGGGATCCAAGACGATAACCTGTGATAACGCCCATGCCGTCAAGCCTTTTGGGACGATCGACACGCCTGCCCAGGGCGGGAACGCTTCGGGGAATCCGTCCCTCAACTTCGGCTGGGTGCTGACGCCGCTGCCGAAGACGGTGCCGAAGGACGGATCGACGATCGAAGTCTATGTTGACAGCGTCAAGTTGGGGAATTTAGCCACGGCCCCGAATGTCTATAATCAATATCGGGAAGACGTGGCGAGAGCGTTTCCGGGGCTGAACAACACGTCGGGGCCGGTGGGGGCGTTCTTCCTGAACACGACGGCGTTGACGAACGGGGTGCACACGATTTTCTGGATCGCGACGGACGATGCCGGGGCGGCGGACGGCATCGGCTCACGATACTTCAACATCGTCAACACGGGAACGGCAGCGGCAGATGCAACTGGGAACTTGTCCTCGTTACGTGTTCCCGGATTTTCCACGGCCAGTCATCGCGAGGAGCGAAGCGACTTGGCGACCTCCACAATAGAAACTCTTTCGAACCTCCTGCCATCTTTCGACCCCCTCGCCGTCAAACGCGGATTTGATATGACCGCTCCCCCCGAAACCATGATTCCCGACAACTTCGGGTCTATCCATATCGAGATGAAAGAGGTCGAACGGGTCGAGATTGAGCTTGGCGGAAACCCGGATTCGTCGGCAACGATGTCCGAGGCTCCTCGCTATGAGGGCTACCTCCGCGTCGGCGATATACTCCGCCCGCTTCCCCTCGGCTCGACGCTCGATCCTTCGACCGGACGCTTCTCCTGGCTGCCGGGGCCGGGATTCATCGGGTCATATGATCTGGTGTTCCTCAAGACGGATGGATTCGGAATCACCAGAAGAATCTCGATTAGAGTGATGATCAGACCGAAATATGAATGATAAATCGCATTTTGTGTTTTGGAATGAAGCTGTTGCTTCAAAGTGCCGGGTGAGGAGGCGTGGAAGTGAGAGATCTTATCAAAATCTTTCTCTTTGAGTGCGTTTTGTTATGTTTCCCGATCGGGGGAATCTTTGGAATCGATCAAGATTCCACGACCATCTCCGTTCCTCCGAGATCCAATAATGAATTAGGGGGGCCTTTCGTTCCCCACCTTCTCGCCCGCAATCTAAAGATGACGGATTCCATCCTCAGTTGGAACACGTTTTTAGGAGATCACTATGAATATGAAAAATGGGCTATTGCCGTGGATCTTAACGGCAATAGCATTGCCACGGGGAGCAAGACTTCTGGAGGCGTTTTTGTCGCAAAACTGAATGCCAGCGGAGTCGTCCAGTGGTACACCTTCCTGGGGGGTCTTGGCTATGCGATTGCCACTGATAAAAATGGGAATATCTACGTTGCCGGCACTAGCTATCATACTTGGGGTACGCCGATTCGGCCTTTCAACCCAACATCTCATATGAATGCCTTTGTCGCAAAGCTTTCCCCAAGCGGAGTTCTGCAATGGAACACGTTTTTAGGCGGATCGGACCTGGATTACGGCTATGGCCTGGCCCTCGACGCCAACGGAAACATGTATGTCGCGGGATGGAGCTATGAGTCCTGGGGAACGCCCCTTCGGCCCCATGATCCCGGCTGGGACGATGCCTTTGTCGCGAAACTGGACAATAGCGGAGTTCTCCTCTGGAACACGTTTCTGGGCGGATCGGGAGGCGATTATGCTTTTTCCGTTGCCGTGGACTCCTCCGGAAATATCGGCGTGGCGGGACATAGCAGCAAAGCCTGGACGTCATCGATCAATGTAGCCGAAAGCACCACCGGCACGTTCGCCTCAAAACTCGACAGTGAGGGCGTCCTGCAGTGGACGTTTTTTTTCGATACTCCATCTTCTTCTCAACGCGAAGCGATCGCCGCCGATAGCAAGGGGAACTTCTATCTCGTCAGTTCGAAGTATAACACCTGGGGCTCCCCCATAAACCCGTTTTCTGGAGGGAACGACGCCTTCGTCGCCAAGCTGAACGCGAGCGGTGTTCTCCAATGGAACACCTTCATAGGCGGCGCAGGGAGTGATCATGGAAATGCTGTGGCAGTCGACGCGAATGGGAAAATCTATATTGCCGGCGACAGCAAGGAAACCTGGGGTTCGCCGGCCCTGCCGTTCACCGGCACGGGATTTACAGACGGCTATATTGCGGCCCTGAACGAAAACGGAGTCTTGCAGTGGCACGCGTTCTTAGGCGGAGCCGATAATGACATCTGCTCTGGAGTTGCTTCGGATTCATCCGGAAGCATCTATGCGTCCGGTGACAGTATGGCGACCTGGGGATCCCCAATCCGTTCCTTTTTTAGTCGTCATGATCCTTTTGTAGCGAAGATTTCTATGGCCGGGATCATCCTGCCATCGATTTCTGTCACATCGCCGAATGGTGGAGAAAGCTGGCATGCCGGATCGACCCACAACATCACCTGGTCGACGAGCGGAGACGTCGGTCCGGTGAAGATCGAATACTCGCTTGACGGCGGCTCCAATTGGAATACCATCGTCGGCTCTACGGTCAATTCGGGAAGCTATGCTTGGACAGTGCCCATCCTGCCTTCCACGAATTGCCGGGTGAGGATCAGTCAGGTTGCGGGGGGGATCCCGTCGGATGTCAGCGACGCGGCTTTTTCGATATTGTTCGTGATCCCGACGATTCAGCTAAGCCGGACGTACCTCAATTTCGGATCGGTAGCGGGGAACTTCACGTCCGGCCAGACGATAATCATCGGCAACAGCGGGAGCGGGACGCTCAACTGGGCGGCCGCATCCAATCAGACCTGGCTGGGAGTAACACCGGCATCGGGGACGGGGACGGGGATCATCCAGGTCAGCGTCAATCCGGCCGGGCTGGCGGCGGGATTGACGGCGGGAACATATACGGGGACGATCACCGTATCGGACCCGAACGCTTCGAATAGTCCCCGGACAATCAATGTGGGATTGACGGTCAAGGCGGCGGGCGCGCTGCCGTTCGGGGATTTCGCCACGCCGCTCAACGGGACGACGGGGATCACAGGGGCGATCCCGGTTACGGGCTGGGTGCTGGACGATGTGGAAGTGACCCAGGTCAGGATTTGGAGGGATCCGGCCTCCGGAGAAGACGGCTCTCAGATCTTCATAGGAGATGCCGTATTCGTCGAGGGAGCCAGACCCGACGTGGAATCGACTTACTCTACTTATCCGTTCAACTACCGGGCGGGGTGGGGGTATATGCTGTTGACGAACTTCCTGCCGGCACAGGGGAACGGGACATTCAATCTTTACGCCTATGCCACGGATAAGGAGGGGAACAAGGTCCTCCTGGGGACGAAGACGATCGCGTGTGATAATGCCCACGCGGTCAAGCCGTTCGGGACGATCGATACGCCGACGCAGGGAGGGAACGCGTCTGGGAATCCGTTCTTGAACTTCGGCTGGGTGTTGACACCGATGCCGAAGACCGTGCCGAAGGACGGATCGACGATCGATGTGTTTGTGGACAGCGTCAAGGTGGGCAACCTGGCGACCGCGCCGAATGTCTATAACCAATACCGGGTGGATGTGGCGTCGTCGTTCCCGGGATTGAACAACTCGTCCGGGCCGGTGGGGGCCTTCTTCCTGGACACGACAAAGTTGACGAACGGAGTCCACACGATCTTTTGGATCGCGACTGACGACGCCGGCCAGGCGGACGGGATCGGCTCGCGCTACTTCAATGTCGTCAACACTGGCGGCGCAGCCGCTTCCAGTCGTCATCGCGAGGAGCGAAGCGACGCGGCGATCCCCACAATGGAGTCTTTATCGAACCTCCCGCTGTCTTTCGATTCCCTTAACATCAAGCGCGGATTCAATTTGGCCGCGCCCGCTGAGAGGCTCGATCCCGACAACCTCGACTTTCTCCATATCGAAACGAGGGAAGTGGAACGGATCGAGCTCAATTTGGGGAAAGGGTCTAGCTATCGAGGCTATCTACAGGTCGGCGATGAACTCCGCCCGCTTCCCATCGGCTCGACCCTCAATCAACGGACCGGCCTCTTCTCCTGGCTGCCGGGGCCGGGATTCCTTGGCACTTATGAGATGGTTTTCCTGAAGGAGGATGGCTTCGGCGTCACGAAGAGGATTCCGATAAGGGTGACGATAAAGCCTAAATTTATGAAGTAGAAGCTAAGCCTGAATGCGTTGATTCCGAATTCAGGCTGTGCTATCGTTCCATCATAAACATATCTAGTTGGCAATTATGGGCTCTTTTCTATTTTTTCGGGGGAGGGCTAAATGAAGCGCATTCAAAAAACCTTTTTTGGGATCTTTCTGTTTTTAGCAGCCCTGTCTGTTTGTTTCGCTCAGGCGAAAGACAATAAAAACTTTCCCGCCGGACCGGTCCGGTCTCTCTCCAAAATCCTCAATCCGGACGGGTCGCTAAAATTAACGAAAGGCGTCACTGGGAGTTTCGATCCCTCGGAGTTCAGAATGGTCACGGGTCCCGGAAGCGAGCCG
>Ga0315275_10003624_pt1 | contig 14276 bp, 11 predicted proteins | sample YL17G03_0_MG_FD_205557 | JGI IMG/M metagenome (GOLD analysis project Ga0315275, IMG submission 205557) | Sediment microbial communities from Yellowstone Lake, YNP, Wyoming, USA - YL17G03_0 | ecosystem: Environmental > Aquatic > Freshwater > Lake > Sediment | place: USA: Wyoming | collected... | reverse complement strand
CAGCGCTTTGACTCATCTTTTTCATTTTTTAAAATATCTACACATAATGTAAAACGTTCTTCATCAGGAAGTGCTCTGAGATTATTTTCATCGACTAATTTAACTGCCATTTCCATTACTGGGAATGCCATCTTTTTAATCATTTCCATTAATATGCCATTGAAAATTTTTGAGCCTATTTTGTTACGTGATTTTTCACATCTACCGATTTTAGTGGTTGTGCAGTTTCCCATAATAGGCTGCAGAGGCTATGTATGTTATTTACCATTTCCAATGAATTTGTACATAGTGAAAAGTCTGATTCTGAATTTGCAGACATTTGATTTGTAATTGAGGAATCTGACATTATCATTTGTTGATCTTTTTGAACTACCATTCGTCCTTTTGATGGAAGTTTACAGATTTTTGTTTCACTTGCATTAAATCTTTTTACAAATGTGACTAATTTTGGATCATCTATCTCTACAATTAATCTGACACTACCGCCATTCTTCTCACACGTCAGGATTTTTTCAGGAATTTCACTATGATACATTTTAGATATGTCTTCAAGTGTGGTTGCAATGTATACTACACCTGTTGCATTTTCTATCATCTGGGCAATATCTGCATAAATATTATTTTTTCCTTGGACAACTCTGAAAGTTGGAACACTTGTTCCTGGTTTTGTAGCAAACTCTTTGTTGATTCTTTTAATGATTAACTCTCCACTATTTTTGATTTTGTTGATTTCTTCTTGTTTTTTCCTTAATGCAATATCTAGGACATCTTTAGGTTCTGCTGCTATACATAATTTAGGGCTTGAAAGTGTAGTTGAAATGATATTTCTGCTGACCATCTTGTCTACCGTTCTATACATTCTGGCCCTGTCAATATTCAGGTCTTTTGCAAGCGCACTGGCCGTAATTGGCCCTGCTCTTAACAAACTGAGATATACCGTGGCCTCAAATTTATCTAAATTTAATACCTCTTCTAGATCCGCTGTTAGGTCAGTCATTTGTTCTTGGTATGACATCATGATGATTTTACCCCCAATTCATTTAGATTGAACAAATCTTGCTTTTTATTTTGAAATCTTGTTTGATTGTTCATTTTTTGATTTATTGTAGTCATGCCTTGATGTTAATACTGAAATCATGATAGAACTAAAGGACAAGTATGTAATTCAATATTACACCCTTTCTCACATGGAAATACATTGCAAATCAGACAATTTTTGTTATAAATTGTTAGAAATGCACTAAATTATGTTAAATGCAATTACAGCTGCAATGACCATTATGACTACATGCTTTGTTCCGGCAACATAGGATCCAGCTCCAATCTTTCCTGCTGCCAATCCTCCAAAAAGGGCCTCTATAATTGCCATGTTAAATAATGCTGACTGCATTGCTTTGACATTCATATCTGCCAGTGAGCTAAACATGGTTCCTTTAGCCCCACCTTTAGCAATTAAGGAATCTTGTACCTTGACGATTTCTGTAAAAAAGCTTGACACAAGTAAAACTGAAACTGCCAAAAATACAAAAAATGAGATATAAATTGTATATGTATATGGTGATAAAGCTGACTTTCGACTTTTTTCAATATTTTGCATTTCTGAAACGTGTTTTTGAATCATGTCCAAATTTTCACCAATATCTCCCCCAATTTTTATTGCCATTTCCAACAATGTAGTTACACGTCGTGCCACTTTGGTTCCTGTTCTTTTGGCAAAATTTTCAAATGCATCTTCAATTGGTATGCCCCAACTAAGGTTTGCTCTGAGATTCTTTAATTCTGGAGTTAGTGATCCTAAATTTCTATCAGCTGTTAGTTCTATTGCTCTGATGATGTTTGCTCCACTTTGAACTGAGCTTAACAAACCCAAAAGAAACACAGGCATATTTCTATCTATGCTGTCCCTTCTTTGAACCTCTTTTAATTGATGTAGTGTGAATGGAACTATTCCAACCATTATTCCAAAAATAAAACCCACGTCTCTAATCGTGGTTCCCTCTGAAAACTGTGAGCTTGCCAAACTAATCGAAATTACCGTGATTGATGCAACTAGTGAAAGTATGGCCGTTTTTACAAATTTATTTTTCAAAATTGATTTTTTTGGAACAAGATCGTCTGACACAACTTCACTTTGTTTTCTATTTATTTTTTGCATCCTCTTACCTCTTTGGCACCATCGTGTCAATCATAAATAACATCAATACCCCGCTAAGAGGGATTACAGCAAAAGTGAGAATGTTAATTAAAGTTGCTAAATCAAAACCTGCCAAACTTGGGGACATTATGCCCATAATTGATAGCATGATCACTGCAAGCAATGGAAAAACTATTAAAAGAATTGTATAAATTTCTGCAATTGATCCTAATGATTCTGTGGTTTTTTGGAGTAGCATTTTTTTCTCTTCAAGCTGAACTTTTGCGGTTGCATTGAAATACTCTTTTAGATTTCCACCTGACTGCGATGTGATGATTGCCCCTTCAAGTAATTCTGAATATGGTCCAGGAGGTGTTCTGTGAATTAGATCTTTAATTGCAGTAACTAAATCCATCCCAAGAATCTCTACGTTTCTTGTAATGAAACGTGCATCTTTTATCATCTCTTCTCCTGTCTCCTCTTTTGCTACTGCTTTGATAATTTCCTCTAGTGATAAACCACTGGTGGCTAGAGTCGACATGTATCCAATAAAATGGGGGATCTCTTCTAGTAATTTTGAAGATCTGTTCTTTACGTTCATTACAGGAAGCACTTGGAGAATTCCAAATACTCCTGCAAATAGGGCCAATCCCATGGCAGGTCCAAGTAAATAGTTTACAATTGCAGGTTGAATATTTACAAAATGTGATATGATAAATCCTAATGCAACTCCACAAATTCCACCAATAAAACTAAAGAGAACCATGCTTGTGACATATACTTCATAGGGAATCGGCATCATTGCTTGTTTTATTGATTTTTCCAACGGTCTTAATTTTGGATATAAAAATTTTACATGATCATTTAGCAATTTGTAACTATAAACGTGGATGATGCCGACTGATGCCTCTTGTACTTTTTTTTGTTTTGGTACCCCCATTTTCATTTTACATCTCTAACCTCTTTCTTTCATAGTATCTTTCAGGATCTGCATAATACTCCATAACATTGTTGGACACATCTCTGTAATCCCGAATGTTGTTTTTTACCATCCATTCTAAAGCAAGTCGTCTTTTTGTTAATTCGTATGCAAATTTCTCATCTGTTTCACCATCTCGCTCTTTGATTTTTTTAAATACGATACTTTTCCCCATGAATTCATGTTTGTCTTCTATTGGATTCCACTGAAATAATGTGTGTGTTTTAATTTCCCCTGTTTGTTTATCTAAACCTTCAATTTCTGCAACCTGAATTACTCTTCTGACTGATTTTTCCCCCAATCTAATTTTAAGCTGTAACATGATCAAATCAAGACTATTTGAAATCAAAGCCCTTGGAACCTCCATCGGCGCCGATGTCAGTCTAGTTAAAGTTGCTTCTATGGAATCTGCATGTATTGATGAGAATCCACCATGTCCTGTTGCCATTGCCTGAAATAAGGTGTATGCCTCCTGACCCCTTGTTTCTCCAACAATTATGATATCTGGTCTTTGTCTGAGTGCGGCTCTGAGTAGATCGAATTGATTTATCTCACCAACTTGCTTATCTGAAAAACTCTGTCTTGAAACAGCTGGAATCCAATTTTCGTGAGGTAAATTAAGTTCCTGTGTGTCTTCTATGCTGACCACTTTTTGCCCAGGTCTGATAAATGATGCCAAAGCGTTTAATGCAGTTGTCTTGCCACTTGCAGTACCACCTGCGACAAGCATTGTTGTACGTTTTTCAATTAAATACCACATAAATGCGGCTATATCTACTGACATTGTCCCGTATTTGATTAAATCAATCACTGTAATCGGATCTGCTTTAAAACGTCTAATTGTAAATGTACTTCCTCTTTTTGTAATTTCACGACCTAGTGTAAGATTAACTCTACTTCCACCCGGCAATGATGCATCGAGAATTGGACTAGAAGCTGAAACATGTTTTCCACATATGTATGCCATTTTTCTTACAAAATTATTTAATTCTGCTTCCTTTTCAAAAATAATATTTGTAGGCATTGATTCATTTTCTCTATGCCAAACATAAATTGGAACATTTGTTCCATCACAACTAATTTCTTCGATCATATTATCTCTCATTAGTGGCTCAATTTTTCCAAGATATATGAAGTCACGCACAGCAAAATAATTTATTTTTTCAATATTTTTTGGAGGTATTCTTAATCTGTATTTTTTTATCATTGAATGAATTTTCTTTTTCAACTTGTATTCAGCTTCTTTTTTGGTTTTAATTTCACCCATTGATACTGAAAGTTCTGTCATCAAAAGTTTTTTTATCATCTCAAAAGTTTTTTCTTCTTTTTCTGACAGTACTGGTTCTATCACTTTGTATCTGAAGCCTCCTTTGGCTGTAGGATCTTTTATAATGCCTGCATGAATTTCATTATTATCCCACTCTACTTTTGCTATTGTCATAAAGTTTGGAATGTTGGTTTCTTCTTTCTTTTTTACATCAATAATTTTTTCTTCTTTTATTTCACTACTTTTTATCTTTTTCTTTTTTATTTCAGAAATCATTTCTTCTTTCTTTTTTATTCTCCAAAATCTTTTCTCGCTCTTTTTTTCTTCATGAATTACTTCCACTTGCTTTTTTTCTTCATGAATTACATCCTCTTTCTTTTTTATTCTCCAAAATCTTTTCTCGCTCTTTTTTTCTTCATGAATTACTTCCACTTGCTTTTTTTCTTCAGAAATTATCTCATCATTTTTTTTTATGTCAATAATACTATTCTTGAAATCCTTTTCTAATTCTAGGATGTTTTTATTCTCTAAAATTACTTTATCTACTGGCAAAAACTTGCTTTTTAATATTTTTAGGTTCATTTTACGAATTTCTACGGTCACATTATGTGTTTTAACAGTTGTTCGTTCATTTGAACAACATTTTACTTTTAGTATGGACAGGTAAATTATTCTATGGTGAAATTATTGCTTTTTTGGGCATGGGGGACCATGAATGTTTGAAAAAAAATCTCGATCACCCGAAATTAAATCTGGTCTTGATACTAACCTCAAGTCGATTTTAGAGAATAAATCTACAGATGTGGAAACCATCTCTGGTTCCTCTACTATGGTAGATTATTTACCTACATCTATGCCTATTGCCGGAAGAATCGCAAATTTGATTCAAGAAGTACTACAACTTGAGGATGTTACCATTTACCCTGTTCTGGATTATTCGACAGATCAGATTGTTTATCCAATTTTGTCTACAATAGACGAAGCGCCAAATAATACCGTATTTTTGGATGATTTGGTTACTGGGGATATTTTTGATAAAGGCATCCACGAAAGATTAATTGTTTGTCCTTTACATCCAAAATCAATTTCAGCAACCATGCGCATATACTGTCCTAAATGCAATTCGGCAAATATAGAGAAACTAAATCTCGTTGAGCATAAAAAATGTGGTCATATTATAGAAAGTAAAATTTCAAATTATTCTACTTCCACTCCTTTTGTTTGTCCATCTTGTTCTAAAGAAATCAACAATGCTGAAAATGATATCAAAGTTCTTGCAATGTGGTATCGATGTGAAAAGTGTGCAGAAAAATTTGATGATGCTCTTATAAAACTCTACTGCCGAAAATTTAATCATGATTTTGATGCAAATTCTGGAAAATTTAATACATTGTTTTATTATCGATTAAAAACTTTACATATTTCCAAGGATGCTGATACAACAAATATAAAAAATGAACTAGTAAAATTACTACATCGTTTTAAAATTACAACAAAACAAAATACCCTTGTAAAAGGAAAAAGTGGTAATATGCATGACATCGCAATATATGCTACAGGCACATCTGAGGATGATACTCTTTTGTTCTTCGTCAAAAATCGATACGAGGGTATAAGCGAGTCTGATATGAATTCTATTTTAATTGCCAAGTTGGATTTTGAACCAAAGCATGCATTGTTTGTTACTCAATCCCCACTTCAAGATGGAGTTGAAAATCTTGCCAAACTTTATGGTATTGTTACGATATCTGAACCTGAATTTATAAAAATACGTTCACGTGTCGAAGAATTTGTCTCTTCCTGGTATGCCGATGTCGGAGGTCACAAATGAAATATTCTTCTTCTAATTCACATTTGAAAAAAAGACGTGCAGTAAGTCCGATTATGGGTAGTCTGTTAATTCTGGGTCTTGTCACATCTGTTGGCAGCGTAATTCTCTTTAATGGCATGAATCAAATCAATGCATTTTCTTATGATCTATCATTTCATGATAAAGTAAAAAATGAAACATTTCGTGAAAATCTAATGTTTGAACATGTAAGATTTGATCCTGTCTCTAAAAAAATTTCTCTCTATGTTGCAAATGTTGGAACTGTAGAATCTACCATTACTAGTGTTACAGTAGTAAAGATGGATACACAAGAAATTTTAGTAGATAGGGTTGATGTAAATTCTATTACTTATGTTGAAGAATCAAGTAGCCCAATTGACATAACTGCAAACCTGACTACCTCTAACTGGAATAATTCTGTATATCTTAATTCTGATTATAAAATATCAATAACCACCTCAAAAGGTAATTTCTTTTCCACCATCGCGCGCCCATTTAATACATGAGATTACAATGACTAACAATTCTGATACGAATTATCAATTGCAAAAAACACACTCTAAATTGCGGAGGCGAAGAGGTGTGGCAGAAATTATAGGCACCATGATGCTTATGGCAATTACTGTGGTCGGAGCAAGTGTTCTTTCATATTTTGTAAATGATTCTTTTGTTTCTGGAAGCTTGGGTACATCATCATTAGATACATTGGAAAATCATGTTGTACTACGGGCTTATGATACAAGAGACTCTGTCACCCTATTGCAATTGTCTGGCGTTGATAACAAGCAACCCAGCGACCAAAAATTATGCGGTGTTGCATGTGCTGGATTTCCTGATAAACGTCCAATTAGCGGTGGAACCGAATTTTTTGTAATTCAAATTACAAACAACAACATTAATTCCATTTTCTTGAGTAGTATTCAACTAAACTATGTTAAACATAATTGGGATCCACAAACCGCTGGTGCTACCTTGAATCTTTCAAATGACTTGAATTCTGGTGGCAATTATCCTCACGACGGTAAATTCTCAATATTGAAGACCGCTTCCACCAAACAATATGCTACCAATGAAGTTAAAGGTGGACAAACCGTAAATCTTTTGATCAAACTAGATCGTACCATTCCAAATATTTCTCTAAACAAGGCAATGAAGGTTTTATTAAACATTGGTGCTAATCAGCCTATAGAATTTTTAATAGAGAGTGGAAACGTACTATGATTTTCAAATACAGATCAACACATCTAACATCCAGGCGTGGAATCTCATCTATAGTTGGAGCACTGATATTTACTGTTTTGATGCTTGCTGGTTTTTCTGGTTTAAGTCTTGCTTTGAACTCACAAAGTGATCTTGTTAGCACACATCTAGCGGTTGCTAACATTGAGCTCAAAAAACAGCAAGAACAATTTGACATTGATGTTTTTACAAACTCTACTAATTTCCTAACTGTCTCTGTTGATAACAGAGGTCAAAATCCAGTTGAAATATCTCATATCTGGATTATTAACAAAACTCTAACTACGCAACCTGCAACCCAATTTTCTATAAATTCAAATGATGCAATCGTTCCATCTGGCTTTGCATCAAATGTTCTTGCAACAAAACCACTTAAAATTACACCAAACACGTATGATGTCAAAGTAATTTCTACATTGGGAACTATGAAAATTGCTGAACTTACTTCTGGATCTTCATCTGGTGCATTGAGGGCAAAACTGATCACTGATCCTCCTGATGTAATTCTAGGACAAAATGTCACAATTGCAATGCTTGTAACAAATACCGGTTCATCTAGCATACAAAATGTTGTACCTCTTCCTGGTACTAAGCCATCCCAAGTAACATGTACAACACATTGCTCATCTCCAAATCCTGCATCTGCAACACTTGGTGCTGGAGAGTCTGTTTTATTTTCCTGGACTTATACGTTAGACGGTGTTGATGGAACGGCGGTTACATTTTCTGGGTCTGCAACGGGTACACTTAATGGTCAAAGTATTACAAGCAATACTTCATCAGATGTAAGCAGATTACGTTTAGATGACAAAGGCACTGGCAGCACTGGTACTGGCGGAACCGGAAATTCTGTAAATGCCGATTTACTTGCTAGGCCTCAACTATTTTTAACAATTCCTGGGGCTCAGGGCGATTCTCCACAACAAGCATTATGGGGCGTAAATATTGCAAATCCCGTAAATGCAACAATGACTGTAAGTAAAGTGACAATTACTGCTTTTGCACCTGGTGCAAATAACAACGACAAGATCTTCACCTCAGGATGTGGTCCTGCAACTAACCTCTTTCCTGTAGGTACCAACAAATGGAATTGCCCATCAGAAAATCTTATCATGTGGGAAGATTTTACCAGTCCTATTACAATTCCACCATTTACCGTACAGCCATTTTTGGTCAAAGTCACACCTGGCGCTATTGCAGGAGTTACACATTTGGAATCAATCGTTGTTCAAGCATCAGTGTTTACTAATGTGGGTGCATTTGGAAAGGCTGGATACCAGACTACAATGTATGACGGAGCTGACAGTATAGGTACTATTTATCTTTCAAATGTTGTAGACTCTAGAACTAATAGTGACATGAAGATCACAAGAACTGGTATTGCGCCTGGTAGTACGCAGACATTTAATATTGTTTTTGCTGATTTGGATACTGATTCTAGTACTTATATCAAATCTGGCGGAAAGTTGGTAATCAACATTCCTAAAGACTGGACTAATGTGGCTATTTTAAATAATTATGGCTTTGTGACATCGCCTGCTCCTACCTTGCTGACTCACGGTGATGGGTCACACCAAATTATCGCAACACTTGCAACAAATTTGGGCAGTGCTACTAATCAAGCCGATACCATACAATTTAGTGCCAAAGCTCCAACCGTTACTACTGATCAAATGTATGTGATGTATCTTTTAGCAGAAGGTGAATCCAACACCAACTTTTCAATCGGTCCATTATCTGAAGCTGTTTTACAAGTAGATGCACCATAGTACTAATAAATTGATATGAAAATTATTTAGACTATGAAAAACTTGAATAATATATTTTGTATACGACTATGATAAATTGAACTACATATTATCTCTATTCTTTATTTCATATCATACAAAAAAATTCAAATTAAGATTTGAGTCTTGAATAAAACTTGAGAGAATTTAATTTAAGAAAAAATTGCAACATGATTCAAAGATATGCTATTTTCACATTACATGATAATTTTCTAAAATAATTATGTGTTGATGTTTTTACCATATGATAGCATCCGTGGTTTTAGCAAGAAAGCCTCCATCTGAGACATATCGAATTTTTAGAGGCAAAAGAGCGTGCACTTTTGATTTTTTGCATTAATACAAGCACTATTTTCATTATTTTAAAAAATAAATGTAAAAAGACAAATTTAAGATCAAATACGCAATATGGGGTATTCTTGTTTTTCTAAAAAATTCAGTTTTAATTCGTGGAATCTATGCAATCCAAATTTTGAACGAGGTTCCAATAATAATGCTAAAAATCTCCCACCCAATTGAGCGATTGGAAATACAACATAATCCGACAATGAAATTGTTTTGATTTTCTCTCTCATACGCTTAGATCCCCTATCTGTTAACGAATCACTCAAATAATAAATTTTAACTTGCTTCTGAATATTAGTTTTAGAATCATGTGAAAAACCATGTTTTTTTAAAACCTCCATTAATGCAGTAAGTGAATTTGGAACGACATATCCTTCAGGCATTTCAATAAATTTTGTGATCTCAATGTTAGGAGAATACTTTTTGAGACTTATTTCACTTGTTATTTTAGTTTTTGAATTTTTAAGATCCATTTTCAATATTTCATTAGAATCTCTGTAATGTGCTCTTACAGGAACAAGTTCATTCTTTTTTGGAATGTGTGTTTTTTTCTCAAATTCATGTTTGTTTTTTTCAAGCCAATTAATTATACTATAAAGTGCACAATATTGAGACGAGATGGTTCTGTTCTCTCCCACACTTCCATCTTTTTTGAGTGGCTCTCGCCCTTCTAATATAATGCAAAACGCGCCATATCTAAGCGATAAAGAATTTCGGGCGTCTTGGATATCAATTGTACTGTGTCTTATTTTTCCCGATTTTTGAAAAATGGTGTATCGTTCACAAGAGATTCCTTTGGAATGAAGATCTGATTTTAATGCCATAAAAAATCCATTTATTTTATTATCATCTAGTATTTGTAATATTGCCGGATTTGTTGGGATATCTACAAATATGTCATGACTAAGTATCAAATGTTTTTTTAGTAAATGTTTTCTTCGTGGCGGATAGTTATGAACATCAATAATTATTTTTGGCATCCAACCTCTTACAAAAGAATGAATTGCAACAGTTTCAATACTTTGAAGCATGACATGATCCCGATTAAGATCTATTGATTCTGAATTCCTTCGGGTGTTATTCTCATAGCCATCAGGATTAGCATCAATCAAAATAGCAACATAAAATGAATGGGTTGATCTTTGTTTAAGATGGTTTACCAATTGTTCCACGGCTTTTCTAGAATATTTTTCATCGCCGTGCTGTCCTACAATAATAAAAATTCTGGTGGATGATTCTTTGTCACCTATAAATTCTACTGTAATGGGTCTACCAAGAACTGAATATCCAATTACGATATTTTGCATACTAGTTATGGGGTCTGTCATTTTTTTCTGGATTCACATAAATCGCTCTGTATGATGGAGATGATTGTAATTGAGCATAAGATCCAATATCCTCAATTTTTCCACTGTGTACCATAATTATCTGATCAACATTTTTTATCAATTCCAAATTATGAACTATAAATAGAATAGTCATATTTTTTTTCAATTTATTGAGGTTAGATATCAAAATAGATTCAGAATTTGAATCTAGCGCAGATGAAGGCTCATCAAGTAACAAGATTTTTGGCTTGCCTAGTAATGCACGAGCAATGGTGATTCTTTGAGCTTGTCCTCTAGATAGTGTAATTCCACCCTGACCCAAAATAGTTTGAAAATTATCTTCCAAGTCCATTATAAAACCAAGTGCATCTGCCATCATACAGACATCTTCTATTTCTGTCATTGAAGCATTTGGGTTTCCCAATGAGATATTTTCATAAATTGTTCCTGAAAAAATCATTGGGTTTTGAGTAACTACTGCAATTTGTGATCGTAGAGATTCCATTGTAACATTTTTAATATTTTGTCCATCAATCAAAATTTCACCCTCACTTGGATCATACAATCTCGGAATTAATCTTAGAAACGAACTTTTTCCTGAACCACTTTTTCCAATTACTGCAATCAAACTATGATCTTTCAGATCTAGTGAAACGTTTGATAATACAGGTAATTTTTGATATGAAAAAGAAACTTTGTTAAATTGTATAGACCCATTTGATACAATCAACGGGTTTGCATCGGGGGATTCGGTAACAGAAGATGGTAGGTCTAAAATTTCTTGTATTCTCTCCATCGATACTATACTTTTATTGTAAGTACGCATTACGTCTGCAAATCTACGAATGGGAGAATAGACAAACATTACTAGCCCTGTAAAAGTAACTAGAGTTCCAACAGTCATATTGTGTTGTAAAACTTGCAATCCGCCATACCACCAAGTTAATGCCAAACCAATGGAAGTCAGCCCCCAAGCTAATCCAGCTATCATTGCAGAGTATTTTTGTACTTTGAGTTCTATTTTTTCTACCCTGTTTACTTGGTTGGTTATTTTTCCAATATGATGATCTCCGACATTTGAAGTCTGTATTGTCTCAATTCCATCAAGATCCTCCTTTAGAAACGTGGTTAATTTTGCACGTCTTTTTCTAATCTTTCTAGCTGTTTTACGCATCATTTTTTGCAATCTTTGAGTCAAGAGAAATTGAATTGGTAAAAGAGATGATGCTATTGCTGCAAGAACTGGTTCCATGATAAAGAGGACTGTTATAGGATAGATAATGCGAAAAACATTCACGATAGTTTTGATCACTGTGCTTTCCACAAATGTCCTTATAGAATCGGTATCCAGAATGGCCCTGTTCAACAAATCTCCAGGACCGTACTTACTGTGAATATCTAATGATAACGTCTCTATTTTTTGAGCTAATTCTCTTTGTAAATCAAAAACAAAATTACGGCTAATCCTAGCTTTTGATGTTGTACCAAAAAATGCAGCAATCCCATATAGTGCAGCAATTAAAATCAATCCAAATATTGAAAATTCTAAAATTTGTTGACTGGAAGAATCTAAATAAATAATTCCATAAACACTTGCCTTCTCACCGTTTATTCCATCAATTAATGCACCCGTAAGAATTGGAATCTGCATTGGTATAATTACAAACAAGACTGACCAAAAAATTGCAATAAATAAACGAAGTTTGTAATTCTTCAATCTGTGTAATGCGTATCTTAACGGTGAAATTTGAGTCAATTAGTTTTTAATATGTTCAACAACACTGTTTGATAAATCTGTTCCCGAATCTGCAGATGAAACTAGATTTATTTTGCTATTTTTTTCAAATTCCTTTGATGATAATGGTGATGAGGTAATGGCCCCAGACACAGCAATAACATCATATCCCCACTTTTGGAGTTGCTGCGATGAAAACAGTGCAGAGGGGGCACTTTCAGCAGCCAAGATTACGCCTTTTGTATTATTGTAGATTTCTTTGTTAGTAAGAAGCATTCTTGTTTCACGTTGAAGTATGCCGTCTGCAATTTCCATCACTATGACATTTGGAGAAATCTTTTCAATATCCGATAGCATTGTATTAAATAAGTTCAAAAGTTCTTCTCTCTTGCAAAGATATGTTGATGGAAATCCATAATCACTGAAATCTGTAACATAGTCTGCAGATGCGGAATACAATTCGTTTTTATCTCGATTTGAGACACTCCCAGTTAATTTACATGCTGCAACTTTTAGTCCCTCTTTTGAAAGTCCATTGATTAATTTACTAGCCGAGGTGGTCTTGCCACTATTCATTCCAGAACCAACAACAAGAATAAGATTTTTTGGCGCTGGTTTTGAAGTAGATATGTGAAAAAATAATTCCTTTAGGTTAATTCTGTTACCTTGTTTATCAATCAGTAATCCTTGAAAGGCAAGTTTAGTCGATTTTTTTATGGACTTGTGCTTATACCTAACAGTTCCCACCATGCCAGCTGCCGTTAACATACTTATTTTATCTAATTTTTCAACCCTACCTTCAAACCCATCAGTCGCATATCTATTTCCAAAGACTCCCACAAAAAAATCATTTTCATAAAGACGTAGTTTTTTGTCATCCTTTGTTACAAGATTTTGATGAAATCCAATTTCTTTGACTCTAAACAAACCAAGATCACCTGGAAGTGGTTTTGAAAGTGGGGATTTTTCAATATAATACTCTGAATCACCAACTAATCGTGTAGCCCAGGACCATCTCACATCCTTATCTAATGACTTGTTTTTCTGAATTAAAATCTGCGACATTTACATTGCTCTCCTAAATTCAACTGTCTTAAACATTACGAAGCATTCCTTTGTGGAACTATTCCAATCGGCATTAAAACAAATAAAAGAAATGACATTATCTAAAAATATCGTCGTTTTTGGCAAGCGTTTCAATTTATGATTATCTACCGTCAAATTTAGTTATAACTAATAATACAAATTCCTTTTGTGGATTCCAAGTATGGAATTTAGAATTTACTAAATTTTCATTAAAAAATCATCTATTTTTCTCGGGGTGATTTTTTGGAAGTAGCTAACTTTTTTCTTTTTTCAGAATATTTTTTCTTATGTCTATTTGATTCAATACTATTATTTTTATCATATTCCCCTTTTCAAAACCTCATTTTCGTATTTTACCAACAAAATTATGTTTTGCCTCTCACAAATAACCATAAATTCAGAATTAATTTGAACTTACAAATCAACATTAAACACTATCTTTGTTCTATGTCACAAAACCATCACACACATCTAAAAGATGAGTAAATCTTAAATCCTAAAACCTCCTTTTTATAATCCTGGTATTAATACAGATTTTAAGAAAT
>Ga0315275_10003623_pt1 | contig 14277 bp, 14 predicted proteins | sample YL17G03_0_MG_FD_205557 | JGI IMG/M metagenome (GOLD analysis project Ga0315275, IMG submission 205557) | Sediment microbial communities from Yellowstone Lake, YNP, Wyoming, USA - YL17G03_0 | ecosystem: Environmental > Aquatic > Freshwater > Lake > Sediment | place: USA: Wyoming | collected... | reverse complement strand
GGAGGACGGCCGCACCACCCTGCCCGACTCCGTACGCCTGCGCTTCCTGGAAATGATGGCCGAGTTCCGGGACCTGATTGAGGAGGAAGCCAGGATCGAAAGCCTGATTTGCGGCCAGGGACTTCCCCTATCAAGGAGAACGAGGCTGTAAATGCCAATTCCGACCGACGCTAAGCCCGTGGCTTTTTCCCTTGCGGACCTTTCCCGGGCAATAGGCGAACTGCGCGGCGCGTGCGGCAAACTAGAGGTGTCGATGGGTGGTGTCAATGACGAGCTGGACGAAACCAACCAGCGATTGGCCGAGGCGCTACAGAGCCAGCGCGCCACACTTGCATATCTGGAGAGCATTCTCTCGGCCATTCCCAGCGGGGTGGTGGTCGTCGATACCAACGGCCGGATCGTGCTCTTTAACCAGTCGGCGGAAGCCCTCACCGGTTTCACGGCTGATGAGGTCAAGGGCCTGAGCTACTCGAGGACGCTGGGTGATGGTGTTCCCCAGAAGCTCACTCCCCTCTATACGCTTGCGACGGGGGCCTGGACGATCAATGAGGAGAAGACCCTCACGACCAAGTTCAAAGATCAGGTCCCGGTCAGCTTCAGCACATCGCTGGTTGTGGATGCCGCCAATCGGATAACCGGAGCCATAGAAGTCTTGACGGACTTGAGCCGGATGAAGCTGCTCGAGGAGGAAGTCGCGCGCGTGAGAACGCTGGCCACCATCGGCGAGGTGGCCGCCGAGGTCGCCCACGAGGTGAGAAACCCCCTGGGTGGGATCAAGGGCTATGCCAGTCTCTTGAGCCGCGACCTGAAAGACAGTCCCGCCAGTCTTGCCCTGGTGGAGAGGATCCTGGAGGGAATCGAGTCCCTTGAACGGATAGTTGGAGATCTTCTCGAGAGCGGCAAGCCCGCCACACTCGACCTTGAGCACGTCGATCTGGCCGGGGAACTGAGAAGGATTGTCGAGATGTTCGACATGGCCGCCCGGGGAGAAGGCAAGAACATCATATTCGAGGTTGTTCTTTCCGAGGAGCCCTTCTACTGCAGAGTGGATAGGGGTCGGCTCAACCAGGCAGTCACCAATCTCCTCAGGAATGCTGCGGACGCTGTGGGGGATTCGGGGATAGTGACCGTTCGGGCACGCACCGCGAACGCAGAGGGCAACCGGGGAGGGTCCCCACTCAAGCCCATACGCGAGTATCTATCCATAGAAGTCGCAGACACCGGACCCGGCGTTGCCGACGAGGTTATCGGCAAGATCTTCTCGCCTTTCTTCACGACCAAGTCCGATGGGACGGGTCTGGGGCTCGCAACCGTTCGACGCGTTGCGGCCCTCCACGGTGGGGAGGTCCGGTACAAGAAGGGTGACGACGGAGGCGGCAGGTTCATCGTTGAGATCCCCAGGCGGTGACGGCGAAACCCTGGGGGCGGAGGTGAGAGCGAGTATGGTACGCGGGAAGCAGTCGGTCCGGATAATGGTTGCCGACGACGAGAAACTGATGAACGACTTCATCAGGGAGATCTTGAGGCGAAAGGGCTACGAGGTCGACCAGGCCTTCGATGGCACGATGGCCATGAGACTGCTCACGGAACAGTCGTACGATCTCGTGATCACCGACAAGAAAATGCCTGGAAGCGACGGCATCGAAGTCTTGCAGGCCGCTGCCACGCACCAGCCGTCGGCGAAGGTGATCGTTATGACGGCCTACGGTTCGGTCGAGGGCGCCGTCGAGGCCATGAAGATGGGGGCGTTCGACTACGTCATGAAGCCTTTTGATGCCAATCAGATCGAAGAGGCAGTCGATCGCGCCTTGGAGGAAGCCCCTGAGCGGCGGCCCCACAGCGCTTGTAACCTTGGGGTCGTGGGAACCGGCCATAAGATGCAGGAGGTCCTCGAGCTGGTGCGGGTGGTCGCGCCGACCACATCGACGGTCCTGATCACCGGCGAGACCGGAACCGGCAAGGAATTGATTGCCAGGGAAATCCAGCGCCTCAGCAAGCGGGCCGACGGTCCCTTCATCAGACTCAATTGCGCGGCGCTGCCCGATGGCCTTATCGAGAGCGAGCTCTTTGGCCACGAGAAGGGGTCATTCACCGGCGCAATGAGGACCAGGATGGGGAAGTTCGAATTGGCCGATGGCGGCACGCTCCTCCTGGATGAGATCGGGGAGATCGGCAGCCAAATGCAGGCCAAGATCCTACGCGTGCTTCAGGAGCGGGAGTTCGAGAGGGTTGGGGCCCAGCAGACCCTCCGAGTAAACGTGAGGATCATAGCCACAACCAACACCAACCTTGCCAGCGCGATGGAGAATGGGCGGTTCCGCGAGGACCTCTTCTATCGGTTGAGCGTCTTCCCCGTGAATCTGCCGCCCTTGAGGGAGCGCCGGGAGGACATATCACTCTTGGTTGATCACTTCGTTCAGAAGTACCGCTCGCTGTGTGACGGGCGGATCATCGGGATAGACGATGCCGCGCTCGCGATGCTGGTCGGTCATTCGTGGCCGGGCAACGTCCGGGAGTTGGAGAACTGCGTGGAACGCGCCATGATCATGAGCCGCGGCCCCCTGATCACCAAGGAAGACATCGTCTCGCCGGTGACGGCAAGCCGCAAGGGGACGACGAGCCTGGATCCGGGGATAAGCCTCCGGGAAATGGAAAAGATGCTGGTCTTGAAGACCCTGGAGTCGGTCGGATGGAACCGGACCCGGGCAGCACGGAAGCTGGGCATATCGACCAGGACTCTCAGAAACAAGATCAAGATCTACAAGGAGGAAGATATTTCTCCCTATGCGGAAAGACTGTCCGCCCTCGACGAGGTAGCCAGAGAACTGGTCTGCACGCCGTAGGCTGATAACGCCTTGATGGGCAAGGTATTGGGGCTGGCCGGCAGCCTAGACCGATTATGGCTTGGAACTTGCACTATCCGGTCGGCGCCGAATTGTACGGCAAGCCTGAGGTGACTTTGATGGCGAAAACGTTTGCGGTGACGGAAGAGTCGACGGACCTGCTTAAGCGGGTGCTTGATGTAAATGCCGCGAGGCAGAAAGCAGCCGCCAGCAATCTCGCCAATTGCGACACACCGGGCTACCAGCCCAAGAAGGTCGAGTTCATGGAGGAAATGAACCAGGCACTGTCCAAGGTGGATATGGTGAGGACCAACCCCAACCACCTTCGCCTGCCAAGGACCGCGGAAGCCCGCGAAGGGATCGTTGAATTGGTCGATGACGAGGCGGCGCCGGCTGAGACCAGGCTGGAGGCTACCATGGCCGACCTTGCCGACGCCGAGCTTGCTTACTCCACCGCGGCAAGGGTTATGGGGCGGCGCTCGGCGACCATGAGAACCGCCATAAGCGGCAAGCCGTAGTGAGGAGGTAGTGAAATGTCCGGACTTCTATTCAATGTGATGAGGACGATAGGCAGCGGCCTCACGGTCCAGCGCCAGAAGATGGAAGCCGTAGCGGCTAACATTGCCAATGCCGAGACCACGAGAACCCAGGACGGTACGCCCTATAGAAGAAAGAGCGTGGTGATCGAGGAGAAGACTTCCGAGCGAACCTTCGAGATACCGCAGGCCATTTCGAGGATCGGCATGGCGGTAACCTCGCCCCACCACATACGGACCAGCGCTCTCCAGTCTATGAGGAAAGTGGTCACCGAGGAGAGCACCGTTGAGGCCCAGGTCGTGGAGGCACCGCCTGAGGATGTCAAGGTGATCTATGATCCGCACCACCCCGACGCCGATGCCAACGGTTACGTGGCGTATCCCGACGTCAACCCGGTTGAGGAGATGGTGAACATGTTGACCGCCTCGCGGGCTTACCAGGCAAACATAGCATCAATGGACGCCTTCAAATCGATAGTCACGAAGGCACTCGAATTATAGGAGGAGATAGGCGATGAGCGAGATGAGGATTGGCCAGGTCCTGCCGCCGGGGACCCTCTTTAAGCCCCAGCCTGAGACGGGCAGCGCGTCTCCTGTCGAGAATGACGTGCCCTTCGGCAAGATGATCAAGGACGTGGTCCAAGAGGCAATGGACGCCGAGCAGGGAGCCGCGGGGGCAATCCAGGAGTTCGCGGCGGGGAGCATGAATGACGTCCATGACGTGATGATGGCTGTAAGCAAGGCAAATATGGCGGTCCAGCTGCTGGTGCAAGTCAGGAATGGGCTGCTGGAAGCTTATCAGGAGCTCTCCAGGATAGCGGTGTAGAGGCAAAGTGAACCTATCTATCGGGTGGAAAAATGGCGCAAGCAAATCTTAATCCGAGACTGAAGGGCGTCTGGGTGAACCTCACCTTGAGCCAACGCATCATGCTTGGCGGCACGGTGGTCGCGGTTGTGGCGGCGGTGGTGGTCGGCAGCCTGGTGGCCAAGCGGGCCGGCTACTCCACGCTTTACTCGGGACTCAGTGCCGAAGAGGCTGGACAGGTGGCCCAGAAGCTCGACCAGAAGGACATACCCTACAGGGTAGTTGCGGGCGGAACCGGCATCTCGGTGCCGTCGGGCAAGATGTACTCGACCAGGATAGAACTCGCAAGCGAGGGTTTCCCAAGGAGCGGGACCGTGGGCTTCGAGATCTTCGACAAGACGGTCTTCGGCATGACCGACTTCCTGCAGAAGGTCAACTACCGCAGGGCGCTCGAGGGCGAACTGGCCAAGACCATCGCCCAGCTCGACGAGGTTGAGGGGGTCCGGGTGCACATCGTGGTCCCGGAAAGGGCACTCTTCAAGGAAGACGAGCAGCCGGCGACGGCCTCGGTGGTGCTCAAGATGAACCCAGCCAGGTCGCTGGGCACCAAGCAGGTCGAAGGCATTACGTACCTGATCTCCAGCAGCGTCGAGGGGCTCAGTCCCGACCGGGTGACCATCATGGATACGCGAGGGACGCTTCTCTCCAAGGGCTTCCCCGATGAGCAGGGCGGCGCCTCGGACGGGCTCGAGCTACGCAAGTCGGTCGAGGATTACCTGGAGAACAAGGCCCAGACCTTGCTTGATGGCGTCCTCGGTGCGGGCAAGGCGGTCGTCAGGGTGTCGGCCAACCTCAACCTCGAGCAGATCCAACAGAGCGTAGAGAGCTATGACCCGGAGAGCGCGGTGGTAAGGAGTGAGGAGCGGGTCGCCAATACTGAAGCCGGGGGCGGCAGCAACGAGTCCTCGGTCACCAACTATGAAATGAACAAGACCGTCCAGAGCATCGCCGGCGAGGTCGGCAACATCGAGCGGCTGTCGATTGCGGTGATGGTGGACGGAACCTACGAGACCGCGGGCGCCGGTGCCAAGGCCGCTAAGAAGTTCGTGCCGCGTTCCGATGCTGAACTCAAGAAACTCGCCGGTATCGTCAAGAGCGCCGTAGGCTTCGATGCCAAGCGCAGCGATTACTTCGAGATCGCGAGCATAGCTTTTGACAGGACCTTCATGGATGAAGAGGGCGATAACATCGGCAAGATGCTTCGGATGCAGTTCTACATGTCGCTGGCCCGCAAGGGCGGCTACGTCGCCATCGCGGTCGTGATGCTGATCTTCCTGGCAAGAATGTTGAAGAAGTCTGCGACCATCCTGGGCGACCTTTCCAAGCGTCCGCTTGATCTTAGGGTGGGGGGCGAGGGCGAGGCGGGCCGAGCGGGCTCAGGTTTCACCCCAATGCCTGGTGAGATGGCTCCCAAGGAAGTTGTCAACAGCATCATGGGGTTCACCGCCAAGAATCCAGGGGATGCCGCCGCGGCCATCAAAACCATGATGATCCAAGGGGACTAAGCAGTGGAAGACAAGAAGAAATGGGAAAACCTTGACGGCCGTAAGAAGGCTGCGATCGTGCTGCTCGCACTCGGCAAGGATGCCTCATCGGCAGTGATCAAGAAGTTGGATGAGCGTGACGTCGAGGAAATAGTGGCGGAGCTATCGTCTCTCGGGCCGGTTCCTGCGGACGTGCAGAACCGGGTGCTCGGTGAGTACACCAAGGTGCTCGGCGCCTCGAGCCAAGTTCGCTCCGGTGGCGTTGACATGGCCAGTGATCTGCTTGAGTCGGCCCTGGGCAAGAGCAAGGCATCTGAAATTGTCAAGAAGGTGCAGCGTCTTCAGAATGCTGGAGGCCTGAGAAAGCTCGAACAGCTGGACAGCGACGTTGGCATGGTGATCGAGTTTCTCAAGAGCGAGCACCCGCAGACCATAGCGTTGGTGATCGCCCAGTCGGAGCAGCGAGTTGCGGCCAGACTGCTGGCGGCGCTTCCCGAGGAACTGCGCGGCGAGGTCGTTGTAAGGATAGCCACCATGGACACCATCTCCCCGGACATTTCCGAGGAAGTCGGCAAGATCCTCTCGGGCGAGCTGCAGGGCCTCGGCAGGCGAAGCGTGGCCGTGGCGGGCGGCGTGAAGATCCTGGCCGAGATCCTGAACGCCGTCGGACGCGCCACGGAGAAGGAAGTCCTGGCGGTCCTCGACGAGAGGAGCCCGGAGGTGGCCCAGCAGATAAAGCAGCTGATGTTCGTGTTCGATGACGTGCTGCTGCTCGACGACAGATCGCTTCAGAAGGTCTTAAGGAACGTGGAGACCAAGGAGCTGGCGGTTGCCCTCAAGGCGGCTGACGAGCAGATAAAACAGAAGATCTTCAAGAATATGTCGGAGCGCGCCGCCCAGATGATCAAGGACGAGATCGACTACATGGGGCCGAAGCGGCTGAGCGAAGTGGAACAGGCCCAGCAAGGGATCATGGAAGCTATCAGGGGCCTGGAAGAAGCCGGGGAGATAGTGCTGCCCGGCCGGGGAGGGGACGCCGGTGACACCATCGTATAGGCGTATACCCCGGGTCAGCCTGAGTGGCCAGAGGTATCCCATAACGGTTGACGCCAGCCTCTTCCAGCTGGGCGCCGGTGGCGAAGATGGGGCGTTGCTCGGCCCTGAGGACGAGGCAGCGGACAAGATGCGGAAAGCCTACGAGGCCGGCTACCAGGCTGGACAGGCGGCCGCGAAGGCCGAGATGGAAAAGATGGTTGCTGCTAAGGCGGAGGCCCTCACCTCCATGATTGACGATGTAGTGTCGCAGCGGACGCGGTTGGTCGCCGACTCGGAACAGGGCGTCGTCCGGCTGGCGTGCCAGATTGCCAGGCGGATCGTTGAGAAGGTCGCCCAGACCGACGGCGAAACGATCGTTCGGGTGGTCAAGGCGGCCCTGGAAAGACTGGCCGAGAACCAGAAGGTTACACTGCGAGTCAATCCGGTGGACGTCGAGGCCTTGAGACAGCACAAATCGGAATGGCTTGAGGCAACCCGCGCAGGCTCCGCGGTGGATATCAAGGAGGACGAGAGGATAAGGCGGGGTGGATGCCTGATCGAAGGATCCTCGGGCAATATCGAGGCGGAGATAGACCGGCAACTCGAAGTGATTGAACGCGCACTTGTGGAGGCCGTAGGGTGATCGATCTTGAGAAGTACCAGGCGGTGGTCGACTCGGTTGACCCCATAACGCTCAGCGGACGCGTTTGCCAGGTGATCGGCCTGGTGATCGAATCGGTGGGTCCGGCGGTCTCGATCGGCGAGAACTGCAGGATCGAGAGCGGGCGGGACCACGGAGCCATCGCCTGCGAGGTCGTCGGATTCAGAAATGACAAGGTGCTCTTGATGCCGTTGGGCGACGTAACGGGGATTGCGCCGGGCAGCAGGGTGATTGCGAGCCACGAGCCCTTCGTGGTGAACGTTGGCCACGAGCTCCTGGGCAGGGTCCTCAATGGGCTTGGGGCACCGATAGACGGCAAAGGCCCTATCGCGGCGTCCGGATTGAGGAGTGTGGCGCACGCGGCGCCGGATCCTTTGACCAGGAAGCGTATCACCAGGCCCATGGCCACGGGAATAAGAGCGATTGACGCAATGCTCACCTGCGGCAAGGGGCAGAGGATAGGCATCTTCTCAGGAAGTGGCGTTGGCAAGAGCGTGCTGCTCGGGATGGTCGCGAGGGACTCCGAGGCCGACGTCAACGTGATTGGGCTTATCGGAGAACGAGGCCGAGAAGTAAGGGACTTCCTGGACAAGGATCTCAAGGAAGAGGGTTTGAAGAAGTCGGTGGTGGTCGCCGTGACCTCGGATCAGGCATCCCTGATAAGGGTTAAAGGCGCAATGACCGCAACGGCGATCGCTGAGTACTTCCGCGACCTTGGCCTCGATGTGATGCTGATGATGGATTCCGTCACCAGGGTCGCCATGGCCCAGCGGGAGATAGGGCTGGCGATCGGCGAGCCGCCGACCTCCAAGGGGTACACGCCCTCGGTGTTTGCGATGTTGCCTAGATTGCTCGAGCGGTCCGGTACGTCCGCCCTGGGCAGCATCACGGGGCTATACACGGTGCTCGTGGAGGGCGACGACATGACCGAGCCGGTCGCTGACGCGGTCCGCTCGATTCTGGACGGTCACATCGTACTCTCGCGGAAGATGGCACATCTGAACCACTATCCCGCGATTGATGTCCTCGAAAGCGTTAGCCGTCTGATGATTGACGTTGTGCCCGAAGAGCACACCAGGATGGCGAACCAAATCAAGGAGATACTGGCCGTCTACCGCGAGGCCGAGGACCTGATCAACATAGGCGCCTACGTCAAGGGTAGCAATCCCAAGATTGACCTGGCGATTGAGAAGATTGGTGGCATCAGCGGATTCCTGAAACAGAGCATAAACGAATTCTCCGGCTACGACGAGACCATAGAGAGACTCGTCAAGTTGGCCGCATAGGGTGAGACATGCGCAAGTTCAAGTTCCGATTGGAGCCGGTGGTGAGCCTGAAGAGGAAAGTTGAGGACCAGCGCAAGATGGAGCTGGCGGTGGCCAAGAGAGACCTCGAAGCCAAGGAATCGCGCCTGGTCAAGCTCCACCGGGACAGGACGTCGTGTGAAAGCCAGCGGGATGCGTCAGGATGTCCCGGCAGTCTGGATATTCCGGGGACGCTGCTGTACTACGCCTACATGGAGAAGCTGACGGACGATATAGCGGATCACACTTCGCGGGTCGAGCGCTCGAGGGAGAACGTTGGCGAGAAGCGCGACCTCCTGGTCAAGTCATCGAGCGAGAAGAAGGCCCTTGAGAAACTGAGAGCCAAGATGAAACAGCAGCATGTGTTGGAGGCCAAGCGAGCGGAGCAGGCGATACTGGATGATACCGCCTCCAAGTTCCATGGCCGGAAGTCGCACACGAGGCTCCTGTGGAGCAAGGAGTAAGGGACATGGCAGAACCGACTCCTGATAGGGCCAAGACCAGGGACGCTCAGGCGAAGCCGGCCGGCAAAAAGCTGCCGCCCGTCTTCACCAAGCTCACGTTCGAGGGAATCTTGCTGGTGTTTGTTCCCTTCGTCGTCTTCCTGGTGGTCTTTCTATATGCGATGGGCCTGGTGCCCCCGGGCGCTGCGGTGATCCAGGTGGCGGTCCACGACCTCGATACAGCCGGATCGACGGGTGCCGCGGTGGCTCACTCCGCCGCTCGTGAAGAGGGCGGTCTGGCCGCGGGCACCGGTGTGGCCGCAGAAGCGCCGCCAGCTCCGGAGATAACCCCGGCGCTGGTTGACAGCGCTCTTACGGGCACGCTCCCGGTGGCCGAACGGGTCCAGGCGGATTCCACCGTGGAGCACCGAGCCGCGATCGACTCGATAGCCGTGGCACTCGCCGAGGAGCGGGGCAAGCGGATGAAGCAAATCGCCAAAGTATATGAGCAGATGAACGCGTCGAGCGTGGCCGCCATCGTGACCATCATGCCCGAGTCGGACGCCGTCGAGATTCTCTCGAAGATGACGCCCCGGGGCGCGGCCAAGGTGCTGAGCGTGCTCGATCCGGAGAAGGCAGCCAAGTTCAGTTTAGAGCTGGCGCAATAGGGATGGTGCAAGCGTGAACGCAACCATGATATCGGTTCCATCGACCACCGCACCCCAGGCTAAGGGGGCATCGACCGGCGCCACCGGCGCCCGGTTGAACTCCCAGACTGCGGGCTTCGGCGACATGCTCCAGGTGCTGCTTATGGCCCTGGTGCCAGCCGGCTTGGTTGAGTCTATGGAACCGGCGCCGCAGCCCGATGGGCAGGCCACCGGGTCTGAGCCGGGCAGTGGCGGTAATACCGGCAGTCTCGATCCTGCATCCGGGGGATCGAACGCGAAGGTAGGTGGGTGGGCCGGTGACATCGCCTGGAGAGCGATGCCGGAATCCGGTTGGTTCGCAGTCCCCAGGCCCGCTGCTCATACGGCTACGGATGTCATCGGCGCGGCATCAGGCCAAGCTTCCGGCATCCCTGTCACGGGCGGGAAGGCTGCTCTTGTCGACCTCGCGGCGCTCAGGCTGCTCGAAGCGGCCCGGACCCTGGCGCCAATACAGCTTGCCCAAGCCAGTCAGGCTCCCGCCGACGCCGCGCGTCCGGCCAAGGGTTCGATCGAGGACGCGTTGCTTGACGCTCTGACCCCTTCCGGAAACGGAGCCGGCCAGGCTGGTAGCGACACGCGGCCCAGCCTCTTGACGGGGTCGTCCCCGGCTGGCGAGTCCGCGGCTCGTCGCGCCGCTAAGGGTAGCGCGGCAGCTGGCGTCACCCGGCAGCCTGGCGCGGTGGTGGGCCTGCCCAAGATAGCATCGGCCATCCTGACCGGTGGCGATGGGCCGCTCACGGTCCTGTGGAAATCGATTAGCGGTTGCGCCCCTGAGGCGACTGGTTCGCCCGGGCGAGACGGTTCGCGGCTCGGCGGTCTTGGTCAAGGCGCAAGCACGCCAGCCGTCAATGTCAGCTCCGGCGGGGCATTGCCGGCGGCAACATCCGGCCAGGGCTCAGACGGGACAAGTCTCAATGGGGGTTCCAGCTATCCGCAGTATGCCCCGGGTCAGGGTGAGGTCACTCACCGCGTGGCTGCGGACCTTTCGGCCAAGTTCGATCTTGGCTCCCTTGGGCTCTCCCGGCCCGACGTACCGGCCGGTGACTTGGTTCGTCCTGCGGCGGTCCCGAGCGGTCATGATGCGGGCGGTACAGGTATGCAGGCCCAGGCGGTCTTCGAGGCCGTAGCCGACCGGGCCCAGGTTGCTCGACTGCGAGGTGAGAACCTGGCGCGCTTCGAGTTGGCTACCAACGACGGCAACACCATAAGGGTAAGAATATCGGTTCACGACAACGTGGTCTCGGCGCGCATCGATGTTACCAGCGCGGCCCTGAGGGACGTTCTCGCCCAACATGCGCCGGAGCTCAGTCAGCGACTTCAGGCCGGCGGCCTCGTTCCCGAGGCGATCCAGGTATCACTGCTCGGCGGGCGGGAGACCGGCTCCGAGAGACACGACAGGCGGCAAGAGAGTGGCCGCTCCGGCGGCTACCACGAGATAGACGCTGCAAATCTGACCCTCATCGAAACCGATGATGTCGGTTTCGAAAGGTGGGCGTAGAGAAAGGAGGTGACAACAATGGAAGTGAGTTCAGTAACTTCGAGTCAGGCCGCACTCGCGGCGGCATCGAGCGCAACTGCGGGCAACGATCTAGGCAAGGATGAGTTCCTGAAGCTGCTTACAGTGCAGCTGCAGCACCAGGATCCACTTTCTCCGCTCCAGAACGAGGAGATGCTTGCTCAGTTGGCACAGTTCAGTTCGTTGGAGCAGCTGGAGAACATGAACACCAACCTGAGGAGCAATCTCGATCTCAACTTGCTGCTTACGCAGGTCTTAAGCAACACGGCTGCGGCCGGCCTGGTGGGCAAGACGGTCGTGGCCAGCGCCAATGAGGTCAAGCTTGACTCTTCCGGCTCGGCGGCGGTCCGTTTTGACCTTGGCAACGCGGCCCAGCGTGTGGTCGTGACCGTCAAGGACCAGAGTGGTCTTACGGTCCGGACTATGGAGGTTCAGGGGCTGGCAGCCGGCAGGAACGAGCTGGCTTGGGATGGCAAGGACGCTGATGGAAAGCCTGCCGCGGCGGGCAAGTACCGCATCCAGATCCAGGCCTTCGACGGCGACGGCAACGAGGTCACCGCCACCGCCCTTACGACAGGCGAGGTGACCAGCGTGAGATTCAAGGACGGGGTAGCCTACCTGGTTGTAGACGGCCAGGAGATTCCGATCAGCGACGTTATGGAGATAACAACCTGAGGCTCGAAGGAGGAGGTGAGAGAGTGAGCAGAATAGAATCTGTGGCCGGCCCGACTGGAGTTGCCGGGACTGGTGCGCGAAGCCGCCCAGAAGCCGCAAGCCGAGTGGGTGAATTCGCGGAAGTCCTCGGCGAGCTGGGACGGACGGCCGGGATCAAGTTCTCGAAGCACGCGCTGGAGCGCATGTCGGCGCGGGGCATAACCTTCGATAGGACGAGCATCGACAAGCTGGACGCTGCCATCAGCGCCGCCCAGAGCAAGGGGGCCAATGAATCCCTCGTGCTGATGGACGAGCTAGCGCTGGTCGTCAGCGTCAAGAATCGGACCGTGATCACCGCGATGTCGAGTCGAGAGCCGGACCACAATGTTTTCACCTCGATCGATAGTGCCGTGATTGCCTGACACTAGGGAAAAGGGCTGGACCTCTCACGAGGAGGCCCTCGGTTGCTGAACGCCAGACGCAGCCGCAGCGAAGGAGGAAACAGATGTTAGGGTCTCTTTACACAAGCGTTGCCGGGCTCAAGGGTCATTTGGTGGCCCTCAACGTAACTGGCAACAACATATCCAATATGAACTCAATCGGCTTCAAGGGCGGCCGGGTCACATTTAGGGAAGCACTGGTGCAGACCTTGCGGGGCGCCTCCCAGCCGCAAAACGGCCTGGGCGGTATGAGTCCTCTCCAGATGGGTCTGGGCATGGGGGTGGGCACGATAGACAACCTCCTGTCCCAGGGAGTCCTCCAGACCACCGGTGTAACTACGGATCTGGGGATCAACGGCCAGGGTTTCTTCATTCTCAGTGATGGCGCGAAGGAGTACTACTCCAGGGTCGGATCCTTCGGGCTGGACGCCGATGGCAATATGATCAACCCTTCCAACGGCCTGATTGTTCAGGGCCGCCTGGCAGATGGTGACGGCGTGATAAGTCCGGGAACCACCCTCACCAACATAACACTTCCGTTTGGACGGAAGGCTGAGGCAAGGGCGACCAGCACGGTCGGTTTCGGATGTAATCTGGATGCCTCGGCCGCGACCAGCGTTGCCACCCTGGCCACGGGCGGGACCACCGGCATCACGTCGATTCAGGGCCGGGCGGCGAACGGCTGCGGCGGCCAGCACGCGATAACCATAACGGGCGCAAACGCCACCGCGAGCACCCTCGCCGGCACCAACCTGACTTCGCCGGCTGCGCTTACCGGGGCTGAAACGTTGGGGGCCCTCGGTGTGACCGTGTTCGACGACTTCTCCCTCAGTGTGGACGGCCAGCCCGCGGTCACGCTGACTGGTTTTACGTCTGCCTCGACGGTCAATGACCTGGTGAACGCGATCAACTCCACAGTAACGGGCGTTACCGCCGATATCGTTGGAGGGGAAGTGGTACTGACCAGGGACTACGCCGGGGACGGGACGACCTACAACATAGCGAGCGCGCTTGGTGCCGACGGCAACATTGCCAGGCAGATCTTCGGCGCGGCGGGCGGCAGTGCCTTCACGGTCAACAGTGGAACGGCAAGCACCCTGGCTGCTACGGACGTCTTTACACCGACGGGCAAGGCCGCGATGGACGCGGTTACCCTATCCTTGGTGACCGACTCTAGTACCGGCATCGTGGACGGGATCTCCGATCTCGGTGGTGGCGGCGTGACCGTCACAGCGAGGGATGGCCTGGCCGCGGGCAGTGCCCTGATCGATACCACGGCCACGGAGCACTATACGTCCGTGGTGGTGTATGACAGCCTGGGAGCCGCACACAACCTCAGTATCCGGTTCACCAAGTCGCCGACGGCGAACGAGTGGTACTGGAACGCCTCGCTGGGAGCCTCGGAGCAGATAAAGGGCGGGAGCAGCGGTACCGTCACCTTCGACAGCACCGGGGCGCTGGCCTCCTTCATCTACGACGGCGGCAGCAGCAGCATGGTGTTCAATCCTGCCACCGGGGCCAGCGACGTCCAGATCGACTTAAATCCGGGCGAGGTTGGCGGGTTCGACGGCGTGACCCAGTTCGCGTCTGCCTTCAGCACATCGGCCAAGACCCAGAACGGTTACGGCATGGGCGCGCTGACGGATATCGCGATAGATGCTGACGGCATGATCACGGGTTCGTTCTCGAACGGGGTGACCAGGCCGATCGCGCAGATAATGCTGGCGAAATTCAACAACCCTGGGGGCCTCGAGAAAGTGGGAAACGGTCTCTACAGAACGTCCAGCAA
>Ga0315275_10003622_pt1 | contig 14279 bp, 10 predicted proteins | sample YL17G03_0_MG_FD_205557 | JGI IMG/M metagenome (GOLD analysis project Ga0315275, IMG submission 205557) | Sediment microbial communities from Yellowstone Lake, YNP, Wyoming, USA - YL17G03_0 | ecosystem: Environmental > Aquatic > Freshwater > Lake > Sediment | place: USA: Wyoming | collected... | reverse complement strand
GACGGTAACAAGAGTTACCGCAGAAGAACCTGCCGCTTCCGACAGCAGAAGAACCACAAGGACACGCTCAATAACGGGGGCGGAGGCTGATATCGTTACAAAAGAGACAGTACTTGTGGACCCGCTGACAAAAGAAGAAATAAGCAAAACCTTAAGTCTCGATGATAAAGGAAGAAAAAAAATTGATTCTTTCGGACATCCTCTTTACATCGAAAGAGACAGGTGGTTCAGAATTAAGGCCAAATTAATCTGGAAAAACGCTCCCGGCCAACCGGAAATGTCACAAACAGGAAATATCGTCATCACGAGAGGTGTTGCAGAGGGAGTGGGAGAAAAATAGAATATGGATATCGTAAAAATACTAAAGAAGAACATTTCATTAATTATACCGGCAGCAATAACCGCAGCGGCGATACTGCTGTTTATACCAACCGTTATAATACAAGGTAAAATCGGCAAAAAGCTCGAACAGAGCATAAGACTCGGAAGAGAAGTTGACTCCACAATTAGTTCCGCTGTGCCTGCCAGACAATTTGAAGTCGTAAAAGCATACGAGGACAAACACGAACAAGACGCAAACGAGATACAAAAACTGGCCATAGAAACCACCCAACGGCCGCTTCTGAGCTACAAAATCTTTCCTGAACCGAACGAAACATCCGTACAAATCTTCAATGAATTCAAAAAGACATACAAAGAGGCCTTCGAGAAGCTGATAAAAGATATGAACGCCCTAGACGCACCTACAGACATTGAAATCAGACAGGAAGCCGGCTCCCTGCAACGCGAAATACCAACCGACAGCCTCGACAGGCAAGGCGGCGACAGAAGCAATGAAAAAATCATCGACCTGGTTTGCGAAAAAAGATGCAAACAAATACCCTGCTACGTAAAGCCGCAGGTTTTTAGCGGCTACGCCTTCTGGGACAACTGGGAATATCGCGGCACCGAACCGGCCGTGAGGGACTGCTGGTATAGCCAGCTGACCTACTGGATACATGAAGATATCGTCGATACCATAAATAAAATAAATGCCGGCTCAAACGCCATTGCAAGTTCTTCCGTAAAAAGACTGCTCGGTATACGTTTTGCAAGCCCGGACGCCGCAACTATCGGAGCAGGCAACAGCACCGAACTGCTGGTTTATGTAACAGCTAAAAGCCAAGGACTCTGCCAGCCGTGGACCGGCAGAATATCAAACGACAAAATCGATGTTGTACACTTCAGCCTTGCTGTTATTATCAGAGTAAACGATATTCTTAAATTTATGGATGAACTCTGCAGCGAAAAAACGCATTACTTCTCAGGATACAAGAACGACCAGCCGATGCAACAATTCAAACACAATCAGATTACAATTCTGCAGAGCAACGTTGAGCCGGTCAATCGAGAGGACCAGAACCACAAAAGATACCGTTACGGACAGGAGGCCATTGTTAATCTTAATCTTATCTGCGAATATATTTTCAATAAAGAAGGATACGACGCGATAGAACCAAATTCAGCAGAGCAGGGTCTCGCCCCATCATCCGAAGAAACCTATGGCGAGCGACAACGGGGCATGTCTCCAGAAGTAGGCGACAGAAGAGAATGAAAAATGAAAATTGCAAAAATCACAGACCGCTACCAATGGAAAAAAAGAATATAAAACTCAAAAAATCCAAGTTTTGAATTACGAATTACAATATGGGAAGAACAAAAAGTAATTTAATCGAGCTCTTCATAGATAAGGCGGTAATGGCAGCAGCTATTATAGCTGCCCTCGTAATTCTGTTGTTTTTTGTTATCAGCAGCCCCAACTCCGTCGAATATGGCGGCGAAAATCATGGGCCGGGGCAAATTGACGAGTTTATCAACAGAAAGGCCGCCACTATCCAGGAGCAGCTGAAAAAAGAGCCACAGGACAGCAACTCCTACGAACCCAAAATGCCCCTTTACCTTAGCCTAATAAAGGACAGCATCAAAGACGTAAATACAAACATTAACTTCCCACTGCCGGGTTACTCAACAGGTGCGGTCACCGCCGAAAACCGAACATACCAACTGCCAACCATAGAACAGGCCAAAAAACCATCCACTGCTGTCGTTGCAATGGCAGCCTACGTTCCCACGGAGGAATTAACCGATGCCGTTACCTACGACAAAGCTGAAACAAAACTTGCCGATATGGACATTGTTACCGTCGAGACCAGCATCAATGCAAAACAACTATATGAAAGTTTTCATTCCGCTCTTGCGGGAAAAAATACAGCGGAGAAACTTGAGGAACAGTACGCAAGGCCTGTCTTTGCAAAGGTCGAACTGCAGCGAAGAACCCTGCTCGGCGATGGGTCATGGAGCCAGTGGACAGAAGTGCCAAGAACAAAAATATGTCCTAAAAAGGTCCTCCAACTGCCAACAGGGACCAACGAATATGAAATCCAGATAGCTATGGTGCAATTCGCCAAATTTGAAATCAGGGACGAAGTTCTGCAGCCGCCGGTTTACGACAACGCTATTCCCGCTGAAAAATGGCTGTGCCCGTCATTATACAACGAAAGGGAAAAAAGACTCGAAAAAGAAAAGGAAGAACTCAGAAGGCAACAACTCGAAGCAGAAAGAGCAGGCAAAATGCTTTCCAAAACGCGCCCGCCTGCCGGACGACGTCAGCCACCTACCGGCGGCTCGCCAGGAGGTATGGAAGGCGGGGCAGGAAAAGAAACACCGACACCGCCGGGCGGTATAACACAACCACCGACAAGACAGCCGACAAGGCCGACGCCTGTACCGCGACAACCGCCGTCAAGAACAAAACCATCCGCACCGACTACCGCAGAAAAGAAGCAGGCCCTGACAGAAGAACAAAAATATGACGAGATACTCCTGACTGACAAGACAAATCTTGCCGACCTTGAAAAACTTGTCTTCTGGGCCCACGACGATACCGCAAAACCGTCAGAAAAATATCAGTATCGCATCAGAATAGGAGTCTTTAACCCCATCGCAGGAAAACCCTGGTTTAGTGAGGAACAAAAAGACCTTCAGGACCAGGTAGTGCTGCTGGGAATCTTCAGCGAGCCTACAGAAACCATTGAAATACCAAATAAACTTTATTTCTTTGCAACTGATATGAGAGAAGCCAAAAAAAGTAACATTGTCGATAAAACCGTCGAGATAAAAGTCGCCAAAAAAACTCTCGGAAACTGGGTAAGTGAAACTTTCAGCATAAAGGCCGGTGAACAAATCGGTACGGTCAGCGATAAGGCAAAAGCCAGACTTGAAAAAGCCGGCATCCAGACAGAACCTGTCGACCTTGCAACAGGTTACGTAATGGTCGATACCAGACCGGTTACAGAATGGACAGGCACAGGTTTTCTGAAATCAAAAGATTTTTATGAGCTGCTCTACTGCAAAACAGGCCAGGCTATTGCAACCATGCCTATCAAGGAAAGATTCTGGCCTGAAGAAATTGCAAAAGTTTATAAGGAAATCGAGCAGGCTGAAGCCGCAGAACCGGTTATTCTTTTGACAAGAGAACAAGTTGGAAGCGGTACACGCATCGAAACAAGGCGTATACCATCAGAGCCTGGTCCTACGCCATCGCCTGAATCTGAAACCGAAGGTTATCGCGGCGGCAGAATGTAGCGGGGTTACCTGTCCACTCGTGCAGTGCCGCCTGCCATTACCTTTTCCACATCAGACAATGATACCGTTGTAGTATCGCCGGGCGTAGTCATAGCCAGCGCACCGTGAGCCGCGCCATACTCAACTGCCTGCTGAGGCGATTTGCCTTCCATCAGGCCGTAAATCAAACCGGAAGCAAAACTGTCGCCGCCGCCCACACGGTCGTAAATTTCAAGATTTTCACGCAACATCGCCTCGTAAAAACCGCCATCCATATAAAGTATCGCGCCCCAGTCGTTGATTGTAGCAGTTTTTGCATTCCGCAACGTTGTAGCAACAGCCTTAAAATTCGGAAACTGTTTTACAGCTTCCTGTATCATTTTCCTGAAATTTGAAGGGTCAAGATTTGAAAGATGTTTGTCAAGGCCGGGTACTTCCAAGCCTAAACACGCAGTGAAATCCTCTTCATTGCCCATAATCACGTCAATATATGGCGCTATCCGGCGATTAACTTCCTGAGCCTTTTTCTGACCGCCTATGGATTTCCACAAACTCGCCCGGTAATTAAGGTCATACGAAATTATTGTGCCGTATTTTTTTGCCATTTGGACAGCTTCAATTATCACATCCGCAGTTGTCTCTGAAAGTGCAGCAAATATTCCGCCAGTATGAAACCACCTTATGCCATCTTTGCTGAAAATCTTTTCCCAGTCTACATCGCCTTTTTTTAACTGCGACGCTGCCGAATGGCCTCTGTCGCTGCAGCCTTTTGCGGCTCGTATGCCAAAGCCCCTTTCTGTAAAATTCAGACCTACGCGAACTTGTCTGCCTATGCCGTCAAACGGAACCCACCTGACATATTCGAGATTTACGCTGCCTTGAAGCATCAAATCTTCAAGAAGCCTGCCGACAGGATTATCGGGTATGGCGGTTACAACCGCTGCCCGCTTGTTAAAACAACGATGCAAGCCCCTTGCGACATTATATTCGCCGCCGCCCTCCCAGACACGAAAAGTACGTGCCGTATGAATTCTGTCATCGCCCGGGTCAAGACGAATCATTACCTCGCCGAGCGAGAGAATATCATATTTACAATCCGAAGCAGGTTTAAGTTTAAGTATCGACATTTTATTTTCCTCCTCGGATTTGCTTTATCAATTCAATTGTTTGGGCAACTTTCTTCTTTATGCCGGCAAAATCCTTTGCGGCGACAAGCTCTTTAGTGATGAGCTTTGAGCCCATACCTGCACAGACAATACCCGCATCAAACCATTCTTTAAGATTTTCCTTTGTTGGAGAAACGCCGCCCGTAGGCATAATCTCAGTCCAGGGACAAGGGGCTCTTACCGCTTTGACAAATGCGGGTCCGCCAACAGTGTCGGCGGGGAAAATTTTTACAATATCGACGCCGAGAATATGAGCTTTCTGAATTTCGGTAACTGTGCCGCAGCCGGGACTGTATGGAATTTTTCTGCCATTGCAGATTTTGGCAGTTTCTTCGTCAAGAACAGGACTAACAACAAAATCTGTTCCCGCTGAAATATACATCGCTGCGGTAGGGGCATCACAAACAGAGCCGATACCTAAAATGATATCGGGTCTTTCGGCATCTCTGAACTCGGCAAGTTTAGTAAATATATTAACCGCCCGCTCGCCGCGATTGGTAAACTCGACACATTCAGCGCCGCCATCGGCACAGGCGGCGACAATATTCCTGGCGGTTTCAAAATCAGAATTGTAAAAAACCGGAATAAGACCTGTGCGCTTCATCGCGGTTAAAACCTCAAGTCTCGAATGTCTAGCCATTGAATCGCCCTTTCAATTATAAATTTTGCCTTGTCTGTAATCCGTCCAGGCCGGCTCAAACGCCTTTCTGCCCTTAGGAGCCGCTCTTACAGGAACATTCTCACAATCAAACTGTCCGGCCTTTTCATTAAATTGTATTCTTATTATTGTATTTCTCAAGTCCTTGTTTTCAGGCTTAAACCTCAGCGGCCTGCCCGTATCAGGGTCTTTGATGTCAGGATGAATTTCAATGCCGTCGGCATTTAAAACAAGATGCGAACCGCGAGAGCCGCTGCCGGCTTTTAAAAGCTCCAAAATCGCCTTCAAATAAGCGATGCTCGAAAGAGCCAAATGCTCGGCTTGTACCGCAGGGATAAGGTCTTTCGGTTCTTTTACCTTCAGGCTGCTCTTTTGTATCTGCTCATAAAGTACAATAGCCTCGGCAACAGCTTTTTCAGCATTTTCCATCTTCCTTATATGGCCACCATAAGTCGTCATCCTGTGTTGTATCTGAGAAATTATTTCCTGAGAATTTAAACTACCCCCTGACTGATTTAGCTTTTCAATCTTGTCGATAATCTGTTTAATCTGGGACTGGTCTGCAGAAGTATCTGAAACTTTAGAACCATATGCATTGACAATATACTCAGCCGCCCTGCCGGCGCCGACCTGGCCGGCATTGAGCGCCGAGCCGCCGGGGCGCTTGACGCCGTGAGAGCCTGCCATCTCGCCAATCACAAAAGTATGCTTTATACTCGATTCCCACCAGCGATTTATCGCAAAACCGCCGTTGTTATGCTGAGCGCAAACCGAGATTTCCAATGGCTCAGAGTACAAATCAATATCGTGCTCTTTGTAGATATCTATCGCAGGCCGATTCATATGCTCAAGCCGTTCTATCGGAAGCTTCTGCATCGCGCCGGCTGCCTTTAAATAATTCAACGCCTCCGGCTCAAGGTCCTCTATACGAAATGAGGACATATTGCTGCTGCCAATTGGATTGTGCAGGAAATCCATAAACACACGTCTGCCCTTTTGGTTCTCATTAAAGACAAGAATATCTATCAGCGAAGACTGAAAATTTTCAATTCTCTGCGGGTCAAACGGCCATTGATAACCTTTGAGGAAAATGTTAGTGGCCATTTTGCCCATTGTCGGGAAAAACGGCGTCAAAAATTCCTGCTCATCGCCGCCGTTCGCATCTGTGCTGAATAGCCTCGGGACAACCTGCATATATGTGCCGGAGACATTCCAGCGGAATTTTGTGCTGGCAAGTCCAAACTGCGATTCCGTCAAATTCTCGGCAGCAAGACCCGCCCTGAAAGCCAAACCGTGAATGCCGACCTGACCGCGAGGATATACGCTCGTCTGATACAATTCGCCGGGACCGCCGGCTGCGAGCACAAGATTTTCAAAATAAAATACGTTAATGCCGTAATCGTCATTAGACAAAGCTTTACTGTCTATTGTAACTATGCTGATTATTCTGTCCTCTGATTTAATAAATTCGACCATCTCCCTATTGTCAAAAATCTCAATGCCGTATCGGCGGACAATCTTTTCGAGACATTCGCTCATAAATTTGCTGGTCTTGGGGCCTGCCGAAGTCGCTCTTTCGTATGGGTCGTGGTCAGTTTTGTAACCTATATATGTGCCCATCGGGTCGTGCGGAAACGGAACGCCGGCCTCGACAAGATTATAAAAGCCGCGAAGCGAGCCAATTGCCTCAGCCATCGCCAAATCGCCGTGACAGCAGCCGGCCGCCGTAAGAGATGCAGCGAAACTTTCGGCACTATCAGCCACATCGGGACTTGTGCCCATCTTGTAATATGTTTGCTTGTCAGAACCGCTCATACGGGATGCTCCCAAAGGCAGCCCGCGGGTAACAACCGCTATCCTCGATGCGGCATCCTTAATACCCTTTGTGTCAAAATACTCATATAACTTCTTGGCACAATTCATACCTGCTGCGCCGGAGCCGACTATCACCGTGTTGTATCTGTGCATTCTTATCTTCTGGCCCGCAACTTTCATCTGTTCCATTTACAATCTCCTCAAATGAAAACCGCCATCAACATTTATTACCTGGCCTGTGGAGAAATCCAGTCTGCCTTCCGCTATAGCGCCAACTGCTTTTGCGACATCTTCAGGCTGGCCCCAGCGTTTTATCGGCGTAAGGCCTTCGGCAATCAATTTATCGTACTTTTCCTTAACTACCGCAGTCATATCCGTCATTATTATGCCGGGACGAATCTCAAAAACGCCAATACCAAATTCAGAGAGTCTGTCGGCATAAAGTTTTGTCATCATACTTATCCCCGCCTTGCTGAGACAATACTCGCCGCGGGCGGGACTGCTGGTATAAGCCGACATTGAACTTGTATTGACTATTCTGAAAGCTCTGTCAGGAAACTTTTTCTTTTGCTCTATCATCCAGTTGGCAACAAGCTGAGTGAGAAAATACGGCCCTTTTAGATTGATAGTCATAACCCTGTCATAGCTTTGTTCAGTAGCTTCAAGAATATCTATTCTCTTTAAAGGCGCAACACCTGCATTATTGCAGAGCATATCGCATCTGGCAAACCTGGTTTTTGCCAAATCGACTAATTTTTCCCTGTTCTCGGCATTTGAAACATCGCCGCGCAAAACCTCACATTCAACACCCAGCGTTTTTATTTCTTTCTGCGTTTTTTGGCCCGTCGCCTCGTCAGGTTTACCCTGCGGATCAAAGTCAAAATGATTTATCACGATATTAAAACCAAGTTTTGCCAATTCAAGGGCAATGCCCCTGCCAATACCACGGCTTGCTCCAGTTACAATTGCTACGGGTTTGTTTGACATTTTAGACCTCATTTTTCAGTTTCAATACATATTTTCTTGACTTTTAACAGATTCTGCGGCGGACAATTATATGAAATAACGCCGGTACCAATTATTACATTATCATACATAGACGCGACAGCTTTCGTCTGCCGAACCTGAGCAATCAGCTCGTCCTGTGGGCCATTTTCTATCAGGAACGGACTTATGTTCCTTCTTATCAGCCGAGCAGAGCCAGAGGCATTTACAAACTTTTCTATATCCGAAGAAAAATCACTAAGGATAATGTCAAATCCACTCTTAAGCATATACTCGGCAATAGGATTGGTCGCACCCCCGATAACATATTCGCTAAACCCGCAGCCTGCCGCTTTCAATGCATCACTAAGACGCTTGATATAAGGCAGAACAGCGTTCTCATAAATCTCCGGCGAAATAAGAGGCGGCGATGCATAAGAGTCAAACACGCAAACCGACAAGCCTCTTTTGACAATTGCTTTGGCGTAGTTAATCGAAACATTCGTACAGTATTTCATAAGCTCATCAAAACCCTGCGGGTCAGAAGATACCAGCATTATCGCCGACTCTATACCCATAAGGCCAACAGCAATCGAATAAGGCCCGCTAACCACTCCGCGAACCGGCACTGTATTACCAAGCTTCGCATTGACCTTTTCGCAGGCTTCAAGCATTAACGGTAGCCTTGCGGTTTTTTCTACATCAAAAGCCAAAAGCTTGCCTAAATCAATACCATCGTCATTAAATATTCTCCGCTCTATGGTCGGCACAGCATCTTTAGTATCAGGGAACAAGATTTTACAGCCGACAGCCTCAGCCTCAACGTTATAAATATCTATGCCCACTGTGAGCATATCAGGTTCGTAAGTCTCATACTCAGCAAGAACCGACTCAACGAGCAAATTTGCATCCAAAGCAACTTCAGCAGGGCTTTTGTCGATTAAAGCCGCCTTGTGTTCATAAATCGCAGGACAAAACAAACACCTGTCGGCTGGCAGTCCCTGAAATTTTGCCTTGAATCTTTCTATTGGTTTCATCCTAAAAACTCGTCGATTTCCTTTGCCGCTCTTGTGCCGTCGCTTACTGCTGTTACAACCATCTTTCCGCCATTGATAATATCGCCGCCGGCAAAAACGCCTTTCCTGCCGGTCGCAAGGCTGCTATTTTTGACCGCTACAAGACTACCGGCGGTAAGTTCAACGCCGGGCAGTAAAGCTTTTAAATTATCCGGAGCTTTCTGGCCCAGCGATTCGATAATCACATCGACATCAATAGTAAGCACAGCCTGCGGAATTTCGATCGGCCGGCGGAAACCTTTTTCATCAGGCGGTGCGAGATTGACGTGATTAATTTTTACAGCTTTTACCTTGCCGCTATCGCTTAAGTATTCCTTAGGCATAAACTGGTTCATAAAAGATATGTCTTCAGTCAAAGTCCGCTGCCGTTCGTTTAGCCAGGCGGGCATCGTCATAAAAGATTCAAAGCAAATCATATAAACGCTGTCTGCCCCGGCCTGTTTTGCCGCGACGCAAATATCCATACCCGTATTGCCGCCGCCGATTACAGCAACCCGTTTACCTGTAAAGTCAATTTTTTGGCCGGCCTTTATCGCAGCCAAAAATTCCAGAGCACCCCACAATCCATCAAGTTTGCCGTCTTTATGCAGCGTTTTTGATTCCCACAAACCCATCCCGATAAAGGCTGCATTGAAACCTTCAGCCATTACCTTATCGAGGTTATAATCAGCAGTTAAGGCCCTGCCAAAACGAATTTCAAGGCTTTTTGCGGGAACTGATTCAAACACAGCCTTTAGCTCATTTTCAAGACTCATACCCTGTTTTTCACGGGCGATAACGCCTTTTACCATACCGCCAAGCTCATTACCTGCTTCAAAGACTGTTACTTTATGGCCTGATTCAACAAGTCTTGCGGCGCAGGCAAGACCTGCCGGGCCGGCACCGATAATGGCGACTTTTTTACCGGTCAATTTGGCCGGTATTCGCAGCTTCGACCAGCCGTTTCTGTTGGCCTGAACTGCCAGGTATCGCTGAATATCAGATATAGACATCGCCATATCGCCGAGGAAGTTCTGCATACAACTGCCTTCACAAAGCTCTTCTGTCGGGCACAGCCACGCGCAAATCTCAGGCAATATATTTGCTTGTCTTATAACCTCATAAGCGCCTCTATCGTCGCCGTCGAAGAACAGTTTGATAAATTTTGGAATATCGATTCCTGCCGGGCAGGCCTTTTTGCAGGTAGCATCACCGCATTCGCGGCAGGCATCGGCCAGACGAACAAGATTAGTCCTGTCCCCCATCCTGCCCTGCTCGTATATCGGGCCGTAAACTTTATTGTCGCGAATCACGCAGCCGGCCATTCCGCCGTCACGCATAATCTGCGTGCAGCCGCTGCAACCGATACAACACTTGTCGGGGTCCATCCGTCCCTTTTTGATTATATCATAAGGAAAATCAGGATAAGCAAAACTCATCCTGCCTGCCCCAACGACAGTAACTTTGCCATTTTTTTTGCTCGCTGCGCCGACATAAGGCAGAAGCGACCTTAACCAGCTATAACCAGTGCCTACAACTACTAAATCCGGCGCTGCTTTTTGAATTTCAGCAGTAATATTTAAAATCCTCGCAAGAGCAATTAATGGATGTTCAGGCATCTCATATGTACCGAGAATCGGTTCATTGAAAGGCCGGCCCATATGCGGACTGTAGTAAGGATTGCCGACCGTTGTGTTAATAAATTTTACGCCCCTGTCCTGCAGTAGTTTAAGTAACTTTTTCGGCTCAGTAAAATCAGGTTTCGTATAATCGTCCTTGTCAACCGCCCAGCCATAAGGATACGGTATTGCATCGTACATTGGAAAACGTGTGGTAACCAGCCTGTCTTTGCCGAGCTTTGCGTGAATTTTGTCGATTATCTCAAGAAGGATTCTTGTGCGGTTTTCAAAACTTCCGCCGTATTTGCCTGGACGATTAAAACAGGCAAGTGTCTCATTTATCAAATAGCCGTGACAGGCCTTTATATCAACAGCATCAAAACCTGCCTCAAACGCTATCTGTGCAGCTTTTACAAAATGTTCCTGCAACTTATCAAGATATTCGTCTGTTACAACCGGCCAATCAGCGGGCAAATTTTTCCTGGCCTGGGTATTTGGCGGATACTGCGGCACCATCACATCTCTGTACGGGTCGTGCTGTGGAATTATCGGTTCAGAGACGCCTTTGGGTTTTGAATATCTTCCGCTGTGAGTAAGCTGAGCAACTATAATCGGATTATGCTTTTTGCCCCATCGCTGATGAGCGGCCTGACGAGTCTGTTTTATCATATCTTTAAATGCGTTTTTACTATCTTCATTGAACCAGAGTTGTCGCGGATTAGCTCTTCCTTCCGGCACTACTGCTATCGCTTCAGACCAGATAATTCCTGCGCCGCCGGCAGCGAAACGTTTATAGCGTCTGAAAGTTAATGGACCGGGCCAGCCTTCACTGTTGCCGTCGCAGCCTTCCATCGCCTGCGTCGCAAGCGAATTGGGGGCCGTAAGAGAGCCAACCTTAACAGGCCGAGCTAAAATTGAGATATCCTCGCTTGTTTCGATTCTGACCGAAAGAGCATCAGCAAGCCTGTGAAGCTGCTCAATACCGCTTAAGTCGAAATCCCATATATTCTGTTTTTTCGGTCTGATTCTTAATAATGTTTCCATATCCCGGCTCTTCAATAAGAAGGACTAAAAAAGTTTTAACATAAATGCGATATTTTGTCCTCGTAAAAGCGGAAAATATTCATTCGCGTTTTAGGCAATTTTTCTTGAAATTACTGAAAATATCGATATAATAATTAGTTATGGAAAGTAAAAATACTCAAAAATTGCATATTTTCAATCCGGACATAAAATTGCCTGATTACGGCGTATTGGTTGACAGCCGGATAGGAAAAACAGGCTCTGCAAATATCGCACACAGACATAACCATCTGAGCATCCTCTACGTAGTTTCAGGACAGGGACTTTTCGAGTTCGACAACAAAAAATTCCAGGTCGATGCAAATTCGGTTATCACCCTGGAAAAAGAAAAAATTCACAAACTATCAGACAAACCACCAAAAGCGATGACGGTTTTTTCAGTTTATTTTGATACCGCAGCTTCCCAACTGAATAAAGACATGGTCGAATATCTCTTTGCTTCGACAGAACCTTTTGAACTGCCGCTGTACTACTCTGAAAATATCAAAAGGTATTTGCGACAAATGCTCTACGAACAGACCACAAAACCGCCGGGGTACAAACTGTCAATAAAACAAAACCTGAACCTGGCTATATTACAAATTTACAGAGCCAGATTAGAGCAGACAAAACAGAAAACCTCCCAAAAGCCGCTCTCCAGCATTGAAAGAGTAAAAGCTGTAATAGATTTCATCACCGAGAACTGCCATGAGCAATACGGTCTTGCAGATGCGGCAAGATTGGCAAAAGTATCCCAGCGGCAATTTACAAATCTGTGCAGGAACCTAACCGGTGAAAGTTTTATAAAATTCCTGAATTCGGTAAGATGCGAAAAAGCGGCGGAACTGCTTAAACAAACTGATATGTCGGCAGCAGCTATTTCCTTTGAGGTCGGCTATGAGGAACTGTCAACCTTCTATCGGGCATTCAAAAAAAATTATAAATCCTCGCCAATACGATTTAAAACAAGTTCTTAAAATAAACCAAGCTACTTAAAGCAAGCAGTGCTCGGAAATTTTTTATAACCCCTTAAATCAAATTTCTTCGACTTTTTCGCCCATTCCGCGCCTACCTCAGAAAACAGTTTGCCTTTTTCGTGGGCATCTTTCAAAATACGGTCAATATCCTTGATTACCGTCTTAATCGTATCGCCACCCGGCTCGCTCTGCTTGGAATAAATCAGATATTCCCTGCTAATCGAATGAGGATATCCGCCGCAGGATTCAAATGCTCCATTTACGACCAGCGTAAATGGCCTGCAGGTCTCAAGACTCACGATATAAGGCTTTCCGTTTTCATAGCATTCGGCCAGTCTTGTAAGCATATTAACTCGCTTCTCACTGGCGTCGTCTATTTTGTCAACTTCGCCGTTTTCCAAAGTTATTGTTGCTTTGCAGAATGCATTATATTCAATCTTCGCTTTCTCACATTCGACGATAACGGATGTATCTATTCTCGCATCAGAACAAAGCGTGGTATTAAACAACACCTCGACACCCTTATCAGTGATAACTCTCAGACTGCTGGTGTCCTCGCTCTCAATATTATGACCATGATATAACTCCGCTTCCACGCTCACAGGCTGGGCCATTTCACCCGGCATGGCTGAAGCAAGATACAGCTCGTCAGCCAACATGTGAGCAAGAGGATTATTAATTGTTCCGTCAAGAATCCAATCGCCATTTATCCGAAGTTTGCCTGCCCACTCACTGCGGCTATAATATGTATCAAACCTCGGCCAGCCGGCCATTCCCCTTACTCGTTTTACCTGGCCGTAACGGCCTTCTACAATTCGTTTTTTCAACTCTTGTACAATCGTAGAATGAAGATACTGAAATGCGACAGGAACTTTTTTGCCGCGCTGCGATACATATTTAATCAACTCGTCAAGCTCCTGTACGATGGCTACAGGGGGTTTCTCAAGAAAAACGTCAAAGCCGGCATCTATACATTTTTTGGTCAGGTTAAAATGTGTGTTAATCGGCGTCGGAACATATATCACATCCGCTACGCCTTTAACATTTTCAATCAGTTGGTCAGCATCATCATAAACCGGGATGCCCTTCTCCTGGCAGGCAGTCCTTCCAGGAGACTTCCTGGCAGGATTACTCGCAACCGCTACTAATTTTATTTTGTCCGGTATCTCCCATATCCACTTGATCAAATTATAGGCGTATCCGCCCGCTCCTATCATCGCCAACTTAATCACAATCTGCTCCGTTAATTAAATTTTAACTTTCTATTTCTACCTCTGTGCAAAAGGTCAAGAACACTTAATCCGGCGTTCTTTATCCCAAACATACCATCAAGTCGAATG
>Ga0315275_10003620_pt1 | contig 14279 bp, 15 predicted proteins | sample YL17G03_0_MG_FD_205557 | JGI IMG/M metagenome (GOLD analysis project Ga0315275, IMG submission 205557) | Sediment microbial communities from Yellowstone Lake, YNP, Wyoming, USA - YL17G03_0 | ecosystem: Environmental > Aquatic > Freshwater > Lake > Sediment | place: USA: Wyoming | collected... | reverse complement strand
TGCCTGAACAAACCACGTCACGTCGTCAGGCATTTTACGTTTGATAATCTCATCCGCAATGTCGCCTATTCTCGAGCCTGCACCAAGATTATCATCGGTTAACCAAATGAACTCGCTTCCGAAGTTATGATGGCAAAACTCCATCTCATCTGCTATGCGCTGAGGAGACTTCGCTCTCCATGTTCTCTGCCAATGTTGCCACTGAGTGCAAAAGGTGCACTCGTGAGGGCATCCTCTTCCGCCTTCAATCAACGCGAAGCGAACATCGCGCCCGGCCATCGCCGCAAAGTGATACTTACTGATTGAGTTCTTAACAAGATGATAGCCAGGGTAAGGCAATTCATCCAAATTCTCAATCAGCGGTCTAGCAGGGTTATGAACGATATTTCCTCCGTGTCTGAAGGAAATACCTTCTATCTTCGGAAGCGCACGTTTATTGCTTGCATTCTTGACAAGTTCTGTCAGAGTTCGTTCTCCTTCTCCTCTCACGATAACGTCAATCTCTGGATATTCTTCTAGGCTTTCTTGGGAAGTAGCAGTGAAATGCTGTCCTCCAGCCACAGTAATAATGTCCGAGTTCACCTTCTTGGCCGTTTCCAAAGTCCTCACAACCACGTATGTGTTGCAAGTGGCAAGTGAGCTTGAAGCCACAATATCAGGGTTGGATGACTCGATCCGTTTCTCCATGTCTTTCCAATCCACATGTTCAGCATTGCAATCCAAAACTTCGACCTCCACACCTTCAGCATTCTTTTCCAGATACGCACCTAGCTGGATTATGCCGTAGGGTGGAGGCAAGTATTCCCCCATGACAAACCATATGTCCTTCGGCGGCTCGATGAAGAGAACCTTCATCATGTCTTCTTCTCCAAATAACTCGGTATGCTTCTCCTGTCCTTTTAATGCTTCTAGCCAGCTACTGCAACTGCCTTAAGAAGCAAGCACAAAACGATATTCAAAGTATCTTGAGAATATGCAGACGGTGGCAAACTATTTAGAAAGAAGAAGCTCCTATATCTGAGACCCGCCCAGAGTAGCCAGAGGGTCGTCGTCCAAGTCTGTGGGGTCGTCGTATAGCTACCGACTCTAGCTCAGCGCAGGGTATACTGGGCGTACGTCGGCTAGATTGGTCAAGTATACCAGTCTTAGGGCTTAGTAATTCTTGTCTATTCTCATTCATTTGTTTCACCTCTCAACCACTTCATTAAACCGTCTTGTCGGGTGCTTGACCTAAGAATAATTCTCAGGTCGTCGTCCGTTCTTTCGAACGCTGTTTGAATGATTCTTTTGGCTCTCACATTTTTCACCATTACCGTTTTTTCTGACTGACACATTATTAAGGAGGCTCTATTAACCGTCGGCACGCAACCCTTGCGGTTGCTGTGCATTGCTGCTTTTCATTCTTTCTGCCTTTTGCGTTTGATGTGAAGATTGCATGGGGGTGATATCTGGAGGCTCTTCTCTTCGTTTAGAGAGAGATGGAGGTTAGAACGGTGAAGATTGCACGGTTGTTGACTCTGGACGGCTCTCTCTAACTTTTGAGAGAGCAGGATAGAGGTTGTGGTGGTGGTGCAATTTTCGAAGTCATCAGACATGAGGCATTATGATTTTGCCCCGCTGGGTGCGTCGAGCACGTTTTTCTAGGGGAGAGAAAAATGCAAAATCTTAAGCCGATATGCGCCGAATGGCGCTTCGAAAATTGCTTAGAATATCTTCTTTGATTCTTTCTTGAAAGAAAGAATGTTATTTTGCTTCGTCGTTTTGGCGTTGTGAATCCGTCACCCTGAGGGTGCGCGCGTGAGGATGTTCTAAAACGTAGAACTATAGGCTAGACTCTCTCTACTGATGACCAGCAAGGATGACTTGACAGAAATATGAAGTTGTAGCGCCGCTTGGAGAGAAAAAAATGAAAAATCGGTTCAAATTAGCTTTCGTTGCGCTCCTAATAGCCACGATTGTTTGGGGAATCGCGTTCTACCTCATTCTTCAGGAATATCGTGAATTTGTTGAAGGGTTGAGTCAGTTACAGCGTATGTGGGGGTATTGGACGCCATGGTGGCGTTGGAATGGCATGCCATGGGTTATTATGGCGGGTATATGCTTGCTCGTTGCGTGGGCGCTTCTAATCAACGAGGCTATTCATGCGCGTGCGAGAGGGAAAAACCAAAAAGTTTAAGGTGATCTGCAAGGAACGAGCCGAGGGCTTTTCTGAAGTTAACAATCATAAGAGTGTTCAGCAAGCTTTTAAGTGACAAGTTGCCATAATAGTACATTAGAGAGTTGAATGGATGACTGGCTCTGACGGTGGCGCCTTCATTATACGATTGCTGCTAATGTTGTTTATTTTTGGAACTATTTTTTGGGTCGCTTTTGTGGAATATCACGAATATAAAAGGAAACAGAAATGGATAAAGAAACGTTTTAGGATTAGCTAGCGCGCGCTTATCTAGGCTCTTCCTTTTCTTCCGGCTTCTGCTTCTTTTCCAATTTGGGAACTAGCTTCTTTACCCATTCTATTTCAGTAGAGTAAGCTTCACGCAATTGTGGAGAAGTAATGGGTTTCCATTTTTGAGCCACTGCAAGCATTCGACTTTTGAGCGCACTAATCTTGCCTTTTCGTTTGGGCCTTTCTTTCCTTGTCGGTTTATGATGTTCAGGTTTCATATTCGATCTCCGCTAGTTCAAGCTCAGATACCTAATATATAAGGAAGTTTTATCACCTTTTTAATTTAGCGCGCGCTGCGAAAGGAGCAAAGCGACATGAGCATCAAAATTAGACTTACCGCTTCTGCTTCTGGTTGGCTTTTTCTTTGTCTGCTTTTGTTAGGTCGAAAGTGTAGCGTGATTCGCAGTTGAGGATTTCGCGCGCGTTGGCTACTTGCAGCAGTTCAAACCCTCATCAGATCAATCAACTCTCTAGCAATACTCCTAATCTCGTCGCCTTGTTTCTTAGCCCTATCGAATTCAAACAAGAATTTATTTTTGCGCGAGGCTTCTGCTACCGCAGTTCCCATAGAAAGTGAGTTTCTGAAGATGTATCTTTTTCCAACGCTCGTCTCCTTAACTGTTTCCATAACATTGTTCATTTCGTTGGTCTGTCTAACCATCGTAAAAATTACCCCAATAGGTTCTATTGATTTATTGAAGGTCTTAGAGTGCGCAGCCAATACCCTTTCGAGTAAGGAAATTCCCAGAGTAGAAAGAGGATCTGGCTTGATCGGGACAAGATAATAGTCGCTCGCTAGAAATCCGCTCAACAAAAACACCGAATACGTTGGAGGGCAATCAATGAATATGTAGCTATATTTTTCATGCATTTTACTTACAAAGTTTTGGAGATTGTGCTCTGTCCCTCGACCAGTACCTTCTGCATTGATCAAATGCAGAGTGCTTGGAATAAGATCAAGTTTCCCTTTTCCATTTGGGTTGTTATAAAGAGTTCGGGTCAAGTTATCAATGTTGACTGCATCCTTTGCACCTACTTTTTGACCATTGAGTACACTGCGGGTTTCGAATTCGCCGCACATCACATCAAGTACTGTTGGTTCGTCTCCCTCGACGTATTCTGGGTGCGCATCTAAATCTACAAGATATTGAGTCGCATTATACTGAGGGTCTAAATCTATTAACAGAATGCTAAGGTCATGCAATTTTGCGAATGCTCCTGCAATATTTACGGCAAGAGTTGTCTTTGCTACGCCTCCTTTCATGTTTAACATTGCGATAGTGTTTTTCATGTGTGCGGTCCCGATTCAAGTACTAACATTATACAGTAGTTATGCTTTTCTTTTGCCTCGGGCTTCTAGCCAAGAATGTGAAGACATCGACCGCTTCATGGTGTGCTGCTATGTGCTATTGCCTTAACCCAGACAATGTGTCTATTTGTTTCTTGGAAAGGTATTGACAGACGAGTGTTCTTTCATCCAATTGCAGCTGGCGGTAGTGATTTATGTGGAACGTTGACAGCAGGAAAAAAACAGACTGAAATACATTTCTCAATGTTCTCTCTTCTTTTTCAGGGTCAATTCTCTGCCCAATTGGATCTTTTAGGTTTTTGGCAATCTGCTGGTCAGCCAACGTTGTTCCGTGGACTGTTCGACTCAGTTCTGCGTATCGGGAAGCCAGTTCGCCGCATTCCTCTGAAACGAGCTTCTTATAGGGGCTGAGTTCAGGGTATTTCTCTAGCCAATCAATCATTGAGTCAATGCTTTGGAATTTCTTTGGATACGTCTGCAATAGGACGTGTTCAATTTTATGATCAAAGAAGTAGACGTATCGAAGGAAATCTTCGATGCTTGCTCGCTCGTAGAGATGAAGAGTGCGTTTTGCACCGAGTACTATAGAAGGAAAGATTTGGATACAGTCCGATCTCAATTGGTTGAGATAGGGTAGAACCCACTCGGGGATGCCTAACAAATTCGCTGTGAACACATTCATCGCAAAAGCTACGCCATGAGCGGTCTTGATTAGAGGTTTCTTTTCAAGAAATACTTCCTGTTCAATTTTGAATAACTTGAAATAGTCAACGCATTTGGCGAAGTCTTTTTCCTGAAGTTTTATCAATCTCGTGCCCAATTCAGTCAGAACATTCATCCCTTTATGTGCGCTTCCCATCTTTCGAAAAATCTAAGGAATTGAGTATCTCTTAACGCACGGGCGCTAGCGCGGTGCTCTAGTGCTTGGATGAACACTGCTTGTTTCCGTGGGTCGCTGTTCTTGAATTCTTGGGTTACTTGGTCTATCATTCTGTCTTTAGATTCATAGTCGGATGGTTGGGGGGAAAACTCCAGAATCGATCTCGCAAAGTCCATTAGTTCATAAGGCGAAGGGAACATGGTTGCATTACTCAGCAAACTATGTAGGTCTTCAGCATGGAACTCTATTTCTTTGGTCACTCTCCCAGCTTTCGCTCTCTTGCTTTCATATTTGATTTTGTTCACATAGTTTGGAGTGATTCCTAGTATTTTTGCGATTTCTGTGTTTCCGAGTCCAGCATCTACCAAGGCAAGAACGCTGTCAGCAATTGATTTCCCCTGAACTGCACTTAACGCAGCAAGTTTTACCAAGGTGTCGAGCTTTTCGATTAGTTTTTCAAACTGACTGTTGCTCATCATTTCTTTTCAGCCTCTTGAGGTTGAGCCTCAGCTTGACCAGTTCTAGTCTTGATTTTCTTTTTTTGTTGGCTTCTCAGGGTTCTGACTGATTCTGGTGTGCTTCCAATAAGCAAAGCTATGATCTCGTCTGGAAGTTTCAAGTCGTCAAGAACTTCAAGTTTTTCTTCCTTCCGTTCCTTGCCTTTGAAAATAGTTTCTTTCCCGACACTAATTGCAGTTACCTTTGTTAGAAGGTCAATGTTTTCATTCAGAGCCTTAAGTTGCTTTGATAACTCCTTGCCTTCTTCGCTCAATTTTCACACCTTTCAAGCAATAATCTAGCCGAGTCGTATAAAAGTGTAATGAATAAACCAGCGTAGCTGTCAAATCCAACGGCGTTTCTTCGTTGTTGTTGGGTTTGTTGGTGGTTTGGGTAAAGTTTTATCCTTGGATGATAAGCGCGCGTGGGTGTCGGCCTTTTGGCGTATCGTCTGGAACGGTCGAGTGAGCCGAACGGCTCACGAGCTACTCGTATTAAAAAATGGGGGTTATTTGCGTTTTTTGTAGAAGTGTTTTCCGTCTTTTTCGTCGGCTTTTCTGAAGCGCGCGTTTTGTATAGAAAATAGAGAAAAAAGGGGGTTTCTTATGTTAGGTGCGCATTGGATATTTTCTTGGGTCTATTCCGTATAAGAGATCGTCTATGCAGTGGACATAGCCTTTTGTTATTCTCGTAGGTTCGGCGTTTTCTCCGCATTTTTTAGCTGTTAATCTAACTGCTTTTTCGTATTCTTTCCGTTTTTGTTCTAGCCATTTTTCGACTGTTTTGGTGATGCGTTCTAGTTCGATAGGGTCTATTTTGGGGAATTCTTGATCGAGTAGTTCTGTTAGTGGTTCAGGTTCTTTTCTCATGGTTCTTACTTCCTTTTTCTGTAAACGTGTCCCGATTCTATTGTCTGAACATATGTGTAGCCTGCATTGTTTAATTTGACTACTTCTTCTTTGGTTTGTGCTATTTGGGTGTCGTATTCGGGGTCTTCGTCCAGTTTTATGGCTTTTAGGTAGTGCATTGTTGTTTCTAGTTTGTTGTGTCTTAAGTGTCTCATTACGGCTATTGGGCTGTTGGCTGATTTGAAGTACATTTGTGCTCCTGAGTAGTTTCTGAGGTTTTTCATTGGGATTTTTAGCAGTTCGGGGTCGTTGTGGAGTTTTGAGGCTTTGGTTCTTGCTCTTATCCACATTTCTGCCATTGACTTAGCTCGTGGGAATGGGTAGTCTTGTGGATTTCTTGCCAGATAGTTTTTTAGCATTTCTGCGACTGGTGTTTTGAGTTTGTAGTTGTTGTCGCCATGTCCTTTTAGTCCTTTGATTTGTAAGATGTTTTGTGTTTGGTCGAATTGGTTGCGGTGTGTTTCGTGTAGTTCTTCGCCTTCTACGCCTGTTTCTGTCATTAGCGTGTAGATTGTAGCGTATCGGATTGTTGAGGCTGAGATGATTTTGTTCACTTGGCTTGTGGTCGGGATTATTGGTATTCCTAGATGCCATTTGTATTTTGGTTTCTCCCATGTGAGTCCGTTGGTTTTGGTGAACCATTCGTATGCGAGGGCGAAAGTGCATTTGCTTGAGTTGCTGAGTTTTGAGTATCCTATTGCTTTCTTTACGTCGTCGGGGTTCATTAGGTCGCATATTTTGGTTAGCTGTCGTAGTTTGTGGTAGAAATTGTTTATTGTGTTGGGTCTTTTTCCCTCAATTCGAGCTTTCTCGATAGTCTTATCTATTTGCTCTTGGTATCTTAGCGTTTCGTGGGGTCGTCGTATAGCTTCCTGTTCAGGACTGTAGGGTATATTGGTTCTGTTCAGGCTAGAATGGTCAAGTATACCAGCCTGGGGCGTTGGCGATCCTGGGTTCAAATCCCAGCGACCCCACCAACCTCAATTCTGCCATATTTCGCCAAAAAAAGCCAATTCTAAGGGTTTTGGGCTGCTGGAGAAACGAGCTCAGACGGGACAAATAATCGAAAGGTCTGTTAAGCCTGAGAGCTGGCAAAGAAGACACAGAAAGCTTTGAATCCTTGTAAGTTATGTATATCTAACATAAAGCGTTGTAAATATAATATAATGTGTGAAATAAATAATGGAGGTGACACGAATGAGAAGTCAAGAAATAATGACTCTTGGAAGTACGCTAGTAGTTCTCGGAATCGTTTTTGGCAACGTGGATAGGTTAATTGGCTACTCATTCATCGGTGCCGGGGTGTTGCTGTCAATTGTCAGCGCCTTCAAATTGAGAAGGAAACCGGGGACGCAAAGTCAACGAACCGGAGGAGTATGAAATGGCCGATTTCACTTGGCCAATCGTAAGCACTGGAATACTCGCACTGATGATTCTAATTGCCGCCTTGGCCCTTTGGAGAAGGCTCAAAGACAAGAAGTCTGGGTTTCCGTTGGCTGATGAGAGAACTCAGAAACTAGACTGGAAGGCTGCGTACTACGCCATGTTCATGGGCCAATACTTCATTATAGCATATCTTCTGGTCAATATCGTTGGAAGGGAGTTCTTCGGCATGCCAGAAATCGAAGCAGGCTACCCCATGATAGCGACGCTTCTGGTGTCCAGTGTTTCCTTTCTTGTGCTGCGCTGGTACTTGGGCAGAAGAGGAGGGCCTTGAAAACCGTGAGAACCAGAATAAAGGAATTGAGGGCAAGATACGATCTCACCCAAGAAGAGCTGGCAAAGAAAGTTGGAGTGCGGAGAGAAACCATACTCTTCATCGAAAAAGGAAACTACAATCCCTCTCTCAAGCTAGCGCATGATATAGCGAAAGCTCTTCAGACTACGATTGATGACCTATTCATCTTCGAAGATGCCTAGATCAGCGCACGCTGTGTGTGGGTTCACACGTGGGCATTGACCTAAGCGACCCCACCAGCCTCAATTTAGCCTTATTTAGCCAGAGTAAGCTTGATTTGAAGGTTTAGGACTCGTTGGCGCGCGCCGGAGAAAGATTCACGTGTTCTGGAAAGGAGAGGCGGATTTTGCTGTTTGTTTAGAACGCTTGTCAGAGTTGTTTTCTTTTTCTCAGGAGTGCTGCAGCCGCCAGCGTCACTATCATCAGTGAAGGCATAATCGTCCACGTCTGGAATTCTGGGATTACTATGAGTATGTTGAACTTGAGTAGAAGAGAATCCACGGGGTAAGGATCTTCGTTTCGCATAGTGTAACCAGCTGCTACATAAGCGCCATCGCGAGTTTCCCGAACCGAGTAGGCAACGTCCCGACGCGAGTTAGCCACACAATATGCGAGGTCAGTCTGCAAGTTTCCATCAACATCGGCTTTGACGACCCACAAATAGCCAATCAGCATTTGATCAACTAATCGATCAGTGTATCCTGCGAGTATGTATCCTCCATCCGTGGTCTGTTGCACTGAGTAAGCCTCGTCCCCACCAGATTCATTCCACTGTGTACAATCGTAGGTTCTGTCCCATTGAGTGTTTCCGTAAGAATCTGTCTTGAGAAGCCAGAAATCGCTGTAATCATTCTGACCCGAATAGGGAAGATACATTGTCCCTGCCAGTACGTATCCTTCGTCGGCTGTCTGTTGAAGGGAGTATAGGCGCGCGTGCGGGTATGTCTCGTTCCACTGTTCATTACCGGATGAATCAGTTTTTACAAACCAAGCAGCGCCATCGGGGAGAACAGTGGTGTATCCGCCGAGCACATATCCTCCATCGGTTGTCTGCCAGACAGAATAAGCATATTCGGAGTCGGCACCGCCATATGTCTTATTCCACAGCTCATTTCCTTCAGAATCAGTTTTTATGAGCCACATATCATAAGTTTCTGCAGGGTACGATCTCCTGCTCCCTGCAGCTATGTACCCCCCGTCATCAGTCTGCAAAGCAACCCATTGCACCATGGAAGCGCTGTAGTCTCCTCCATATGTTCTGTTCCACAGCATGTTACCTTCAGAATCAGTCTTGACAAGCAGAAGAATAGAAGAGTACGAACCATATTTCGAGTATCCGGCAAGTATGAATCCGTCATCGTTGGTCTGTTCCACCGAATAGGCACATTCTTCATAGTTAGATCCGAACCCGTAGGTTCTGCTCCACTCCTCACTTCCATCCGGATAAGTCTTAATCAGCAGGAAATGACCGGCATTACCTATTTTGCCCGCGATTGCAAATCCCCCATCCGTTGTTTGGCAGACGGAGTAAGCCTGCGCTTCCTCGGCCCTGGGATATGACCGGCCCCATTCCACCCAACCTGCACTGGTGCTGGTGACCGTGAGAATGCCATAAATGTAGGTGTTGTCGGCCAGATCTGTTTCACTTGCTACTGGAGTTGCGTATCCGCTTAGCGTGTAATCTCCTTCGGGAAGATCAGCCACTTCGCCTGTCAGAGCGATTGTTGTGATATTTCCTCTTTCCAGCGTCACCTCCTGCGAAGCGATGGAGGTTGCATTAACGTAGACGGTGATGCGGAAGGTTTCGTTTTTGCCTCCCTGATTCATCAACGTTACATTCAGGGGCAGAATAGAGCCTTGGACGATGACGGGCTGAGAAGGATCAACATTGAGTATTGCCACGTCATGCGTCAACTTGAAGGCTGCACGCATTAATTGAACAGTCTCCCATGTCAAGAGGCTTCCGGGTCGTTCACCATGAACAGAATCAGCAAAGTTGTTCATCACTTGGAAGCTGTAATTGAGATGTTTCCAGTCATCATATCCATGAAGTGTTTCGTTAATGGGGCTCTCAGCATCCCACTGTGGAAAATTGTTTATATTGGCTACGACGTTCGCATCATCAGCATGACTGTTTCCATTCCAGTCTATAGGTCCAAATCCTGCACTGAGTACGGTCTGGTTGGTCGCATTGCTGTACACCGTAAAAAGCATTTGTCCAGTTACTTCTGCCCCTATTCCGGCTGGTTCGTTCAGGTGTGCCTCATCCAAGTCAGGCAGCGGCGTCCGAGAGTAATCCAAAGGCCTTAGTGGGTTTGAATCAGGAAATTGAAAAGCATAGTTCATGATGCTCAGGTAATTGGGCTTGTAATTGACGGAATCTCCTCCACCATGATCTAGACCAAGCGCATGACCAAGCTCATGCATAAAAGATCCCGCCTGCTCATCAATAGATCCTTTCCCGTCTGTGAAAGAGCCGAGCGATACAACAAAATCGTTTGCTGGACCAGGCCACTCACAAGCGCCGGACCAGCTTCCTGTCACCCAAGTGCCTGAGTCAGTATCAAATTCCTGCTGATTGTGTATGAATAGGCAGTAGCGGTAAGCAAGTTTCTTGGCGCCCAAGATTAATGCGCTTTTCGGACTCGCTCGCTCATCAGGGAATCCAAAGTGACTTGCCTTGATCGTGTCATAATCATCCCAGATTTTGAGAGGGGTTTGGTGCGCTATCTGTTCATCTATTTCGACATGAAGGCTAATTCCTTCCTTACCATCTGGGTTCTTGACAGGGGCATTCTTGAAGGCAGTAACCACCATTTCCTTGGCTGTATAATCAAAGTCATGGCCCGTCATGTAGTCAACTTCAACAAACAGATCTTTGTGCTTCCAGTCAGCATTAGGCAAAATCAGATCCAGGGCTCCGTCCTTGTTGTAGTCGATTCCTTTCCGTTCCCAAGTGTCGGGAAGGCTGTCCCCGTCAGTGTCGCCGCAGATCTTCACGAGCCAGGCATCGGTACTTACGCCTCCGCCAGAGTAGTAAGTGTAGCCGGCAACTATGTACCCGCCGTCACGTGTCTCATGAATCGACTGTGCCTGGTCAGTATCGCCGGTATCGTATATCTGACTCCATTCTTCGTTTCCATTAGCATCGGTTTTGACAATCAAATAGTCGGGACTGCTGTAGCTAGACGAGTACGCGGAGCCTGCAATTACATATCCATCATCACAAGTCTGCTGAACGGAATAAGCATAATCATCATCAAGCCCGCCAAATGTTCGGCTCCAAATCACACTTCCATCTGAACCAATCTTAATCAGCCAAAAGTCAAAGCTGCCTGTGCCAGAGGAATTTGTGTAGCCTGCAGCTATGTACTGCCCATCGAAAGTCTGTTGGACAGAATAGAACTGTTCAACTGTATCAGATCTGCCATATGTTCGGTTCCATTCGATGTTTCCGCCAGAATCTGTCTTTACGAGGACCGCGTCTGTCGAGCCGAAAGACATGGTTCCATTCTCGATCGTGTAATAATTCATGGTGGAGCCAGCGGCTATGAATCCCCCATCCTTGGTCTCTTGGGCAGAATAGGCAACGTCGGTTCCATTTCCACCCCATGGTACTTCCCACTCCATGTATCCTGTGGCATTAGTCTTGACAAGCCAAAAATTGTCCCAGGTCGGGGGGATATCGAATCTGTAGTTTCCTGCTATTATGTATCCGCCGTCGCTGGTTTGCTGAACGGAATTGGCCCTTTCGATGCCAGATGTGTCGATAGTTCTGGTCCACTCCATTGTCCCAACGCTATCGGTCTTAATGAGCCAAATGTCATTGTATCCGTCAGAGCTGAAAGAATTTGTTGCACCAGCGAGGATGTATCCGCTATCGTTCGTTTTTTGAACACATGAAGCGCAGTCATAACCGAGTCCTCCGTAGTTCTTCTGCCACTGCATGGTTCCATTAGGATAGGTCTTGAAAAGCCAAGCATCAATTCCTACACCATAGGAATGAGTTGCGCCAGCGACCACGTATCCTCCGTCGTTGGCCTCATCAACTGAAAAAGCATATTCGTCGTCGTACCCGCCATATGTTTGATTCCACTCCGCTGGAGGAGCCTCCTGACCTGCCAAGACTGTTGGCCCTTGCATGATTGCGGATCGTTCCAAGACATCTTTCTTTGAGAGTTCGGTTTTTACTGGCTGAATATTATATGCAAGAGTCAACATGCTCGTCAGAAGAGAAGCAAGTACAAAGAGAGAAAACAATCGTCTCCGCATTCTCGAATCCCAAACTCAAATAGCTGCGATGCCTAGATATGGCTTTTGATGGCGCCCGTAACCGTAAAAAGAAGGCCTTGCGAGGACCCTCGTCATCTCTAGAGGCTATTTCCAGCAGTATATTTAAGCGTCGATAGCTACTATAGCCTTAGGAAGTCACTCCTTAGATAGGGCTACTTCGGGAGAAATCTCCGTTATGGTGAGGGTTCAAACGCGGCATTGGCCTAAGCGACCCTACCAATGCAGAGCCAGTTGCTCTCCAAAAATCATAAGAGTATTACAATCAATAATCTGATCGTGGTCTGATGGTGACTCAAGACAAAGAGGATTATTCAGATTATTCTAGACATATCACGACTGTTATGACTGAAATGACTGTGATTAATGGTTTCATATTCACAGCCATCATCTCGCTTCTTACGAAGCTTGAGCAACCGTCAATGCTCTATTCTCAACTTTTGTTTTTTGCTTCTGGCTATTCTTTTTGACTTGAACGGTCTTTTGATACAGCATCTAACGGTGGAGACTCTTTATTTTTGCAGAAAACTCCCTCCGCAAACTCGAAAAGTCACTATCCGTATCGCATTGATGTTTGTTATTGCAAGCCTGTTTGGATTCGCTATTCCTCTCATGTTTCTCATTTTTGACTTGGTGACTTTGGCAAGTGTATCAGCAATCATTTGGCTCTTCGGTATCGCCGCAAGTTTGATTCTTGTCTTTAAGCCGATGAAGGAATTTCGAAAGAGACATTAGAGGATCAGATCGTTTCTTTGCCAATATCTGACTCAAGCGGAAGAGCCTAGTTATTTGACTAAGAAGCGATATTTTTCCGGTCTTTCGCAACCCTGTTCTTCTTTTTCGGTACAATTCTCCGTTGAGCAGGTGCTAAGACTAAATACATTCTTTAGCTCAAGTAACAGAAGAAGCTGAAACAAGGGAGTATCATGATAAACATCAGAGAAGCCACCAAAGACGATAACAACACTCTTAACGAACTGCAGAAAAAATGTCCAATGGGCACAAGCTTTGTTCTCGGAGTCGACAGTTCACCTGACTACTTTGCCCGCTCTAAACCATTCGAAAATTGGCACGTTTTTGTAGCAACTGAAAATGGCGCCACAGTCGGTTCGGCAGCGTGTGCAATCAGCGACACGTATGTTGAAGGCAAGCAACTCAAGACTGCCTATGAGTACGGTTTCGCCGTTGACCCGCTTCACAGGCGAAAAGGAGTCGCGGAAAAACTGCAAAAACAAATTGAACACGCTGCACTTGACAACGATGTTGATCTAATGCATCTAGACATAACCCAAGACAACTTTCCATCGATAAGTTTCTTTTCCAAAATGGGATTCCAGAAAGTGAAAGACTGCACGACACTTTCTTTAATGCCTTATAAGAAGCAGAAGACTTCAGAAGAGACCCACGTACGAAGCATGGAAAAAAATGACGTTGATGACGTGGTGAACCTCATTAACGACATGTACCGCGACTACAACTTCTTCACTCCTTTCCAAGCCAAGAGCTTTCTAGCGTATCTAGGAAGGATGCCACACTTCGACTTACGCAATATTCTTGTTCTTGAAGAAAATGATGAAATTAAAGCCTGTCTAGGATATTGGGACTACAACAAAATCAGAAAATACATAGTGCAAAAACTCAATTGGAAGTTGAAAGCGCAAACAAACATGATAAGACTAATCGGCCTATTCACCAAAATGCCACACATTCCCAAGCTTGGCGAACCACTCCTGAGCTACAACTTGACAACCATAGCATACAAGAATTCTGAAAACATGGCGGAACTAATGAAAAGCATGATCAACATTGCTCTGAAGAACAAGATTGACTTCATTAATATAGCGATAGACCCGAGCAACCCGACAGCTGCAGTTCTCTCGCAATTCAGACACACTGAAATGAGACTGCACTTCTTCACCAAATTACTTAGACAAGAAAGATTGCCCAATCTTGGAGAAAGAAAACTCTACATAGACGCAACTGAAATGTGATTAACACCAAGATAGTTTTGCAGAATAAGCTATTTCTTGAATGGTCTTCTGCCACGCGCGGAACAATGCAATGGCAAACTGCCCGTCAAGGCATCTACCTGCAAACCCAAGCCTACCCTCAGCCAGAGCATGCTTCAGATACTCAAAATGTTCATCAACAGTCGCTTCTTCCTCAACAGTCATATCATGCAAAGCCTCAGGTCTAATCAACCTCAAAAC
>Ga0315275_10003617_pt1 | contig 14283 bp, 22 predicted proteins | sample YL17G03_0_MG_FD_205557 | JGI IMG/M metagenome (GOLD analysis project Ga0315275, IMG submission 205557) | Sediment microbial communities from Yellowstone Lake, YNP, Wyoming, USA - YL17G03_0 | ecosystem: Environmental > Aquatic > Freshwater > Lake > Sediment | place: USA: Wyoming | collected... | reverse complement strand
AAAACAGTGCATAAAACAAACCCCATGCTACAAACACCAGTTTGGACCTTTGCTGACATGGCGGTTGCTCAGGATTGGGAACTCGAGCGCGGGAACGAAGGTGCTCTGATTTGGACGGACCTAGGTCCTGAGATGGCGCGGGTGGTTTGTGAGAATCCAGAGGTTCTTGAGGTGCTTGGGGGTGTTGTTGTAGCTTTTAGGGCGTGGGCGAGGGCAGGGGCGTGTGCGGAGATGAGGGCGTGGGCGGGGGAATGGCGGGCGCGGGCGTGGGTGGGGGCGGGGGCAAGGGCGGGGGCGGGGGCAAGGGCGGGGGCGCGGGTGGGGGCGAGGGCGGGGGCGAGGGCGGGGGTGAGAGCGCGGGCTGGGATAAAGACGGGGGTGTGGGAAACTGCTCTGGTGAGCACCGGAGAAAGATCAAATTGAAACCTTTTAATAAAAAACTTAGTGAAAATTTACAAGTTGTAGCAGACGTAGCGGAAGAGCAGGGATTTTCAGACCTTAGAAAAACTTTAAATACTTTAGCTATAGAACAAGATATATATTCTGTTCCAAAATTTACATTGGACAAGTTAGTAGACCTTTATCAAGTTCAACTTGTAAGGTGGATATATCCTTCGTCTTCGGGCATAGAGTATAATATAGGGCTATACAAAGATGACCTTTTTGATACTATGTATTCTGATCTGAATACAAGGGAAGAACATGCAGACTATTCTGTAGAATATTGTTCAATATACCTAACTAAATCTTTTCATGTTGTTATTTTAGATAAAAAGAAAAAACAAGAAGTACTTTTTAATGATTTTTGTTGCTTTGTTCCAAAACAACAACCTAATTTTGATAGGGTTTGTGAGCTATCTTCAGCAGAGTTAAAAATAGGTTTTAGTCAAGCAGCTTCTGTATCTTCTAGAAAGGGTCGCAATTTGTATCTTCTTGCCTGTGATTTAGTGGAAGTTTGTAGTGGTGCAGAAAAACACAGTTTGTATGCAAAGTATAGAAGTGTAAAACTTAAACCAAGAGGTGAGGAATGTTAAAAGTTATCTTTTTAGTATTACTTAGCTGTTCATGTGTAGCCCCTACAAAAGTAGAAATTGTTCCAGTAGAACTGGATACTTCGTGCGGGCCACTAATTGATGAATATAGGTTACAAAGTGAAATAGAAACTGAATATATTAAAAATAAAAATCCAGACATTTTGGAACTAAAATATTCTTGGCAAAGTTGGTCTTGCGAAGGACCTCTTGTTGGATTTCTCACAGCTAAAGTGCGCATGAAGAGTGTTTCCCAAGAGGGGTGTTATATAATAGTTGCTCAATTTTCTGTAAAGGTTTTTAAAGATAAAGAAGGGGGAAATGTGCATAACCAGATAAATAGCAATTTTGTAGTTGAATCTTTGGTTCCTTGTAAGGAATAGGCAACAATAAAATGGCTAAAAAACAATTAGTTGATATTGTATCTGAAGATATTGTCTTTCTTTTAGATTCAAAAGGTGTTGTATTTTCTGTGTTACTAACACCAGAAAAATATGAAAAGTTACTTGATAGAACTGATGAGCTTATTCGTCAAGATAATAAAACTATTTCAGAACTTACTCAGCAGCTTGATACAATGCATAAGTTAGTTACTGATTTACAGAGAGATATTGTATTTCTAGAGCAGGAACGAAATATGGCTAGTTTGCAACGAGGTCTTGACCAATCAGCAGAAGGTAAAGTTGTAGATAAAGGTAGTTTTACAAAGTACACTAAGGAGTAACTGATGTACTTATTGAAGCGCTGCGGGTTAGCGTGCATTAGTCTTTCTCTTCTTTACCTTGAAGTTGCAAACACCCGTTTGGAAACTATTCAAGATTTACAGGAGTACCCGGAACTATCAGTTTGTGTTGAAGTACTTGGCTATTTTGTACTTGGTGATGGTGGAAACGGCTTCTTCTGTTGGGATCCAAATGCTACAGCAGTAGATGATGGTGGTCTTGTAATTCAATCTGCACATAGCACAACGGGACGATGGTTGCGTCAGTGGGCAGGGCCAATAGATGTGCGTTGGTTTGGCCCGAAAGCGGCACCACAAGATCCATGCAAGAGGAGTTCCCAAGGTTATACCGACGCCATACAGAGAGCCATCAATGCTGCAATCAATATTCGTGGGGGGTATCATGCTCGTGTCGATCTTGCCGGTTGTCGCTATGAAGTAGATACTCCAATCAATGTAGAGACAGCCAGAGCCGCTGATACAGTAGTTCCATTCGAATTAGTGAACGGTTCTATTCTTTATACAGGAAATTTAGGACCAGCTATTTATATTCGCGGTAAAAACCCACACGATTATTTTGGGTTAACCATCAGAGACTTTTCAATTGCCAATGGTGGTATTACTCCTGGCTTGATAGGTATGCGTATTGAGAAGGCTATCCAAGGACATTTTAACCATGTACGGGTGACTGGCTTTACTGGTCCCGGTGCAACTGGGCTATTGTTGAGCGGCACAACGGGTGGACGATTCTTTGACTGTAATATTAGTGGTAACTCTACAAATCTTAGGTTTCAGGGTCATCCTGTAGGAGACAGTAGTATCCCGTGCAATGAAAATAAGTTCTACGGTTGTAGATTTTCCAACGCAACTGCAGCCGGTATAGCTTCTGTCTATTTCCAATACCAACCCAATAGTAAGCTTGGAAGCCCGGGTAATAACAATGGTTTTTATAGTTGTTGGATAGAAAATAACGCTGTACACAGCGTTGTTCTTGACGGTGGCCTGTATACTATTATTGAAGGAACGCGCTTTGAGGGTATTGGAAGAGACACTAATTATATTCGTATCGAACCACCAAGCACTAGCTTGGTTAGGAATATTCGTATCTTGAACAACTACTTTAGCACGGCAAGCCAAGAAGGTATTTATATTGGTCCAGGAGTCCAGAGCACAAGAATTGCATTTAACGAAATGCCTTCAGCTAATTTTGTCAAAGATGATTCACAAGGTAAAACGGAAATCTTTGGTAACTGGGCTCTGGCAAACTCTTTCCAATCCCCAGCGACTATATCTCAAACTGGAACCAAGCCACGACTCGTTTCTGGTACCTCCAACGGACCTTTCTTGACTGAATTGGTAGCACAAAAAAGCGGTTTGTCTACAGAAGAAACAGCATTCCTGGAAGTATCAGTTCCAGCCTCTGGTGTCGCATCCGTCGTGCAGATAGATTATATTGCTAATACAAGTGGCAAATACTCTATTTCCGGACAAATAAGATTCAGCGTTGCGAGATATAACCCAAATTATGACACCGTAGTAAGTGTGATAGAAACTGTATACGAAAATCATTTACAGACGGTTTCTCAAGCTATTCCAGTAACAGTCGCCTTTAGCAGAGATACCTTCGTAGAAAGCTCAAGTTCAACGCAAACGTTCAGACTTAAATTCAACGTATACAGCATAGGTTCTACCGTTGGGTATTTGAAATATATGGCTAAGGTGCTTTCTGGGGCTTCAAGTAACTCAAATAGTAAGAGTATTACTCTTACCCCTATACTTTAAAAAGGTAATGTTGTGGTAATTAAAAGAAGGAAACTTATGCAAACTATTGTTAGTGCTAATGACGTTGCTCAATTTATTTTGTCCAGTAAATCTCCGCTGCCTGCTTTTCATTTGCATAAGTTTCTATATTACTGTCAAGCTTGGTCTTTGGTCTGGGATGGAGTACCTTTGTTTCATGAGCCAATAGAAGCATGGGCAAATGGGCCAGTAGTACGTGAACTATATGAAAAACATAAGGGTGTGGATAATTTTGATTTTTGGCCCTATGGCGATATGTGCGTTCTTGACTTCAAACAAAAATATACTATACTCTCGGTTATGAATGGCTATAGTAAGCATACTGTACAAGAGCTTAAAGACCAGATTCTAAACGAGGGGCCATGGAAAAAGGCAAGGCGTGGGTTATCTGATGCAGAACGGGGTAACAGGGTAATAAGCTTGGATAGCCTAAGAAAATTTTATACTAAAGTATACAACAAAAACAAGCCAAAAGGGGAGTAGCCCATGATCACTGTTGTGCATACTAAAAGAAACCCTGATGCTGGTAAACCCTGGAGTGTTTACATTGGTAGACCTAGCCCACTTGGAAATACATATAGTGTAGAAAAGTTTGGAAGGGAACGTTGCATAGATTTGTTTCGTAAGGATCTACAAGCTGCCTTGCTTCCAGAGGATCTTGCCTATAGGAGTGAATATCTAAGTAAAATTAAAGTAGAATTCTATCACCTAGTAGAAATTTACAAACAATACGGTAAGCTGGTATTGGCTTGCTGGTGTTTCCCTAAAAAATGTCATGGAGACGCTATTAAAGAAGAAATTTTGAGGGGGATCTAGTGGAAGCTACCGTTTTAGGTATAGAATTTGTAATGTGTGATGCCTATATAGATCAAAAGCACAGAATAGGAAATACTCCTATTGGCTACAAATGTACTTGCTTAGCCACAACAAAAGTAGACAATAAAGATCTATGTAACAATTGTGCTATCCTTTTAGAAAATGCTCCAGAAAGAGTCACTTTTGGTTTTCAAGAAGATAGAACCTAAAAACATTTTCTAACCCACCCTTTAACAAAGAACCCCTTATTAATTTTTCTTTTATTAATTGCACTAAAAGCTTTCTGTGCATACTATAGGTATGCAAAAAGTAGCAGAATTAGAAAACAGAGATCTAGAAAAAATATATGAATATACTTATAAGTTGGGGATGCTAAAGGCAGAAGAAGATGCTTTAGGTGGATACCTTCCTGATAGGATATACAATTACAAAGCGTTAGTAGCAGGTGAATTAGAATCTGTTCTAACTCCTGCCTACGATGAAATGCTTAATACCTATGAAAATTGGTTATATTTACATTCTCAAGAAGGATTTAAAAACACCTATTTAGAGCAATCGGACTACGGGGAAGTAGGGCTTGCAGACAACCTTGCAGAATTACATGATAGGTTTAATTTACCTCTTGATCATATTTATGACATAATAATAGCTCACCTTGGTGGTGATAAAAAAATGCTAGAACAGGAAGATGAAACCTACCTAGGGGAAACATGGGGTCCTGAATACTTAGAAAGCTTAAAAAATAAAAAGAGTAAACAATATAAAAAAATATATAATGAATATAAAAAATTAGTAGAAGAAGGTGTGTATGACGATATAGCAGCTCCCCGTATTATTGAAGAAAATAATCTTAAAAATAACTTAATAGACTATATACTAAAAAGAGATTGGACAGGAAAAGAGTGGTTATCAGAACTGTATCCATCAATAAAAGATATTCTTTCTGTTTTTGAAGATATTATTATAGAAAACTATTCTTCACTTCTGGACACAGCTTATGCATATTATCTAGATACTTTTTCTGAAGCGGGTATCGCAGGAGGAAAATCCTTAGTTGAAAATATAGAAGATATAAAATTAGGTTATGAATCTCTAAAAGAATTTGAAAACGCCAATCTTCCTGAAAAAATAGTAGCTTTTCAATACGGACTAACCGTTGCGCATCATTACGGGACCATGGCAGATCATCTGCTAGGAGTACAACGAGGCTTTGGAGAAGTTGTTCTGGATAAGTTGTCAAGCACAACCAAAGTTGAAGAGTGGAATGCAGACCTGGTGGAAGTTCTCAGGCATCAACCAGGAGAACTGCGCAAAGATACGGGCGTGCTTTGGATTGACCCGGAAGAGTACAGAAAAGAGGCAGGAGAAGAGCCTATTATAGAACTAATGTTTGCTGATGAAATTCTAGAAGGGGAAGGTTTTATAAATAATGATCCTTGGGCTTTAGCTAACTCTTCAGATATCCGTATTTCTTCAAACAAAGAATTTTTTTGTGGCCATGTTCACACAAATAGTGAAGATGGTAAGTTATTAGTATCTGCCTTGTTTATAGGATCTGATCCAGAATCTTTCTCTTTTGACACCGTTGTTCATAGTTTATACAGAGGCTTTTTGTTAGGACCAGAACTTACTGATGTTGCTATCCAAGAATTTCATAACATACAAGAAGCATACCCTGATATTAAATTAGAACTTGAAGTGGTTAACCCACAAGTTGTTGATTTCCTAAAGAGAAAATATGATTTAGAAGTATTGAAAGATTTAGGAAATACAAAAATAATGGGAAGCTTACTAAAAACATTAGAGATCTTAGAAGAATATGAAAAAGACTCCTGTAAACGACAGGCTATGCCTTTTGTTCCAAAACCAGACCTTCCTTCACATGAGATAGACTATATTGGAACTAGCAAATATCCAGGATTTCATACTACAAGTAGTTATGAAAATGCCTCTTTTTATGCTTTAAATCGCGTTGTTGAAAGCTTTACAGAAGAGGAAAATGGGGTACATTATACTACAGATTATCCAGTAATTGTTGCTCTTGACATGTCAGGATTAGAAAAAAAAGTAGACTATGATGCAGTACAATACACTTTAGAAACTTTAAAAGTGCATTTAAATGAACTAAAAAAAGAACTAAATGAAAACTCAACTGATGAAGAAATTAACTCGGCAATTCAAGCTTTTTTAGATGGTATAGACTTTCAAGAAGGTTCTGCAAGCTACTTTTCTGGAGTTGGGCACCCTTTCGCCTACATAACAGAAGAAGCTTGGACATTTAGAGATCCACTTAGTAATGTAGTTGATAATCCAGCTCTTCCTGAAGCTATTCGACAATATCTAATTACTGGTAAATGGGATAATGACTCGTTACTAATGGAGATGGCCCAGCAATATAGATATACAGAAGAAGTTACAGAAGATAGAATCCGTGCCGTTTACTATCTAATGCCAATAGCAGAAGATGTTACAACAATGGAAGACGATGAAGATGACACTACGTTAGAAAAAAGATGGCCTGGGTTTGATATTCTTTTTGAAGATGATATTTTAAATAGATCTTTTAGTCCAAGAGCTACCTTAGTTTGGGGAGAACTTCCTGATAATGTTGAATATCATGGGACAACCTACAAAAGGTTACTTAGTGCAGCACCCTCCCTAGAAAACGCGCTTCCTCCTCCACCAAGCCCACCTTTTGTTGGTTAGATTAGTCTAAATCTTTCCAGTAGCAGTACAAACAGCCAGAAGAACAGGGATGCTTTCCACTTAGCAGTTCTGTCTTCATAGCCAAACAGTGACAACCTCTGCGAATATTCGCTTCTTTGGGTGGTATTTCAGGAACTAAGCCCATGGCTTTCAGATCGCGCTCGGACACACAACCAACACACGTCATACCCGGCTCGCCACAAACCTCTATTTCGTTATCCGGAATATTCGCTTGTAGTCTATCCAAAATCATAAGACGTATTCTTAGTGATGCGTGCATAGGAAGTTTGCTCAGGTCATCCAATTCCTTCACAACGGATAGTCTTTTTTTAACATGCGGGTATAGATCAAGAAAAGAAATCCTTACCCTACCTATTTTAATAGGTGGTTCTCCTTCGTAGAGGCTACTGGAGTTATCTAAAACTTCCTTTGTTCTAACAAGAACTTGTTCACCAAATTTATACATATTTCCTATGGGAAAAATAGGGTCGATTCTTAAAACAACCCTTTCTGGTCCATAACGAGTTAATAACATATCATAGGCACCAATAGCGCTATCCATATCTTCAACATTAGGTTCAATAATTGATGTTCCATCCCCTTCTACACAATCAGGACCTAATCCCGTTATTGTACAGTGTATAATAGTATTATCTGGAATATCTTTATCCAGTAAACAAGAAGGATGTTTAGTTATAATAATATTCCCGTCTGTTTTTAGTAACTGCGCTCGTTGTATTGCTTTGTCATAAGATATCCCGCCATCTCCTTGTTCTGTAATACCTATTCGCATTTTTTCACGCTCCTGTAACCAAGTTAATCTAGGATATAGACATGGAAGCTAGCACAGACACAGCTATCACAGATACCTATCTTTTACCCACGCTCTTGCCCCAGGACAAAGACTAGTACCATACCACATCCCTAGCCAAGCCCACGCTACAAAACTCACCTGCGTTCCAATTCTTACCTCAGTCCACGCTCCTTTACGCGCCCCTGCCCACGCCTCTGTTGACAATACCTCCCCCATACTGAGTAGTACAGCAAGCTCTGCAAGAATCTCTGGATTTTCACAAACCACCCGCGCTAACTCGGGACCTAAGTCCGCCCAAATCAACGCGCCTTCGTTCCCCTGCTCGAGTTCCCAGTCTTGCGCGACCGCCATGTCGGCGAAGGTCCGGGGTTCTGTTTGGAGCATAGGGTTTTCTTTAGACATAAATCTTTTTTATTTAATTTTTAGGCGCTTCGTGTGACACAACGTATGGAACAATATAACAATTCTTATCAAACCACCGTTTAGATGTTTCGTTTGACATGCACCAAGTACTAGGTGTTGTGTTAGGGCCAAGATTTTGTGTACTAAGGTAATAGCGTAAACGTTTTCCGCACCCAATTGCACATATGGAATCTATTCTGTCAAATAGATTAACCCCTACTTCATTACAGCCCAAATCTATTTCGGCAGCTTGTTTTACAACTTCTAGTAAGTAGTAAGGGGTAATCTTTTCTGTTCCTTGAGTGCGCGATGAGTTGGAAGACTCGGGAAGTGTACAGTTGGTAATAAAAAAACTAATCAATACCAGTCTCAAAATAGGCATTTTTTCTCCTTCAAACTACTTCTCTACCCACTGAGACGAAAAATCACAAGGGGGAATAATATATAGATCATACTTTACTTCTAGGTCCTTGTTTTTACCCGTAGAAGAAATAGAAGTTTTGCCTAGAACACATGTTGGTTGAGTTGTACCAGCGGTTTCTACTGTTACTACAAGATTATTCACTAGAGAACAGGCCAAGCTACCTATGGTAGTCTTACCCGTTCTTGAATCAACATATTTTGTATAAGAACACTCTAGATCGTCAAAGGTAAATCTGTTTTCTTCTCCTAAAAAGATTTTTCTAGCCATATATTTTGGGTACTCTTTATTTACATCCTTTTCCGGGTTTAGACAGCTGGCATTAATTTGTACCTCCCAAGGTTCAATAATAAATGCAGGACTTGGGCGTCCAGTACAACATGCAGCCACAAACAAGAATAGGCCAGTAAAACCGTATTTGAGAGTTTTCACTATTTTTCTCCTTGGCTTACCCTGCATTGAAGGAAGCACAAATTACACCTGTAAAAATCCTGTCTGTTGCTACTCCAATCAATTCAACTGCTACGTTTTCTGGACACGATGCCCAAGTTGGGTATCGCTTTGTCCAGAGTTCTGGATTATCCCCGTCCGGATGTATTCGGCGAGCTTCTTCTTCTGTTCTAGCAGCAACTACGCAGCTATCATAGGTATCGTAATCGTTGTTTTGCCCTTGAGATAATAGATATAGATTCAAACCACTGTTTGTATTACACATTACTTATCTCCTTTTTCTCTTCGATACAACCATACCCCAATAGTGATTCCAACAATAACTATTGTACTTAGAAGCAAGCCAAATAACCACCCGTTCCAGGAGATTCCTCCTGTTAGTTGCCTAATTTGCATTAGCAAGAGGGCAATATTACCAGTCACCTAGGATTCTCCTTTAACTATTTTTTTCTTGCAACAACGTAATCAAACTCTCTTATACATATACCACAATCTTTACATTTAATGCTACCATCACCAGAACAAGAAGATACAAATCGATTATCCTTATATCTTTCCATAACTTTGGCCCAAGCTTCATGTGTTATACACCAATATGAGTTCAATGTCCTCTTCCGGTACTCATAAGAGGCTTGAAATTCTTGTGGTAACGACTGAGTATAATAAGCCATAAAGACCAATACGATACGAACATTTAGTTTGGAATAGTGATCTACGCATTTATCTAATAGTTCTAGGTTCCATAGGTTAGTTCTAAAGCGTACATACATAAGATGGCTTACTTTTGTTTCGTCTAGTCTATGAAAATTAGAGTCTGTAAGCCCTGCAGGATTTACCGTTAGTACCCAAGGCTCATCAAAGGCTTTTGGAATTGATGTATTAAAGAACCTGCGACCCTTGAATTTTTCTGTAGAAGATAGTACCAGGTCGCGTTGGTGATTACTATCGTTACCATCATTGACTCTTAGAATTTGCTCAGGTAAGAGTTCATCAGGCATATTTGGTAGGTTTTGGTCTAGAGGTTCTAAGTAGGATCGTCCAGATTGGAAGAAGCAGTCTTCACATTTAATTGGACATGTGCCTTTCTGTGGGATACAACAAACAATGTTACTACCCTTAGTTTTTGGATTTTCAATATAAGGCATAGCTATCCTCTCGTTAATCTATCAGTGATCCAATTGCTTGTTCGAAAGATATTTTATCCATGCCTATCGAGGTCTATTGTAAAAAGTTCTGAATCTTGTTTGTCTTCCTCTGCTTTATAAGCATTAGCTACAATTATTGCTACTCTTCTAATTTGTTCTATGGTTAGACTAACAAACTCAGGGGATAGGTATTGTTTCTTTACGGGGCTATACAAAATATAGTTATTTTTTGACATTCTTTTTTGCCTTTCCTGTCACTAATGTGCCAAGACTACTTATTTGTCGTTTAAGATCTTGAATCTCTTTATTAAAGTTGCTGCGCAAAATATAGAAGTCTACGTAAAGAACAATTACAAGAACGAAGAGAAAAATGTCACCGATCATTTTTTACCTTTCTAAAAGTCTATCCAGTAGTATACACAGCCCACAAAACTTAATCTTCTATCGGTACAAAAAATTTATGAACATTATTTTTATCTTTTGCTAAATAGCGAAGTAACTCAGAAACAGCCAATGCTCCTCGCTCTTCAGCAGCATCAGCACATACCAGTATATGTTGTACTAGAGTTTTCCATGACACAGGATCTTCTTTCTCTAAGAAAAACTTAGACTCACCTAGTGGGACATATTCTTCTTTTGTTTTTGCTACAACGCAATAAAGTTTTCGCTTATAAAATATTCTACCTGTTTTTGGTGGGTGCGGAGGTTCTAGAATAGTAAAAAGCTTTTTTCCAGTAAGTAAGTCGTACATAGTACAAGTATGGGGAACGGCATACTTATCTGCTCCAAATAAAACAAAACGTTTAAAACTATTTTTGAATTCTCCCGAGGATTCTTGATAAGGATAAACATCCCAAGGACCTACAGACCATGTTCCTTGTATCTCAGAAAGAGCATTGTTTAATTCCACTATAACCTTAGTAACTCGTGACGAGTACTTACTACAGCAAACTTCTGGATTATGGAGAACTAACCTATTTACTTTTGTATTATGTCTTTCTAGAATTTCAATAATTTCGTTTGGGATATACATTATTGTTCTCCCTGAAAGGCGGTATTTTTCTTTCCCCGTGGATAAGTAACCGATCCTACATTAAATTCTTGTTTTGACAGAAACCTCAAAAGCCCAGAAACATCAGGATAGCCTAACTCTTCTGCTGAATCAGAGCAAACTAGCAAGTGTTCCGCTAATTTTTGCCACTTGTCTTTACAGTCGGGTAAAAAATATTTAGAATTACATATTTCATCGTATTCTTTTTTATCTTTAGCTAAACACCAAAAGGTATTGTTGCATGTGTTTGTTCTTGACCAGCGATATACTTCTCTACCAGTTAGTACATCAAACACTTTTGTTTCTGGTCGTGTATTAGGCGCAAATATTTCACAAGTCCTTACTATCACATAACGTCTTATTCTTCCTGCCGGTTCTCCATTATGGTTATACTTATAAACTTTATATAGGTGACAAGACCAAACATAATCTTTTAGTTCTGCTAAGTCTTTGTTTATAGCGCGTCTTAATTTTACTGAATTAGTTTTTATACCGCCTTGTATAATAGCTCTATTTTCTACTGTGTTGTATTTTTCTAGTATTGTAATAACTTCAATAGGTAAAGATTCTAGTTCCATTTGTACCTCCTACCATACTAGACAGCCTACCCACGCCCATGCACGCATCAACGCTTCTTCCCCTACCCGCGCCCTCGCCCTCGGCCACACCAACTGCCACGAACGACTCCCCAATTTTGTCCTTGGCCAGGGCCTCGCTAAGGTCCTCCCAAAAATTCCCCCAAACAGGCCAAACATGCCAAGAGCCTCCGGATTCTCACAAACCACCCGCGCCAGCTCAGGTCCTAGAGAATTCCAAAGCAAAGCCCCTTCGTTCCTCCGCTCGAGTTCCCAGTCTTGCGCGACTGACATGTCCTCGCGGGTCCAAGTAAGCGTTTGGAGCATGGGGTTTTCTTTAGCCACGCTCTTCCCCCGTCCACACACACCCTCCTGTCCACATTCCTGACCTTCCCCGCACAGTCGCCCGCAGCACAGCCCACGTTCCCTCTCTAGTTCTAGTCAGTGCCCCCGTCCCCGTCCCCGTCCCCGCCCACGCCCTTGTCACTGTTCTCCTCCCTACTCCTGCCTTAGCAGTGTATAAATCTTTCGTCCCAATCTCTACCCACGCCCCTGGATTATTAACTAGAACTACAAGCACCTCGAGCATCTCCGGATTCTCACAAACCACCCGCGCCAACTCAGGCCCGAGATCCGTCCAAATCAACGCGCCCCCGTTCCCGCGCTCGAGTTCCCAGTCTTGCGCAACCGCCATGTCGGCGAAGTCCCAAGTTTCTTTACTTAACAAAGGATTACTCATCACAACCCTCTTTTTAGTAACCTCTTATTACTGTATACACAACTTGAAAAGGGTTTTGATGCTCCCCGAGCACCGCTCGGGGATTCTGGCTTCCCTTGCGGGATCCATTTTAGGGACCATCAGCATGCCCCACGGAAGACGCTCTGAGGTCTTCTGCTTGCCATCGAAATAGCACCGCCTTTGCTATGTTGAACGCGGCGTTCGCATCCCGATGATCAAAGTGTCCACACTCTGTACACTTGTACTTTTTGCCCACCGGCAAGTTGATCTCTCCGCATTTGCTACATGTCCTAGAAGTGTTCCTGGGATTGACGTAGACAACGGGCACGCCCCGCAAAGCCGCCTTGTATTTGATGAACGTCTCGAGTTGAAAATAGGACCATTGTGCTTTCTGGACCGACCGCCTAATCTTCGACTTCCGCACAGTTCCAAGGTCTTCCAGCACAATGGCGCAGCAATGTTCCGTGGCGTAATCAACGATTCCACGTGACACTTTATGGTTGATGTCTCGCACTCTGTTCTGCTGTTTTCTGCTTAGTCTTTTCAACGCATTTTTTGCTCTCGCTTTCTTTGAATTTCTTGCCACCAGTTTTCTCTGCAACTTCGCTCGTCTATCTCTAAAGTTTTTCGCAAGATCTCCAGCACTCGGCCCAAACTTTCGGACTTCTCCGGTCTTCAGATTGGCAAGAACTGCTACATTGCCCTTATAGTTGCGGTCTACACCAACCAACCCCTCGACCGCGAGATCTGCCTTTCTAACGCAGTAGGTGTACGACAGATATAACACCCTCTTTTTCTTAAAGATCTCGACGCTGCGGATGTCTCCGATGATCTCGTGACGCGGTTGGATTTCGATCACCTGCTTGCCAAACAATGCAGGCACACGAATCCTGCAGTTGTTCTCCAGCTTCACTTGTCGGCCACAATCGCCCGAGATCGGTACCGAAATGTGCAGGATTTCCCTGCACTTGTGGTTCCTCTGGTACTTGTTGATCAATCCTTTGGCAACGACCGAAGGCAAGCCTGGGTAGTCCTTTGTGCTTGACTTCTCCCGATCCAGAAGCATATTTTGAGCTTCGGTGTGACACAGGACAAGAAATTTTGCCACGAAAGGACACAGATCATGCGGAATGCGCACCTTTTCCGTAAGGAGCACTGTGTTTTCCGGCTGACGATTCATGCGGTTTTTGTTACGAAATTTCGCTACCATTGCTTGTCTCCGGAGATCCGGACCTTTCTATTCTCTAGTATACGCAAAATTGCACAGGCTGTCAAGGTTAAAGTGCTGGAAATCAACGGCGAGGCGGATCATGTGCATTTCCTGCTCGAGATCGCACCAACAGATCGGATTTCGAACGTCCTCGGTGTTTTGAAGTGCTGTACAGCACGAGAAATCCATGATAACTTTGATCTTTCTAAGTACTACTATGGAAGACACCGGAGGACCTTATGGTCCTCCGGATACTTCGTTGTGAGCACCGGAGGTGCTCCTTTAGATAAAATTAAAAAATACATACAAAATCAAGATCACCGCTAACGCAGGGCATCGCCCTGCGCTTGCGCGGTGTTATTTAGGTCAATAGAAAAAGCAGGACCAAAACAAAAAAGTTTG
>Ga0315275_10003616_pt1 | contig 14284 bp, 10 predicted proteins | sample YL17G03_0_MG_FD_205557 | JGI IMG/M metagenome (GOLD analysis project Ga0315275, IMG submission 205557) | Sediment microbial communities from Yellowstone Lake, YNP, Wyoming, USA - YL17G03_0 | ecosystem: Environmental > Aquatic > Freshwater > Lake > Sediment | place: USA: Wyoming | collected... | reverse complement strand
TGTCATAGCGGAAATCAGTCTTATGATTGTAAGAAATGAAAGCAGGCTGGTGCTCCAGCAGGAAAAAGAAAAAAATATAACGCTGATAAAGGGGCTCTCTCATGTGGGCAGGGAGGCTATATACAGGGATGACGACCTGTTCCTGCTGAACTATGTTAAATTACTGAGTAAAATAAATGATGCTGTAATATATGCGATGGTCGTTGACTCCCAGAAAAGAATCATTTCTCATTCAGACCCGGGGTTTTTACGCCAATTTATAAAGGACGATGACGGCTTAAGGGCGAGCAGAAGCCCGGGGCTGTTTTTTCAGGATATCATTTCAATACAGGGCAAGGGCCCAATGCAAATAATAGATGTATCCATGCCAATAATAATAAAGGGCAAAAGAGCCGGAACTGCGCGTATTGGGTTCTCAAGAAATAAAATAAACGAAGTAATAAAAGAAAGGCTGGAAATGTATAACAGCCAGATAATAATATTTGCCACAATAGTATTTTTAATAGGGCTGGCAAGCGCCTTAATTTTTTCATTTACTATAACCCAGCCTATAAAAAACCTTGTAAAAGGAGCTGGGGAGATAGGCAGGGGCAACCTTGATGTTAAGATAAAAATAAGGAGCAGGGATGAACTCAGGCACCTGGCGGATGAGTTTAACAGCATGGGAGATAAGCTGAAGGAACTTGACCGGATGAAAAGGGATTTTACTTCAAGCGTAACTCATGAACTTCGCTCGCCTTTAATTGCTATGGAGTCCTACGTGAATGAGATGATCAGCGATGGAGAGGAAGGGTTTAAAAAACACGGGCTTGAAGACCTGGCTGTGGTGAAAAATAATATTACCAGGCTGGAACATTTTATTAATGACTTGCTTGATGCTGCCAAAATAGAAGCTGCCAGGATGAATATTATGCCAAGAAAAGCGCAGATATGCATGATTATAAGTGAAGTTGTCCAGCTATTTAATCCAATATGCAATGAAAAGAAAATTAAGTTGAATGTTGAATGCGAAGACGGTATTGAGGAGGTGTTTATAGACGTCAATAGAATAAGGCAGGTTATTACAAATCTCCTCAGCAATGCTATTAAGTTCACTCCGGAAGGCGGCAGCATTACGGTTTCAGCCGTAAGTTACAGACAGGACCCGGCGTCCGTAATGGTTACTGTAAAAGATACCGGGATGGGCATACCTGAAAGCGAGCTTGACAGCATATTTGAAAAGTTCAGGCAGGTGAAAGAGAATATTAAAAACATAAAAGGGAATATGGGGACAGGGCTTGGCTTGTATATAGTTAAAAGCATAGTTGAAATGCATGGCGGGAAGGTATGGGTTGACAGTAAAGCCGGTGAAGGCAGTGAATTTCATTTTATAATAGGTAAAGAAAAGTAAGGGTGATAAGGGGAGATAAGGGGACGGTTCCTTTTTACCAAGAGAAACCCTTTTTCTGGAAAGTAAACTTTTTTCCGTGAAAAAGGAACCGTCCCCTTAATCGGGAAATCAAAAGGAGAAAAACACATGAAGAAAAAAATTCTTGTAGTTGATGATGAGAAAGATATTTGCGGGATAATGAAGCGTATTCTGGAAAATGAGGGTTATGCGGTGTTTGAGGCTTATGACGGACAGGAGGCTTTAAGCAAAGTATTTGAAATATCGCCTGATATTATGGTTATAGATGTGCAGATGCCCGGCAAGAACGGTTTTCAGGTTTGCGAAGAAATCAGAAAGGACCCGATATATAAAGAGTTGCCTATATTGATGCTTACGGTCAGAAACAGCAAGGAAGACAGGCTGCAGGGGTTTACTTCAGGGGTAGACGAGTATATGGTAAAACCTTTTGACATGAGTGAGATAGTTGCAAGGATAAAAGTCGTGCTGGAAAGAAGCTAATGCTTTTGCAGTTTCTTCCGCCCCCCCCCCCCCACGATAAATCGGGGTGCTGGCGACAGTCCCCCATACTTTGTCCCCGTTTTCACGGGAACATTGGGGGAGGAAACTCTAATAGTCGGTTAAAAATTAAAGCGGAGTTTCAGATAATGGGTATTCTGAATGCCCATACTGTAAAAATTGAAACTAAGGTTTAAATATGTATCGTTTGAAAGCGAGTATTCAAGGTTTCCGGAAAAAAGCGCCATAGATGTATCCAGGTCAAGCACAATGCCCGTGCCTATGGTTGTAAGTTCGTCTACGATATATGATACTCCGAGATAAAGGTAATTTTTTATCATATTATTAACCGCAAGTTCATTTCTATAATATTCAGTAAAAGCATATATATGTTCACTGAACCTGTAATCACTTCCAACAGAAATGTCAAGCTTGTCCAGGCTTATATCATAAAGTTGTTCTGCGCGCAGTCCAAACAGGTTAAATATTGTTCCTGAAAAATCAGCTCCGATTTTGTCAATCCTGCCTTCTGTTTGAGATATAAGGCTTAATGACATATCGCAATTTTTTATATTTGTTTTGCCTTTAAAAGCGAATTTATCCACTCTTGTTATTTCATTCTCGCTAAAAGTAACCAGGCAGGATAATGCTGAAAGGTCTGAAGGATAGTTTACTATTTCCACGGCATCTATACCTTTTCTTGTATATTTCAGGTCAGTCAGGTCAACTGTATTGAAGATATCAGTAGGATTCCATATGAAGCCGGTGCCCCAGGCAAGCCGCTGGCGGCCAATCCGTATAGTTGTTTTATTTGAATTAACAGTCAATAGAGCGCGGTCAAGCCGCAGTTCAGAGTCAGCCGTGACTGCCGTATCTCCCAAGAACAGTTTGCCGTAAACCTGGCCCGTAAAAGTTATTTGTTTAGCCAGGCTGGAATCAAGCATGAGCCGTAATTCTCGTATGTCTCCAAGGGTATAATCAGTGCCGCTAACAGACATCTTATCTTCAACCCAGCCTTTTAACTTAAAATCGGCAGCAGGCAGGTTTTTCGCAAATAAACAAAAAGTCAATATAGTATATAGCATTACTGCTTTTATCTTCATATATTCTCTCCGATTCCACAAACTCTTCCACTGCGGCAGTGGAAGAGTTTGTTTAGTATATCAATATTGGCAATAATATTTTTATAAATATGTACAAAGTCATTATATTGTATAGTATTAATGTTTTTATCCTCATAAATATTATTCGCTTCCACTGCGGCAGTGGAATGATGGTTAATGCAATTGTTTTATGGTAAACACATTCTGTGGTATAGGAGCGTCAAAGGCTACTTCCTGAAATACCATGTCAGTTTGAGAATCCTTGCGCAAGTTATCGCGCAGGGTATACTTATAGGCATAATATCTGTTCCCTGTTTTCCTGACATCTGAAAAAGTCATTATTTTTAGCAGCTTACCGCTTTTTGCGAATAACTCTTCTTTCATTGGCACAAACCATTCCTTGTCAATCCAGATTTTTTCTTCAGGATAAGTAACGTCTTCAACTATGGCTTTTAAAGCGACAGCGTAACAATCACGGCCATCTATGTTTTCATTTCCGGAGAGAGTTGCCTTATACTTTTCTGTAAGCTTCCTGTTCTCTGTGGCATCTTTATAGGAAAAGTCACTGCCCATGAAACTGCCTTTCAACATGTTGCCGGAGAGTTTTATTGATTTGTCTTCAACAGGGTCGTAAATCCACAGGTTTTTATCAATAATTAAAAATCTTGAGCCCTTGTCCCTTGCAGGGCTTGTGAATTCCATGAATGACTTTGTAGTCCCTTCCCCGTAACCGAAAAATTCCTTTTTACGAATGGCGCCGCCAACATTTATTATGAGTTTTGCGCTGTATTTAAAGGTTGAAAATGACATATTAGCTTCAACATTTTTTATTATTTGTTCAGTTGTAAGGCTTTCCCCTGTCGAAATATTAAAAGACAATGTTAAAAGTAAACTTGCCAGGATTAAAATATTTTTCATGTGGTCCTCCGGGATATTTTTATTTGGCCGCCGTATAGGCTACATCAACCTGCCGTCATGCAGTTTTATAAGGCGCCTTGCGAACTTCATAACCATAGGGTCGTGTGTTGAAAACACAAAAGTCGTATTATGGCTCTTGTTTGTTTCAAGCATCAGGTTCAGTATGTTTTCCCCGTTCTTTGAGTCAAGGTTTGCCGTTGGTTCATCCGCAAGCACAAGTTTGGGTTCCTTCACGAGCGCCCTTGCAATTGCCACGCGCTGCTGCTGTCCGCCGCTCATGTCAATCGGCCTCCTGTCTCTCAGTTCTGATAATCCAACCTCTTCAAGTATTGCGTTCACAGTTTTTTTCCTGTCTGCGGCATTTTTTGTCTTCTGCAGGATGAGGGGGAACTCAACGTTCTCAAATGCCGTCAGCACGGGTATGAGGTTAAAGGACTGGAAGATGAAGCCTATATTGCTGTTTCGCAGGTCTGCCAGCTGTCCTGAGGACATTTCTGCAATATTACTGCCCATGAAACTTATTTCTCCTCCCGTCGGCTTATCAAGACAGCCGATTAAGTTCAGCAAAGTTGTTTTTCCCGATCCGGAAGGCCCTGCCACCGAAATGAATTCGCCTTCTGTTATTGAAAGTGAAATATCTGTCAATGCTGCCACATCATTTTTTCCCAGTGTGTAATTTTTGGTTACGTTATTTAACTGGTTGATAATCATTAAATCCTCCTATTCCAGCATTAAAATTGTATATAATTACAATGATATAATATTTCAGTGCTAAATTGCAAAGATATTTTATTTGATTTTTTAGTTTATTTATGAAATAATAATTTAATATGAAAAAAAGCGATAAAAATGCCGGCAAAAATAAAAACGTATTATTCCTCGGGCTGGTATCAATGTTCACCGACATGTCCAGCGAGATGATATACCCGCTTATACCGGAGTTTCTTGTCAGCATAGGAGCCAGCAAGTCGGTTATTGGAATAATTGAAGGTATAGCTGAAAGCACTGCCTCGGTTTTCAGGACGGTTTTCGGCAGGCTTTCAGATAAACTTAAAAAACAAAAATTATTTATTTTTATTGGATACGGGTTATCTGCTTTTTCAAAACCTTTTCTTTCAATTGCAAATCACTGGACTGCTGTTATGGCGGTCAAGTTTTCGGAAAGAATGGGAAAAGCCATCAGGACGCCCGCAAGAGATGCTCTTATATCCGTTTCTGTAAAGCCTTCTGAGAAAGGGAGGGCTTTCGGTTTGCACAGGGCTATGGACAGGTTTGGGGCTATATTTGGCCCTATTCTGGCATTAGGGGTGCTTTATTTATTCAATAATAATGTAAGGTATGTATTCCTGCTGTCGGTTATCCCTGCGGTATTTGCGCTTATTTTCATTATGTTTGTAAAAGAGTCGTCACTGGAAAATACAGCTTTCCCTGCAAAGTCCGGGCAAAAAGGCGGGTTAAGGAACAGGCATTTCATATTGTTTCTGGTTTCAAATATCATATTTACGCTTGGGAATTCTTCAAACGTTTTTCTTATATTAAAAGCAAGGGAAACAGGTTTGACTGTAACTATGATACCGCTCTTATGGGTTTTCTATAACATTTTTTGTACATTATCATCCCCTGTATTTGGTTCCCTGTCAGATAAAATTGGCAGAAAACCAATAATAATCGTTTCATTCTTATATTACGCAATAATATATTTTCTTTTCGGCATAGCCAGGGAATTATGGATGATATGGGCGTTATTCGGTGCCTATGGTTTATATTATGGGTTGTCCGAAGGTGTTTTCCGCGCATATATAGCAGACCTGATAGATTCGGATAAAAGAGCTACTGCTTATGGGATATTCAATACGGGTATAGGCCTTGCGCTATTGCCGGCTTCAATTATTATGGGCGTGGTCTGGGATAAATTCGGCAGCCAGTGGGCGTTCTTCGTTTCTGCAGGATTAAGCCTTATCGGATTCCTGATTTTTATAATAAATCTTTTAATAAAAGAGAAGTGAAGCCCCGTTCTAGTGTAGTGTCTCCAACGCTTCTTTAGTTATGACTTGACGGAACAAACTTTGCTCTCGTCGGAAAGGAATGTCTGAGACACTACACTAGTGTATTGTGAATGAACCGCCAAAATGAGAATGTCTATTTCCGCCAAAGTAGAAATGTCCATTGCCACTACTGCCAAAAAAGAACCTTGATTTTTTCGTTAAAAGAAATATAATGTTTACAGAAGAGCCTTAAGGAGAGAAATGACATTCTTTTTTTTATTGATTTTAGTTTTTTTCATGCCTTTTGAGGTTGATTTAAGACACCAGGGAATAAACCTTCCGGTAATTAATACAAGCCTGGAAATATTATTCGTTTTACTGCTGGCGGCCTGGCTGGCTGAAAGGATAAAAAGAAAGGACTACAGGCTGAAAGCTACCGCTCTGGATATTCCTATTTTAATATTTCTGGTATGGCACATAGTCTCCGGCATGTTCTCGGTAAATGTGGCCTGGTCATTAAAGTATATCTTTAAAATGTTTGCTGGCATTATTTTTTATTATATAATTATTGATACGGTCAAAGAAGAGAAACAGCTGAAAAAAATAGTTCTCTCCCTGCTTTTTTCAGCCGTAATAGTCGGTGCGCTGGGAATAGGCGAGAGGCTTATTCCGGGCAGCCTTAAAAATATCCTGGATGTATTTTGTCCAGGGCACTTTTATCTGCCGGAGTCATTTACAATCAGGGCAAAATCAACTTTTATTTATCCCAACATTTTTGCGATGTATCTTGAAATGGTTATTTTCATAGCCAGCGGACTGTTGTTTGGCAGGTTTTTACGTTTTCCCGCTTTTGTTCTTCTTCTAACGGCTGAAGCTCTGATGCTGACTTATTCACGGGGCGGGCTGATAGCTGTATATGGGGCGCTGGCTCTGCTGTTATGCTTGAGTACCGGCAGGGAGTTTTTAAAGGTGAAACGAAGAAACATATTTTTTATAGGAATTACAATTACCGGGCTTTTCTTATTGACAATGGTTTTTGACAATGTCCTTGCCAGGAGAGTAGGGAGCGTATTTGATAAAAGTTATAATGCAAACAGGGAGAGAGTGTACCTCTGGAAGTGCGCAGTGGAAATGATAAAGGCACGGCCTTTAACGGGAGTCGGCCCTGACGGTTACAGGTGGGTTTATGATGACAAATATGCAGTTTCCTCTCCATTTTCTTCTTTAACGAATCCGGGAGGCATACCAAGCGCAAACAGCAACAATATGTATCTGGAAATGGCGGCAAATCTGGGCATTCCGGGAGCGCTTATGTTTTTATGGGTGCTTATAAGTATTGTTAACTGCCAGCTGAAATGGTTTAAAAAACAAGAGGCGGAATATTCCTTAAATGTTTTTATGGGATTGTCCGCGGGCATATGGGCATTTTATATTCACGGCCTTGTGGACAGTTTCTGGCAGTTCCAGTCAATTATTTTATTATTCTGGCTTATAACGGGGCTGACGGTTTTAATTGCTTCAGGGAGATATAAATGCGCATAGGGATAGACATGAGTTCTCTGTCTGACGATAAAACAGGTGTGGGTTATTACGCTGTTAACCTTGTAAAGGCCATCGGCAAAGCGGATTCTTCAAATATGTATTTTCTTTACATAAGAGAAAAATATTTTCAATGTTTTTCTGATTTAGGAAGCAATTTTACCAGGAAAATAATTCCCGACAGCAGGCGCTATAATCTGCCAAAGACACAAATATCACTGGCATATTCCATATGGAAAGACAAGCTGGACCTGTTTTATTCCCCGGCTTTTTTTATTCCTTTCATCTGCCTGTGCCGGTCGGTAATTACAATCCATGATTTGACTCATGTGGTTTTTCCGGAAAAACAAATGAAGAAGCACTTGTTTGTGTTTAACAGCCTGCTGCCCTATTCAATAAAAAGAAGCAGCAGGATAGTGGCTGATTCAATGAATACAAAGAAGGATATAATCAGGGTATTCAAGGTGCCGGAAGAAAAGATAAGGGTGGTGTATGCTGCAGCAGGGGACAGTTTCAGACCCATTAAAGATGAAAAGGCGATTGCAAGGATTAAACAAAAATATGGCATATCGTCAGATTACATTCTGTTTGTCGGGACGATAGAACCGAGAAAAAACATTATCAGCCTGATTCAGGCGTACAGCCTGCTGAAGAAGAATAAGCCAGTTGATTATAAACTGGTAATAGTGGGGAAAAAGGGGTGGATGTACAGCGAGGTATTTAATACAGTAAAGGAATTAAACCTTTCAGAAGAAATCATTTTTACTTACTATACCCCTGAAGAAGACATGGTTGGACTCTATAATGGAGCAAAAGTATTTGTTTATCCTTCGCTGTATGAAGGGTTTGGCCTGCCGCCCCTTGAGGCAATGGCTTGCGGAGTGCCGGTGATAACATCAAATGTTTCATCGCTTCCGGAGGTGGTTGGCGATGCCGCTATAATGGTAAATCCGGCTGATATAAATCAACTGGCGGAAAGTATTTCAAGGGTAATCAATGATGAAGAACTGCGCCGGAAAATGATAGAAAGAGGGCTGGAAAGGGCGCGGATGTTTTCATGGGGAAAAACAGCAAAAGAAATAATTGAGTGTTTTAAAGAATAAAAGCATATCCCCCAATGTCCCCGTTTTCACGGGAACATTGGGGGGGTATCTAGAGTTTTATTAATATATCAAAAAGACTGGATTCCCGCTTACGAGCTGCGGGAATGACAGAAGAATTAGGAATAATATAAAAATAAGTTGTCATACCCGTGGAAACGGGTATCCAGATTGTTAATGAATCCTAGTTTCCCGCTAACGATCTGCGGGAATGACAGCTAAGAATGGATTCCCCCCAATGTTTTACTTTGTAAAACAAGACATGGGGGACTATCGCCCACACAAAAAGAAGAAGACCCATATTTAACGAAGAAGCACTATTGGATTATACTGACAAAATTATGAAAATATCCGGATTTATTAAAAAATATTATGCGCCAGTGCTGCTATTTATTATAGTTTTCATTGTTTACCTGAACACTTTATTGCCCGGAACCGGCTATTCAGGAGATTCTGCTAAGTTTCAGTTTTCAAGCAGGATATTGGGGGTCCCGCATACAACCGGCTATCCCGCCTATTCATTGATAAGCCACTTGTTTTATTTGATTCCCGCAGGGAATCCTGCATTCAGGATTAATATGATGTCTGCGTTCTTTGCGGCGCTTGCAATTGTGTTTCTGTTTTTCATTATTACGCGCATCATAAACAATAAACCGGTTGCATTCATTTCGGCATTGCTTTTTTCTGTTTCTCTTAATTTCTGGTCACAAGCGGTGGTTGCAGAGGTATATACTTTTAATGCATTTTACATAACAGCGGTTATTTTTACGCTTATGTTATGGCACTACGAAAAAGAGCCCAGGTATTTTTTCCTTTCCTTTTTCTTGTATGCAATGAGTTTCGGAAACCATTTGACCATGATACTTATTGCCCCGGCCATTATTTACTTAATAGTCATAAACGATTATAAAATTCTGATAAAACCGGAAAATGTTCTTATAATAACGGGTTTTTTCTTGATTTCCGCAATGCAGTATTTATATGTCTATATCCGTTCCTGCTGTCCTGCCGCTTATGTTGAAATGTGGGTATATAACTTCAAGGATTTTTTATGGTGGATTACAGGAGGGCAGTTCAAGGGGAAAATGTTCACGTTCGGATTAGCTGATATTATTACGGAAAGGCTGCCGCTTTACTTCTTACAGTTAAAAAACCAGTTTCTCTTCGTAGGAATGATTGCCGGGCTTGCCGGTTTATCCATATTTCTGAGAGACAAGTTCAAACTGGCTGTATTTTTCATACTTATTTTTATTGGCAACCTTTTCTATTCGTTAAACTATAATATTCTTGATATCAGCGTTTATTTCATCCCGTCATTTATTGTTTTCAGCATTTTTATTTCGTTTGCGCTGGATGCTTTTTGCAGGGATATATCAGGATTAAAAGCAATGGATAAAAAGCTGGGAAAAATGACAGCCTTGGTGTTTATGGTTTTTCTGGCGGCGCTGATTTTTGTAAAAAACCGCGGGAAGGTAGATCAGAGTGAAAATACCTGGCCGGATAAATATTCGGAATATATTCTGGAAAATGTAAAGAACAACAGCGTTTTACTTGCCGCTGATTACCCGTCAGGACAGTACTTTTTATATAAGCTGATTGGAGAACAAAAAAGAAAAAACGATAAAATATTCGTTCACTGGTACTGGCATCCTTCCGGGATAGTTGAGTCGTATCCTTCATATGTCCGAAACCCGGGTTTACTCAAGAATGAAATCAGTGAATTTAAAGCCAGTTTCCTGGAAAGGGATAAGAGCGTGATTTCACCTGCCATATTTAATCGCACCATACCGGCTGGCATGAATCTGTATTTTGATGGAGAAGATAAAAAAGAAATAGACAGGATAGGTTTAAATTCAAGAAAAGCGATTTCCATAAGCGAATACGGTTACGGAGTTGATATTTACGAGGTTATGCCGCAAGGCAGGAAAACTGCCGGTAACAGCCTGATAGTTAAAAATCCGGATATGGGACAGGTATCGCTTGTATTAAAGGATGTTATTGAAAGATTTCATAATACGGGCAGTTTAAAAATTGACTTTACTCCAAAAACAAGAAACCTCCTGTCAAGAGGCTGGTCAATAAGCGAATTTGCTGATAATGAGTTCCCGATGTGCTGGGCTACTTCAATGGAATCCGAAGTTGTCCTGCCTGTAAAGGAACCCTGCGGGCTGGATATGGAAATAAAAGTCACGCCTTATGTTTATAAGGACTGCCCCAGGCAGTGGATAAGAATAATCGTCAATGACAGGTTTGTCTCAATGATAATGCTTGAGAATGCATGGAATAATTATTCCGTTTACATACCGGAAAACTACTGGAAAAAAGGATGGAATACGTTACAATATTCTTATAACCACCAGGCAAGCCCTTCTGAGCTGTATGGTGATGGCGACAAGAGAAAATTCTCCGTGGCTTTCAGTTACATAGAATTTAAAAAACACGATAGTGAAATTATTAAGCAATAGTGCTCTGTATCATAAACTACTGCTAATTTTTACTAAGGGATTTTGAGCCGCGCCGAAGCAACGAGAGGCGAGCATACCGAGAGTATGTAAGCCGAGCGTTACAAAGGCACAGGCCAAAAGACCTTTGCCCTATGGGAGGCTATTTTTTGGGCGACTTCTTCGTTATTTCGTCGGTTACCCGCCTTAGGCGTGCGCCCTCCTCATGCCTTGAATTCGCCTCAAACTATAGCCTTAAAAATTGTCAGTAATTTATGATACAGAGCACCAGTCCGCATAAAGCAACAGCAGGAATAGTAAACAATAGACATTTCTATTTTGGCTTGACAACCCCCAGACAACCCCCAAAATCCCATTGAAATAATCACTAAATATGGTATAATAAATACAGGCGGACGAACAAAACAGGGAAAGGATATCATAATGGCACCAGTTCGACAAGCTCAGGGCAGGCAGGGACGATGTATGAAATGCAAAAAGCAGGTAGCGATAAAGAACGGGAAGGAATTGACATCACGAAGTGAGAAATCCTGAGCTTTGCCGAATGGAGAAAAACGGCATGAAAGCAATAAAAGGTGTATGTCCAGCCTGTGGCAACAAAGTCTTCCGCATCCTGGGAAAGAAATAAAAATATAATTTATTTGTTGACAAACACTACTTATAAGTAGTATAATATATTAAGAGGTAATAATGAGCAATAAGATATCTTATATTGAAAGTGAGCAAAAAAGAGTAACCAGAATAGTAACACGGGAATTTAAGGAATACTATTTAACAGGCGGCACAGCCTTGTCTTTTTATTTTGCTCATAGATTTTCTGAAGACTTGGATTTCTTTACCCAAAAATTTAAAAAAGAAGACCCGGACCGCATAATGAATTTCGTTTCTAAAGAAACTAGCTTTGACTTTAAACTGGAAGCAGAACAAAATAAGCCTGATCTGATACCGATGAAGGTCTATTCTTTAGAACTCAAGAAGAAATACATTTTAAAAATAGACTTTGTTCAGGACTATGAAAAAAATATAAAGAAAATAAAAAATGGGATACATTCCATAGAAGATATCTATTACAGGAAAATATATGCTGGAATGGGAATGGCCGGAAAGCAAGACATTACAGGTAGAATAATCCCTACCGGCCGGCAAAGTGCGAAAGATTTATTAGACCTCTATTACTTATCGCAACATCATCAGGCTTTGTCGGAATTTTTCCTTGAATACTTCTCTTATGATAAAGCGGAAGAGATTATTGCGTGGTACCGAAGATTTAACCGGATGGATTTAAAAATAGAACTTCTAGATTTAGTTCCAAAAGTTGATACTGCTAAAGTAATGAAATATCTGGATGATGAAATATTAAAAAAACTGCCGGAAAAATTAATATAAGGTGATAAAAATGAAAACAAACTGGTTATGGGATAGCCGATTAAGGGAGAGCCAGGCAAAGGAAATCCTAAAAGACGCAGATAATCCTAAATTTGACATCTATGCCGAAAAACTATTTTCTCGGGTTAATGATCCTAAAATGGCTTTTAGCATTATTGACAAGGTCACCTTCTGTAAAAAGTGGCCCAGCATAAAGAAGCGGATGGGAAAAGACACATGGGTTAAAGACAGGGTGCTTTTCTGGCAGACAATATACGAGCGGCTCTGCGCCAGATTAAAAGAACAGGGGATTAATATAAGAGAACCCCAAACAACAAATATTCCGCTGGAAAGAATGGAAATAGCCCGACAGATTAGAAATATACGGATAAAGTCAGGATATACGCAAAAGGGTGTAGCGAAAAAATTAGGTGTAATCCAGCAGTATATTTCTAAAATTGAGAGTGGGCATGAAAACGTTTCTGTAGATACTTTGAAACGGATAGCAGATGTTTTTAACAAAAGGTTAGTTATTAATCTGAATCCTGCTCCAAGCGAAAAAGCTCCGCATATGGAGCACCAACATAGGAATGCACTACACTAAACTCTCCGGAACTTAATCCATTCAAAAGCTACGGCAAGTTGGCGCAGGTCCGGTTTCCCAAAGTATTTGTAGGGAGAAGCGGTATATTTAAACCTGAATTCAACAAGATTATTGCCTGTTATCAGGCCCTTTTCATCATTGTTTTTACAGAGTAAAACATTGGGGGGTATTTTAATTGTATATTCCTTCCAGGTGTTCTCAAGGGTTATTTCTTCCAGGTAATTTCCGTTAATAAATATTTTTATGGACTGGTGTAAAGAATTGTCATAAGTGAAAGGGTTTACCCTGAAAGTCATCATATAACTGCCGCTTTTTAAAACAGGCAGGTATAGCTCCGAAACTTTGTTCTGTGCCCAGCAATAGGAGTGCCCTTTCTCATTGTATTCAACTTTTGACCAGCCTCTCCTCAAAAATTTGCGGTCAACGAACCAGAAGGTCAGTTTAAAATTGCCTGTCAACCTGTACAGGAGTTCCTTATAAAAAGGCATCGTATTAACGGGCGTCCGGAGTTCAATAATTTTTTCCTGCAGTTTCTCGTCTTCCGGTTTCATTATAATTTTATACAGCTCTTCTTCAGACCCGTAACAGGAAATATAATAAACCCTTTTTAACGGGATATTTATTTTTTCAAGAGGTTCTTTCCGTTCCTTATGCAGGTAAATATTCATTTTTCTCAATTTGTCAGGCTCAGGCAGATATGGGTAGCTTCCGGACTTGCCTTCATTCTGTGGGTTCCTGGGTATCAGTATTCCGGGGTTACCCTGTTTTAACACGCTGGAGAGATATGGTGTCACATAGTCTACAGGGGTCCAGCACCATAGAATGAAAAGGTTAGCTCCTTTCCTGCGATTTTCACCGATAAGTTTATAGAGGTAATACTGCGTCCATTCGTAGCCCTGGGTTATTATAATGCTATTATCCTCAACCAGTTCAAGAATCTTGCTTGATTCATTGTCGGACGCTATATCCAGGTTAAGGTCAACTTTTACATAGTTCACTATAATTACTGAAAACAACAGAAGTGACAACAGCCCAAAAGTGATTATATGCCCCTTTTTTATCCGCCTACGCAGAAGACCACGGGTGCGACAGTCCCCCATGTTTTGTTTTACGAAGTAAAACATTGGGGGGTTAGCCCGTGGAGGCTTCATATTTGAAATCAAATAATTGAGTTTTAATAATCCATAACCGATAAACATGGCGAAAACAAGAAAAGTTGGTATAAAGTAAATATCAATATCAAAAATATTATAATTCAGGGAGTAGAACAGGTTGCAGATAATAAGCAGTATTAAAAACAACGCGAGTTTAAGCCGGTCTTTC
>Ga0315275_10003615_pt1 | contig 14284 bp, 27 predicted proteins | sample YL17G03_0_MG_FD_205557 | JGI IMG/M metagenome (GOLD analysis project Ga0315275, IMG submission 205557) | Sediment microbial communities from Yellowstone Lake, YNP, Wyoming, USA - YL17G03_0 | ecosystem: Environmental > Aquatic > Freshwater > Lake > Sediment | place: USA: Wyoming | collected... | reverse complement strand
TTTTCTTATTCATCATCCCACCAAAACCCTTCTTTGCTATTCGATAGCTTTATGAATACCCATATCAAGGGTATCAGTATAAGCACTACAAAGCCTAAATCAATCCACTCTTTTAACTTCTGCCACACGCGGTTCATAAGTCACCAATTTTTTAATAGGTTTAGGTAATGGCATCCATCCTTGAACATTGAAGGTTTTGGCATCGTTATCAGCTAAACCACTGAATATCCAGATGTTATGACCATCGGTATCTGAAATGTATGTCGCAATAATGATAACATCACCGTCAGTGACAATACAACGTGTGCTAGACGCAGGAAAGTGGTCTGAGGGACGTATCCAATTAGCTTGAATATCGAATTCTTCCATGTTATTTATCGGTTACTACAAACCCTTCTGCCACGAACATTTCCGCATCCAGATAACTTACAATAAGTTCAGTCGCTGGACACGGTTTCGGACAGTCTTTCTTATGAAGTATTTTTACAATCAATTCATCTTCGATTGTTACTTCGTGTTTTCTCACGTTAAGTTTAACTATGGATTTCTCGTCGGCCATGTTAGTTGTCTTTAAGTGGAGTCACATACCACTCTTTATTTTCAAATACTGGTTCAACCCAAGGCGTCTTAACAACCGTTGGTGCCGGTTCATCCTTTACTACAATAAATCGTTTCTTCTCTTTACTGTATATCAGCCGGGCAGAACTTCCTTGGTCTGCTTTCATAACATAATTGTTCTGTTCCTCAAACCTTCTCTGGGCCCATTCATCATATAAAGCATCCAATTTCTTCAAAACAAAATGTAATGAAGTGGTATCATCCTTGTCGGCCTCTTGTAAGAACTCAACGATATTTGTAGGAATATGTTTCCTATCCACATTACGCTGAAACACTTGGGCGAATTCTTCATACTTCAAGGACTTTTCCGCCTCTTGTGGTGTGTATCCCTTGGCCAACAGAATGGCAAAGGCTACGGAAGGTGAACGGTTGGCGCCAGCATGACAGTGAATTAGAATAGGTTTGTCACCCTTGTAATAATGATTAACAACCTTCAGCGCACCGTAAAATGGTGAGTGGCCCCATTGCCCTATCTCATTGATAGGAAACCAAAAGGAAGGAATGTTCAACTGATAGTCAAAGGTAGCACAAGGGCTATCTGACACATTGATTACCGCACAATAGAATTGTGAAGCTAACTCAGGCTTAACTGAAAGGATATTGTCTAATCCTTTCGGCGTCCTAGTGACCGTGAATATATTTGGTTTACTCATTTCTTTAACTTTGGTATAACTACATCTTCTGCCATTTTCTGCGCCATCGCAGCGACTTGTATCAATTCCTTAAATAGATTCTCCAAGTCTCTTTCTTTTGTCTTTTTCTTGACTTCATCCCAGACTTCATCCAATTCTTCAAGAATTACGGCATAACCTTCGTGTATTGACAACATAGGCCCGTGTTTACTTCTTGCGGATGCCAATTCCTTGGCGACCTGTTCACTAAACGTCTTCATTTGTGTATTCGTTTCCATATTCATCATAACCTATTAGTTTACCTAAAGCCTTCGACTCAAATGCTAGACGACCCCTCATATATTCAAGTTTCTTTCGCAACCTGTTCTGAGCATGGGCGGTCTTACACGCCTTGTATTGTTTGATTAACTTGTCAGCTTCATTTCTGACCCACTCACTGGTGTCAAGTTGTAGTTGAACGCCAGCCTCTACGTTGTCATTGTATTCTTCCATATAATTATCAGTCTTCAACCAAACCAACATCGAAAATCAGTTTCAATTCTTTCATGCGATTATCCAGAGCTTCTAACTTTGGAATACCGGCTTCAAAAGAACGAACTTCACGTTTCATGCGTGTATGAAGAGCATCCATTTGTTTTGATATTTCTTCCTTATCCTCAAACGGAATAGTATCATCGGTCATCTTGGCCATAAGCTTATCGGCCTCAGACTTTAGAAACTCTGCTGTCAGTAACTCCAGTTCAGACTTCTCTTGTAATTCCTTAGCATCCGCCAAGACCTTAAACAATTCTTCGTGTAAAATTTCTTTCTTCATAGTGGAGATACTTTATCACAACACCGACACTCACACAACTTATTATAATCTTTGTACATATATAAAAAGTGGACATTTAGATGTCCGTGTAATAGAATCCGTGGTGTGTCAACAGCCAAAATCATAAGAAGGAACGAATTGGGTGAAACTTTCAAAACATTTGATAGTTCAACGCCTTATGAAGCATTAAAGCCGGGTGATGTAGTTGAAGTCGAAGATGAACAGGGTGAGTTGAGAGATTATTTCGTATCTGATATGAAATGGGATTTTACGCACTTTGGAGATACTTTAGTGATAATTATTCAACCGGTGGTGATGAAGCCGACAGTGAAGATGGCTAGATGGGTTGACGGTGAGTGTGAGGCATATTACAATCAATAGTTAAAATTTATGGTATTAAAACTTTATATCAATCGTGAGTCCCTTGTAAAATTCTTACAGGGAGAAAATGCTGTTATGACCAAGACGACCGCTGACGCTAACTACGACACTGAGATTCTTATTAGCACAAACGAATACGACGTGTCATCCACCATCGGTCTGGAATCCACTGGCTGTCTTACAATTCAGCGAAAACGCAGAGTAATCTGAGGCTTGACTTTCTATAAGCACCTGATACACTCCTACCATGATTAAAACCGCGATAGGAAAATGGGAATCGTTGAGGGAAGTATTTGGCAGAGGCTACAGTTGGTCTTACCGAATGTTTCGACTGCGTGAGTTTTTTAGTCACTTTGAGTATTACTACGAAGTGACGGTTATACCGGCAATCGTCCTTGGGTGTGCTACCGCACTTATCCATCCTATTTTCAACAGCGTATCAATCGGCGTCTCAAGCATACCAACAATCAGTGAGGCCGTTTGTGCTTTCCTATTTTTCTTGGTGTGTATGTCTGTTGAGAATGTTTGGGATGCCTGCCGTAGGTAGGGTGGGTACCAGCGACATGAATTTTTTGTACCCCCTCATTGGATTTTTGATACTCCTACTGATACAATTCTTTCAACGGAGGGCATTAGAAGAACGAATAGAATCAGAAAAAGCTAAAAGACATAACAAATCATGTTGTTAATCACCACTTCAATTTCATTCCTCTTGGTGGGTATAGCTCTGGGATTTTTTGCTCTACCTCCAATTGTAAAGCTCATTAAGAAAAAGAGAAAACTTACTGGCGGAAAAGCCTTGTCGTTGGTTCAGAAAGCCAGACAAGATGAGATACGGAGATTGCGTAATTGTAAGGAGTTCAAGAATCGGTTAGATTCAATTCTAAAGATAATCGAAGAAGATTCGTTGAAAAACAAACGTGAAGTGAACATTGCATTTATCTCAAATCATCTTGGCGATGAAGAAATCAAAAAAGAGCTTGAACATCGTGATTTTGAATGCTATGAGACGAGTGACAATCTTTTGAGAATTAGATGGTAATTTATGAAAAAAAGACGAATCAAATATGTTTCGCTAAAGCTTCCGGCTTGCGGCACCGCTTATCCAACTGACCGATTTGGTTGTAAAAAACTCCCTGCATACAATGCTGATTATCTTAAAAAACACGGCAAAAAACTGTTCGACATTCTTCTACACAAAGTTCCGGCGAACGTCTATTCCGAACTTGTCCGCTGTATCAGAGAAGTTGAAAAGTTTTGAACCACCCGTTAAGGCGGATGAATTGATTAAAAGATTGGCGGAGTTATCTGCTCGGCGTTCAGAGCAGAGAAATAGAGAGATACACCGCAGGGCTTGACTTTCTATAAACCTCTGACATACTCTTATCAATGAAGACATTCAAAGTCAATATCAGCGGAGTAACACCACATCTGATTGACGCTAAGGACAAGAAGAAGGCGTTCAAGTCCGTTCACAGTCGTTGGGGCGAAAAGCTCAACGGGCGAACAGTCACCATCATTGAATGGAAAGAAAGAACGGTTGCTGACTTGATAAAAGAATTGGAGAAGTTGGATGGCAAACTGACCGTCTGTTTTCCAAGTTCAGGTGGAACGGCTCATGCTCAATTTCTACCGACCATCAAAGGCATTGTTGTGGTGGAAACTGTTCCTGTTTGGAGACACGGCGGTTCAGACAAGCCTGTAAAGACCGTTTGTTTTGAGAGTCACGTTATTTCTTCAACCGTTTGTTAATAATTTATGAAGTTATTCATCCCCGCCCTTGGCTCCAAGTTTGTTTTAACAAAGCCTTGGACATTCAAGCTTCACGACGAATATCGCAACACCAAGTTCTGGAAAGCAGTTCACGGTGAGGCGGATAAGGAAGTGTTTTACTACGGTTACGGTGGAGGCGGGTATAACACGAGCCCTGTTCCGACAGCGACGGCGACCACAAAGGCTTTCAAGACGGCCAAACCAATTCCTACTACGTTTCCAAAAGGAACAGTTCTTTGGTTGGAACGAATTTATATCAGAAAAGGCGCTGGCGATTTCGATTCAATGTCTTTTCGTATCACCAAGGGTGGACTCGTTCCTGCTGGAAGATTCTGGGTAAAGCTTGAAGATATTAACGGCAAGCTAGACGTGGTTGCCGAAGTCATTGACAAGTATCCCAATGGCAAATTTTCCATACAAATTGAGGAAGGCACAAAGTATATGTGCCGATGCCGTGGTGGTGGGTGTCAGTGTGACCGAACTACTTGGCCAACATACAAAACCGAACGTCTTATTTGGGTAAACAATCCAAACGGTTCACGACACGGCGGTAGAGTCGCCAGTATTGAACGTAGCACCGACTCAACCGGCAAAGATGACCTTACCATTGAAACTCACGCGGGCAGACTCCGTGATGGTTATGACAAGTCATTTGACAATATGGAAGATTTGTTGACGTGGGCCCAGAAGAAGAATTTCACTCAGGCACACATCGGCGCCTTCATTACTCAGTATGAGATAAAGAAATTTCAGGCCATCAAGGACAAGTCAGAGTGTGAGGCTTGACTTTCTATAATCAGTCTGATACCATCCTGACAGTAAATTAAAAACAAACAAAACTATGAGCTTTCCAAGACTAGCAATACACACCGGTAACACGGTGGTAGCTACTAACCGACATCCAGAGTGGGCTGGCACTATTGTTATCCAGCACAACGAAACCACGGCGACCATGTTGAAACATGGCCCGAACATGACCAGCGCCGCGAAAACCCGCCACCCGCTGTTGTCAACGTGGCAGAGCGATTGTCGTGGCCGCCATTGGTCTGACTACAACGCTGAGGCTCAGTATGCCCATGAGAACGACGTTTGGGATTTGCTTTTCTTTGGCCAAGAAGTGAAGGATGGTCAAGTGGTCCAAGCGAGCGGTTGTGGCAACGGTTGTGGCTGTGCTGTGGTTGAACCAGTCGCCCACTAATGCCCCATAGGGGGCGGGGGTACTCCCCCCACACAAATTTTACACGGGCATATAGCCGATCCACGAAGAACGTGGGCCGAAACAACTAAGGGCAGGCTTCCAAGTCTGAGTGGTGAATTGGCTCGCGCCTATGTCATCCGGATACTCGTCGCCGTTCCCGGCTGCCGGTTGTGTCAATGTGGTAGCACCATCTTGAATTAGGCAGAGAAAGCCGGGCGGTCTATATGTTCGTGTTAATCTAAATCAACTGATATGATTCTCAACGGCAAAAATCCGAACATGGCGGAGGCGGCAAAACGGAATAGGCTGATAAACGAGCACGCCCATACCAATAGCAGAATTCCCTGTTGTGGACATGATTTCTGGGAACAAACAAAGAAGATGGAGTTTGGTGACATTATTATGTGTAATAGGTGTCATGTTTATTACGCAAAAATAAAACACCTTCCGTGGATTACTGAAAAGAAACCGTGGATGAAAAATGAGATTTATGGCTACGGCACTAACCATCTCGACGGTGCTTGGTTTACACCAGTTTCAGCAAGAGTGACCGACTGACGAGGCTTGACGGATTGAAACACTCTGATATACTCTTTTCAGTTAAGAGAAACAACATCAAAGAACGCTAAATCTATGATACCAATTACTGATTCACCCGAAGTGATTCACGGCAATGAACCCATTCGCCGGATTGACATGAGCGAAATGGACAAGGAAGCCATTGACTTCATGCTCAAAAACTCCCGTGACGATTTCTATTCCAACAAGGAACTGGCTCCCGTCCGCGAATACTCCACGAATGCTCGTGACGCTCACATTCAGTCCGGTCAACCCGAACGGCCGATTGAAGTCACTCTGCCCAGCCAACTCTCCCCCGAGCTTCGTATCCGTGACTTCGGCAATGGTTTGACTATTGACGAGCTTTCGGATGTTTACTTTCGTTACTGGAAATCCACCAAGCGTGGCACCAACACCCAGAACGGTTGCCTTGGCATTGGTGCGAAGTCTGCTTTCGCTTATGCTCCGGCTTACACTGTGGTTTCTTGGAGTGGCGGAATGAAGGTTGTCGCCACCGGTCAAAAGAACGGTTTCGCCGACGTTATCTATCACGCACCGAACACCGCTGGTGAACCTGACGGCGTTGAAATTATTATCCCTATTCAGCAGAAGGATATTTCCAAGTTTATCCGTGAGGCTTTGGAATTCTTCAAGTATTGGGATGTTCGCCCGATTTTTCACAATGTTGAAGATGAAACGCTCAAGACCGCCTTCAACATAATGAACACGGCACCTTTCCTCTCCGGCGAAGGTTGGGCTGTTCGCCCGGCTGGCTATGGTTCAGGTGAGTCGAAGGCAATCATGGGATTTGTGCCCTACAACATTGACTGGGACCAAGTGAAAAACAGCCTTGAGCCACAAGTCGCTCACAAGGTTGAAGGCATCTTTACTTTTCTCCGTGAGAATCTTACTGCTCTCTACTTTCCGAACGGCACCTTGGCCTTCACTCCTAATCGTGAATCGCTTCAATACAATGAAGTCACGGTGAAGGCGCTCGGTGACAAACTTTTGGGTATTTACAACACTCTGCTCTCTCTGATTACTTCAAAGATTGCGGATGCCCCTAACATTTGGGAAGCGAAGATTCGCTACAATCAAATGTTCCGCAAGGAACTCGACGGATTTGACAAAGCAAATCTCTACGGCGGCAATCTGAATACGCTTGAATCCATCCTCAAGAATCGTGTTCAATGGAACGGCATTATCATTGCCAACGGTTATTTTGAAGGGTTGGACAAATGGGACGTGAACGACGGCAGAGTTGACCAGCAATACGGGCGCCCGGATGGTTTTGATAGCATTTTTCAAACTTACGTCAAGGATGAAGCGAAGACCGGCATCAAGGACATCGCCCGTGGCGGTGGTGGTCGTCGCCGTCGGTATAGCTATGAGAGTAAGATTATCTGCTCTCCCCGTTCAATCGTCATTATTCAAGACACCGATAGCGATTCGATGGCAAAGGGATTGGCACGTTGGTTTCTCTACAAGGCGAACAAAGACATTCATCAAGTCTATGTGTTGAATCTGAGTAACGCCGGTGTGAAGGCCGATTTCATCAATCATTACACTTTTGATACTGTGCCTGTGACGTATGTTTCACAAAATCAATTGCTCATCAAGGCATATCTCAAAAGTATTCGGGCGCCTCGTCAAGTTGGCGGCGCTCGTGAGTCCCGGCCTTTGAATTGCCCTTTCATGGAAATTCAGAACCGCCGTCAACATACCTACGTCAGCGATGGCACTTGGAATTACGAAACTGTTAATGCTCGTGGAATTGACGGCGGCGGCGTCTATGTGGTTTATTCCAAAGAATCGTTTGAATTCAAAGGGCGGAATCTGCTCCATGATGAAAGTCGTAATTTCTGGCAGGCAGTCTATGAACTGGCTTCCCTCTCCGGTGTAAATTTGCCGAAGGTTTACGGCATCCATCCGAAAACTGCTGACTCTGTGTGGTTCAAGGAAGCGATTGAAGATAACAGTTGGACCAACTTGGCGGATTGGGTTACTGAAAACATTGACAATCTGCCGAAGGATATTTTGAAGAAAATATCGGCGTATCTCTCCGCCAATGAGAATCGTATCGGCACCATCGCATCGGAAACTCTCTCACCTTTGCTTGTGGACAACGACGGCGTGGCAGCGAAGTATTTCAAGGAAATTGCCGAATTCTCTCAGTATTGGAATCTCCGCGATATTCCGAATATGTTCCGGCTGACTGACTGTGGACATGAGGAAGCGGAAGGTGAACGCTTTGAGAAGATGAACGCCGAATTCCGGGCGAAGTATCCGCTGGTGTTCAAGCTGAACAATAGCGACACGGCGCTGACTAACTGTGACCCGAACGATACTCACCACAAAATGTCTGCTGAGACGACGAAGGACGTGGCGGCTTACATCAATCTGGTGGATTGCTACGGAGCTTAATTATGAACATTCTTTTCTGGCTCAATGGTTCAGGTGGTCAACGCACGGAGCGTGAGATTATGGAATTCCCTCACATCACTCCTGAAATACTCAAAGAAAACAAATTTGGGAATCCGGTGGGTGAAATTGAAGATGCTCTTGACCAGTGGAAATACGACATTCGCTGTGGTTCTCAATACATCCGCTGGGGATGGGATGATAACTTTGACCCGATAACAAAAGAGCCTCTGTCAAAGGAGGCTTGACAACCTGAAACAAACTGATACACTCTTAACTATGAACATTACATTCATTCCGGGCCGTTCAATCGTGTTAGTCACTTCTGACTTCCGAGTTTTGACTGCTTCCAAAGGCGGAGCGGTCAACTGGGACAAGATTGAAGCTGCCGTTCGTGCCAAAGATGAGCAGGCGCTTATCAAGGCAATCTCAACCAGAGACGTTGTGACCAGCTTCGGCGCCGGCACTCCTAATCGTGGCAACATCGAAATCCGTGGCACTCAGGTTCTCTATCGTGGTGAACCGCTCTTCGGCGAAGATGTTGACCGTATCTTTTCCTACCTCCAAAACGGCTTTCCTCACGAAAGCATGGTGAACTTCCTTGAAGCGAAGACTCGTAATGTTTCCCCGACTTCTGTGGCCTCCCTGTATCATTTCTTGGAGAATCGCGGCATGCCGATTACTGACAACGGCACCGTGTTGGGCTACAAGGGAGTCCGTGGAGACTTCTATTCCATCAACACCGGCAGTGAGCCTTTGATTGAAGGCGTCCGCGATGAACGTGGCGGCATTCGTAACACGATTGGCTCGGTTGTGGCGATGGACAGGCGGTATGTCTGTGCTGACAACGGCAATCCGTGTGGCCCCGGCCTTCACATCGGCTCGAAGAATTACGCTACCAACTGGGCCGGCAATGGCCGGGTGATGGTTGTCGAATTCTCCCCCGAGCACGTTGTCTCTGTGCCGAGCGCAGAACACGAAAAGCTCCGTGTGTATCGTTACCGCGTCGTCGGCGAACTGAATGGCGACTTCCTTGGCAATACCTATAACAACGATTACGTTCGCCCGGCGCAGGCAGTTGAGCCTGACGAAGTGATTGAAGTTGAGACTGCCGATGAGACGGAAATCATTCTGGCAGAAATCGAATCGGAAGGCAAGGCACAGGCAATCAAATTGCCCGACTTCAAGCGATTCAACATCAGCGACTGGTCGAAGGGCCAAGCGAAGGGCTTCAAGGATGGAAAGGCCCACCAGAAGCGTATGTATTATGAAGAAGACCGTGGCCGGAAGTTCCGCCGGGTTTCAAGCGAATTTGTGGATGGTTACTTGGCCGGATACCGAGATGGCCGCAGTTAAGCTTTCCTCCCACAAAACTGGTTCTGGCTAATTAGCGTTCCCCAGACCAACGGAAAATGAGGGTGCCTTCCTATTTCGGGTGGGGGGGCACTCTCTGTTTTTACAAGTTATGAATTCTATGAAGAAATACACACACAAGCAACTTCGTTCCGTCATGGCGCCTCACGAAAAGCTCATTTCACCAAAAGGCAGCAAGACTGCGTTTGGTGATGAAATTCGAGCAGAAAAGATTTACGCACAACGACTTGACGATGAAAACCGAAAAGCCAGTAGGTGTCGTTTATGCTGAAGAAAATCACATTCCTAAAAGACCATCGGTGTTTCAAGAAAGGCGATACCTTTGACTTTGAGCCTCTGACACTTTTGGTTGGCGACCAAGGTTGTGGCAAATCCACAATTCTACAACTATTGTCTTCTGCTGGTTCAAAGCAGACTGAGGAAATTGTCAAGATAACTGCTGGTAGAATTGAGACACGAGCCTTTGACTATGAGAAGAATAATCCGCGAATGAGTCATTATGTCGAAACAACGCTCGACGTTGCCACAAGGTTCGCTTCGCATGGCCAGTTCGTCAAGGCACTGAACAAGTCTATGACCGAACAAAAGGGCGTCTGTTGGCTTCAAGATGAACCAGACTCCGCTCTGTCAATCCGTTCGTGTGTGGATTTGGCGAAACACATCAAGATTGCTCTGACAAAAGGTTGTCAGGTGGTTGCTTCAATTCATTCGCCTATTGTGATGGAACAATTTGACAAGGTTTATTCTTTGGAACACCGGCGTTGGATGAAACCCAGCGAATTTGTTCAATGGCACATGACAACCGAATTGGGCGTTGGTGGCCCGTCTGACCGCCGCGAGGCTTGACTTTCTATAATCCCCTGATACAATTCAGTCATGTATGGAATTGGCGACGACATTATTGAATACGGCAAGGAAATCAAAGCGTTGAAGGGTAACGTGAAAGACCTAAAGGCTTTGCTGAAACTTGTTTTGAACAACCCGAACAACGAAGCGGTGAAGGAAACTGTCAAGATTGCCTTGGCACAAATCAAATAATCGTATGGTCAAGTTTGAAATAACTGTTCCGCTTGAAAAAGCCGTCACTCTGACAAGCAGAGTGGTTTGCGACGTGCTCGAAACCAGAACTGCTACGACCATGTTTGGCCAGATGGTTAATTGGCGTGGTTCAGTCGCTGAGGAATACTTTTCGATTTTATTCTTCAAAGGAATGCTCGTCGTATCTCTCGAAGAACGCGAAGGGCAATTGGGGCAGAACAGCGTAAACTATGCTATGTCTCAATCTTTGTCAAAAGCACTCAAGGAAGCACCGGAGGACGCCATCGCCAGAACTGAGGCTTGTTTTGACTATTACCTCAAAGTATCTCCGAAAGAATCAAAAGAAATTTCCTTCACTGACGTAATGGTGGCCTTGTTTTGGAAATATGCCCCAAACGCCAAGATTGATTATGACCTACTGGCAGACTAAAATACTGAAAGCAATCTGTAAACGTCTTGTGAGACAAGGTTGGACTCATAAAGAGAACATTACAGCTTTCTACCGCATCATGTATCAGGCGGCGCAGGCAGAGTTTACAGAGGATAACAAACCTACCTTGGATGCTTTTCTCCAAGAATGCTTTGATAAGGCAAAACAATGACCGACACCGAACTAAAAGACTGGCTGGTGAACTACTTTGGAGCAGGCTTTGCTCCATCGAAGATTGACCCTGAGAAATACACCTGCGTCATTTGTAATGACAATCTCCCAAAAGAAGTCAGGGGAAAAGCCTACAAGTGGAGTGATACCCAAGTCTGTATCGGTTCTTTTAACAAACACGAAAACACTGAATGTGATATACTTGGTTATTTCAACAAGAAGGAATTAGTCAAGTTTTTGAGTCTGGTAAAACTGAAAGAAAGTCACGAACTTTTGTTGAAAAATCTCAAGGATTTAGTCAAGTGTATCCGGCGTGGAGAGCTTGGCGACTATTCACCTTTGATGGATGAAATCTTTGACTCCGAGCATGCCATCAAAGAAGCGGAAGAACTGAAAGTGTGAGATACTTTTATTACACTAATACAAATAACGATGAATCTACCGTCATAATCATTGACGAAAATCGTTCTTGTGTCACCTTGTTTCCTGACAGGTCGAAATACTCAATGCACAAGGGAGATTGGCTTGACTATTACCGTGGAAAGAAAGAAAACCCAGAGTCATACAGAGACGGGCTTATCTTTGAGATTTGTGAGAATCAGTTTAAGAAATTCAAGGACCACGGCGTTAAACCTATCAACTGGGATTGGTAGGGCTTGACAATCCGTGGACTTCTGATAAACTTTTCAACCTATGGGATATTTGCACATCGAAAACCTTTACAAACCGGAAGCACAGAACATCTTCATGTTCCGTGAAGTCTATGCTTTGGAGAAAATCCACGGCACTTCGGCACACATCACTTTCAAGACCAACCCGAGCAATCAAGCACAGTGGCAGGTCGTGTTCTTCTCCGGTGGTGAAAAGTATAACAATTTCATTGGGTTGTTTGATAACGCCAAACTGATTGAGTTGTTTCTTACTAACAATCCTCTTGCTGACAGAGAATACACCATTTATGGCGAAGCCTACGGCGGCAGTCAACAGGGGATGAGCGGCACTTATGGCGCCCGCCTCAAGTTCGCCGCCTTCGATGTTCAGATTGGCGATACTTGGTTGGATGTTCCGAACGGTGAGAAGTTTGTGAAGTCGCTCGGCCTTGAATACGTGGATTACGTCAAGGTGCCGATTGTCAAAGCGGTGGATGGTAAGGTAGAAACTGACTTGACTTTCGTTGATTTTGAACGAGATAAACCCAGCATTCAAGCTATCCGAAACGGCGTAAGTTCCTTCGTTGGCCATAATGTTCTCACTGAGGGCGACGGCGTTCTTGACGTGCCCGGCGTTGGTTGTATTCTCAATCCCAAGAAGCGTGAAGGCGTTGTTCTCCGACCTTTGGTTGAAGTTACCCGAAGCAATGGCGACAGAATCATTGCCAAACACAAGGGCGATGACTTCAAGGAAACCAAGACGGCTCGTGCTGTGGTTGACCCGAACCAGATTCAAGTTCTGACAGAATCAACGGCGATTGCCGACGAATGGACAACTCCAATGCGATTAGAGCATGTGTTACAGAAATTGCCTGAACCACACGATATGTCTTTAATACCAAAACTTATCCCGGCAATGACGGAAGATGTTCGCAGAGAGGCCCACGGTGAAATTGTCTGGTCGGACGTAGTAGCAAAGGCAATTGGTAAGAAAACCGTTGAATTATACAAATCTTTGTTGAAATCACGGATTGGTCAAAATAATGGGTGAAATCGGTTTCGCCTTCATACTTCATGGAACAAAAATTCAAGAGAGGGTTCAGAGTAGAAATTCTGCCAAGAGGAATTAAAGGACAATGGGAGAACACCAGCATAGGCTGCGAAGCAATCATTGAATACTCAAGCATTGAAAAAAATGGTGAAAGAGAAAGCGTTGACGGAGAGTATCGCCAACAAGAGCCTTGTTATCGGATACTGATTTTCCACAATAACGGCGACGTTCGCTCAACACATTGGTTTGAGGAAAAGTATTTGGAATTAGTCTGCTGCAATGAAGAAAAAGGTAAAGCAATCCTAACTAAACACGACAGATAGGAGGCTTGACTTTCTATAATCACCTGATACCTTGTGTCTATGAAATTGACGAAGGGAAAACTTTCAGCCGCCTCAACACTTGGCGATAACTCAACAATTCTTACGATTGTCGCTCCTGAACGAGTCAAGGCCACAATGGGTGAAGAAGTTTCTGTGATTGGCTTTGAGGGATTTGATGACCGCCGGTTGAAATCACTTCACGATTACCTCGTTGACCGGCCTTCCCTGATGGATGAGAAAGAAGTCAAAGACGGCGTTTGGGCGTTACGGACAATCCTCAACATTCCTACACCAATAAGCGAACTGTAATTTATGCCTGCCAAGACCATCACACTACCGGAAGGACATGACTGGAAAGAAGTCAACCTCGACTCAACACATCACGACTTTGTGTGCCACGAATGTAAAGCTCACTATTCCTTTGACTTAATCGAAGAAGTGGGCGAACTGGTTGACGAAGGTGAAGGCCACGACGTAATGTAATTTATGAAAACAAATCAACTAATCAGCGACATTACGGAAAAGCTGAAAAGGGAGTTGAATAATCATGGGAGAAATCCTATGTGTTACCGTTCTTTTGAGGCGTATCGGTGCGCCGGTGGCATCGAAACTCTGCTGATTGAAGAAGGCTTTCTCAATCCGGCTGATACCTTCCAGTATTTGGAAGGTGGTAAGAAATACTTTCCAATAATTGGCGACTTTCGCTGGACTGAATCGTATCCTCACTTGATGTTGAGGAAAGTTGAAGAATACCTTTCACAATTCCTACCGGCACAGGAGGAAGCAATGCTTATTCAACTGGCCTATCGCAACGGTTGGGTGTTGACCGGCCACAAGGGAGAGGAATGTTAT
>Ga0315275_10003612_pt1 | contig 14286 bp, 25 predicted proteins | sample YL17G03_0_MG_FD_205557 | JGI IMG/M metagenome (GOLD analysis project Ga0315275, IMG submission 205557) | Sediment microbial communities from Yellowstone Lake, YNP, Wyoming, USA - YL17G03_0 | ecosystem: Environmental > Aquatic > Freshwater > Lake > Sediment | place: USA: Wyoming | collected... | reverse complement strand
CCGAGAAGTCCGTCTTCCTCATGAGGAGCCGCAGGGTGAAGACCGTAAGGGGGACCGTCACCAAGAAGGTGGCCCACACCTTCCGCGAGAACTCCCGGTACTTCTCGTTCTCCAAGATCCCCGCGGGCTCCACGTGCCTCCCCGGGAAGTCCGAGGTGAACCCGGACATAGTCAAGTTTCTCGAGGACGTGGAGCCCGAGCCCTGACCGCCGGTGTAACTATGGCCATGCGAATGACAGTGCGCCCGTGGCCCGAAGCTCGGGCTGACCTGAAGCATAAGCTGGGCTACGATCCCGGATGCAGGTACGAGATGAGCGGGGAGGCTCTCATCGAAATCGTCGCGGCGGGCTTCGACATCATGGTGCGGCACGCCTCTGGCGCTGACCATGACGCCACCCCGGACGTTCACGTGGCGCCCGGAGGGCGCGGCTTCGGTCAGCGGTAAGTCCGTCCGACACCGCGTTCAGTGTAATCTCAGCCCTCAGGAGGTGGACATGGCCGCAGCGCAGGTGAAGTGGAATCCCAAGATAGCGAAGTTCCGCGCGATGGCGGAGAGGAAGCTGGACATGAAGGACATCGAGGTCAAGCCCTCGAGCCGCCTTCGGTGCATCAACTCCGGCTCTACCGTCATCAACATGCTCGTCGGCGGGACGCGCCTCGACGACGGATCCTTCGTGTGCCCCGGATGGCCGCGCGGGAAGATCGTCGAGATCTTCGGGCGGGAGTCGTCCGGGAAGTCCACGGTCGCAATGATGGCGATGGGTCAGGCGATCCTCGAGACCGGAGGTGCCGGGATCTACGTCGACCTCGAGCACGCGGTCATGGACTCGTACGCCAGGAAGCTCGGCGTCGACTTCGCCGGCGGCGGAAACGCGACCAGGATAGCCCCCCACACCGCGGAGGAGACCGAGGCCGCCGTGAACGCCGCGGCCCTGGCCGGCATAGACCTCGTGGTGGTCGACTCCGTGGCCGCGATGGTCTCCAGGCGCGAGGTCATGCGCGACGTCACGAACGAGAAGGAGAAGCTCGGTATCGGCGAGCTCGCCCGCATGATGTCGAACTGGATGCCGAAGCTCCAGGACATCATCGCCCGGACCGGGACGTGCGTCATCTTCCTGAACCAGACGCGCGACAAGATCGGCGCCATGGGGTACTCGGAGGAGGCGAAGAAGAGCACGCCGGGCGGGAACGCCCTGAAGTTCTACGCCTCCAACAGGATCCTCCTGACCCCGAAGATGTCGGCCAAGGCGAAGATCTACAACCCGATCATCAAGGACTACGAGGAGGTCCCGATCGCCACGGACATCCTCGTCAAGAACGTCAAGAACAAGATCGACGCCCGCCAGGGGCACACCGGGCTCATCACCATCCGGTACGGCGTCGGAATCGACGAGATGCGTACCATGCTGAACGTGGCCGACGCGTACAAGATCGTCGAGGCCAAGAAGAACAAGAACAAGACGGTCAGCTACCTGTTCAAGAGCCCGTCCTCCGGGGAGGTCGTCGAGGCCGTCGGCATCGAGAAGTTCAGGTTCGCCATGAGCAAGAAGCCCGACACCTTCGCCGAGATGCAGAGCCTCTGCATCGAGCGCATCCTCCAGGGCTACAGGGCCATCGACGACGAGCAGCTCGCGAACCTCGCCGAGGACGCCGTCTACACCAAGGACGGGGCGCAGGACGACGACGAGGACGGAGGTCCGGGCCCCTCGTTCGTCGACCCGTCCGAGATGGGGATCGAGGAGGACGACGGGTCGGCGGCCGCCGACACTCCGAGCGTGGGCGCGGAGGACGTGTGACCAAGCTCGACCCCGTCCGCATACGCGTCAAGAACTTCCAGAGCGTGGAGGACGTGGACTTCGAGGTCCGCGGCTTCACGTGCATAACCGGGAAGACGAACATCGGCAAGAGCGCGGTCATGCGCGCCGTGTCGTCCGCGATCCTGAACGACCCGGTCGTCGGAAAGGTCAGGAAGGGATCCCAGTTCTCGACGGTCGAGATCTCCTCGTCCGGATGGGGCTTCAAGTGGGAGAAGGGCGAGCGCGGGGTGAACCGGTACACCATCGGCGACAAGGTGTACGACAAGATCGGACAGCGTCAGCTCGACGAGATAGTCGCCATGGGGTTCGGATCCGTGAAGGTCGGCGACCACGAGATCCAGCCGTGGTGGGCCTCCCAGTTCTTCCCCCTCTTCCTCCTCGACAAGTCCGGCCCGCAGGTCACCGACTTCATCTCCGAGGTGTCCAGGCTCACCGTCCTTCAGGACGCCATAGTCATCGCCGCGCGCGGAAAGCGCCAGGCGTCCGACGAGGCCAAGGTCAAGGCCGAGGAGTCGTCCAGGCTCAAGGACAGGGTCTCGAAGGTCGCCGGGCTGGACCCTCTGATCAAGCTCCGTTCGGAGCTCGACGACCAGGCGGACAGCATACGCTCGTACGAGGAGCGCCTCTCCGCCGGGGAGTCTCTGCACCGGAGGATGGAGGAGTCCGCGTCCAAGATCAGGTCCCTGTCGGGCGTCACGTCCGTGCGGGTTCCGAAGGAAGACCTGGGTCCGGCCGTCGAGGCCCTTTCCTCCATGTACGGGCACTGGAGGTCACTCGAGTCCTGCGCGCACAGGGTCATCTCGCTCCGGGACGTGTCGAAGATCCCGCCCCTGAACCCTCCGGACGACGAGCACGACCGTCTGATGTCGTTGTCCAGGTTCGCCAAGATAGGCGCCCTCAGAAAGTCCGTCGACGCCATGAAGGGCGTGTCCGGAGTGTCCGTCCCGGATCCGTCGGGGGCCAAGGACGCGCTCGACAGGCTGACGGCCCTCTCGCCACACCAGGCCCTCATAGGGCGGCTCCGCATCTCCGTCGCCGCCCTGTCCGCCGTCGTCTCCGTACCGGACGACCCCGATGGCGTCCTTGAGGCGAAGGACGCCATCGTGCGCATGGAGGAGGCGTCCAGGCTCTCCGCCGAGATCAAGTCCCTCGAGTCGAAGATCCGCTCTCTGGAGAAGGACCTGAAGGCCGTGGACAAGGACTTGAGCTCCATACCCAGCTGTCCGACCTGCTCCCGCCCGGTCTCCCCCGGAAGCCCGGGCCACTCTCACGCGTAAGTGTCGTCGTCGACCCCGTAGCGCCCGCGGAGATCCGATGGCACCCAGCACTGAGTACGACACCGTCGAAGGCATCGTCAGGCATCTCTCCGACCTCGCGGGGCTCCATGCGCTCCGGAAGGAGCGCTCGGCGGCCGGATACGACCGCCGAGAGAGGATGAACGAGTTCATCGTGCTCGGGAGGTTCCACCTCGACACGTGCGGGAACTTCTCGATCTGCACGTTCCAGCACGACTTCCGGGATCCCGTCGCGTGGCTCCCGGACTCTCTCCCGCCGGCGGTGTCCCTCCGGGACCTGAGATCCGTTCTCACGAAGCTCGTCATCTCCTCCACCGGGCACTCCCTTCCGAGGCCGGATCAGGTCTGCGACGAGTGCGGCGAGGGGTGGGACCTGTCGAACTGCCACGACGCCGTCCCTCTGCGGTCCGACACCAGGGACTTCGAGTTTCAGCACGACCTCTGCAACCAGCTCGCGGCCGAGCGGAAGAGCACGGAGTGGTGCCGTGGCATCGCGGCCGAGTGCGGCCTCGCCAAGATGCTCCTGATCCCGGTCCCCAACGAGTACTGGAAGGATGGGCCGCCCTGGTGCCTCATGCGCACCCCGAGGGGGAATATCAAGTTCGGATGGCGCAAGAGGGTCATCAACGTCGACTGGTCGGACATGGTCGACCGTCGCGTGTCCGGGCTGTCCCGCGGGGACCGAGACCACTACGACAAGAAGAACGAAATTCTGAAGTCCTTCGACGCCTCCACCCTGTTCCCGTCGGACGACGTCACCAAGGGGCCCTCATACATCCACGCGTACGGGGACAAGAAGCTCGTCGAGTATCTTGTCAAGCTCTCCGAGGTCTTCGGAATCGGTAACTACAAGGGCGGGAAGTGACCAGAGACGAGCTCCACGAGCTCCCCCTCTTGTCCTCGTTCTTCCCGCTGGTCTTCCGGAGCGGGGCTCGGTGGGAGCGCTTCCACGGCAGATGCGGGAAGTGTGACGCTGAGCTCCCGGACGGGAGCCTCCGTGGCTCCGTCACGCACCCGTTCGACCCCGTGTACGTCGTCGAAGCCATGGGCCTGTGTCCATCGTGCGACACTCTCACGCCTTTCTCCTACAGGCTCCACGAGGACATGAGCATGACCGGGCCGTCGCCCCGTGACGGCGGTTGGTCTCGGTGGGAGGCTCCGCGCTCGGCGTGGCGGCGCCTTCTATCGGCTCTCCTCGGGAGAGACTAGTCCTTCGGCTCGTCCTTCGGCTCGTCCTTCGGCTCGTCCTTCGGCTCTTCGGGCTTCGCGGGCGGCTTGTCGGAGTCCCTCTCGTCCGCCGGGAGCGGCGCCTTCCCCATGATGACCGGGATGAGCTTCATCAGCTCGTGCACGAGGATGGATCCAGGTCCGCCGCCGGCGACGATGAGAGCCTGCCACCAGGGGATCCCGAACCCGATGTTCGTGAGGACGAAGGCCGCGAACCCGACGACGACGGTGATGACCTTCAGCCAGGCCTTCCCCTTGTCGGTCTTGAAGTACGACTTCCACCCCTTCAGGGCGCTGAGGAGCGCCTTCAGGACTACGGCCAGGATCGCGGCGATTCCGACCATCCTCGCCATGTCGCCTGAGCGCTTCTGATCGAGCGCCCTGGCCTCGGCGGTCTTCTCGCCAGCCGCCTTCTCGGAGAGCGCCTTCTGGGCCTCTATCTTCGAGTTGAGCTCGACGATCTGGGCGCACAGGTCGGGCGGGCCCTCGCACTTCTGCTGCGCGAAGGACGGTGCTGCGGCTAGCATGGCCACGGCTGCGAAAAGGACTGCGACGAACTTCTTCACTGCTTCTTCTCCCCTGGGAACTCCGCCACGGCGTCAGCTATGGCCTTGTCTATCCACTTCACGACCGTCGGCTTGTAGATCCACATCCATCCGTACGACCCCGTCACGAACTGTGATGTCAGCCAGGCCTTGAACTCCTTGGTCTGCACGTAGGCTGATCCCCGGAGTTGGGCCTTCGCCCGGACGGACTCCGCGTAGGCCTCCATCTCGAGCTTGGCCCTCCCGTAGGCGAGGAAGAGCGGGAAGAAAGGGACGATGTAGAGGAACGTGAACAGGACGCGCCCGTACCTCCTTTGCTGCCTCATGTGCACCCGCTCGTGCCTCATCACCTCCACGCGGCCTTCCTCCGGCCTGAGGTCCCACCCGGCCGGCACGTACACGGTATGGCCGATGGTGGTGATGTAGCTCGACATGAACGCCTTCTGCGTCCCGAACGTGACGATCAGGAGGAACCACGACAGGGCCCGCATCAGGCGCGAGTCCGGCTTGCTCACCGTCTTGAAGTCCGGGAACTCCGCCGAAATCTCCTTGAGGAGGGCCTCGATCATCACAGGTCGCTCTTCGCCGCCATCCGCCTCAGGTCGTCCAGATGCTGGGTGTCGACGAGGATCAGGTTCTCCGCGAGGACCTTCATCGACGTGTTGTCCCCGGCGAGCTTGATCAGGGTCCTGCCGTTCTCCACGGCGTCGAGCTCGAGGCCCATGAGGCACTTCATGAACCCGGCGGTGTTGGCGGGGCACGGCGGGATCTGGACGGCCGTCAGGATGGGGTCCGCGCCGAGGCCGACGATCTTCATCGCCAGGTCGTACGCAGCCTTGCGCTCCTCGCCCGCGTGCTCGTCCCAGTGCTCGTACAGCGCGTCCCTCCACGGTCCTCGGACGCGGTCCGCGAAGCTGCGGTACGCCACGTCGATCGCGTACTTCGCCGCGAGGAAGTTCTGGAGGTGAGCGATGATCTGCCCGTCCGGGGCCGCGAACTGACCCTCCTTCTCCGGGACGCAGGCCACGCGGCTCGCAACTCTGAGCATGGATCTTTCCATGACGACCGCCCCCGATAAAAGGTCCGTCGGTAGGGTCGGTCGGTGAGGCCGGTAGACACGTCAGTTATCCCCGACGGCCTCCTTGCCGTCCTGACGGCGAGGGACGTCTCGCCGGACGCCCGGCCGCACATGGCGGACTTCAAGGACATCCATGCGCTCTCTCACGGGGGCCACCTCCTCGGAATGAGTGCCTCCGGGGAGATCAGGTACGGAATGAGGCCTTTGTCGATGATCGACGGGGTCTGGTACATGAGGGAGGACCTCAGGTCCCAGGAGGGGAAGAAGGACGTCCATCCAGCGCTGGATGAGCTTTCCCTCGAGGTCGTGGGCTAGGCCGGTTTGTCCGCCTTTATTGCAGGATCGGGGTCGAAATGTCGAAAGAGTCTTTGAGGCCGCCTTCGGGCGCCGGGGTCCACGTCGTGGTGGACGGATATGTCTCGGATTCCTCGACGTTCGGGGAGAAGTCCCTGCGCGGGCTCTTCGACAAGATGGTGACCGCCCTCGAGATGAAGATGCTCGCCGAGCCGCACGTCTACGAGGTCCCGGTGGACCCGGAGGTCCTGCGCCGCGTCCGCGAGACGGGGAACTTCGAGGACGAGGGCGGAATCACCGCCGTCGCCGTCATATCCACCTCGCACATGAGCATCCACTGCTGGCCTCTCCAGAGGTTCTTCAGCATGGATGTGTTCTCCTGCAAGGACTTCGACCACCGTAGGGCGGTCTCCATCCTCCGCGGGCACCTAGGTGTCTCCGTGGACAACGTGACGGTCCTCTCCAGGAACCGCCCTGAGGAAATATCATGAACAGGCTTCAGAGGATTGCTTTCCGCGTCGCCGGCATGAACCCTCACGGATCTGTTCAGTTCGAGAGGGCCAAAGGTCCAGGCCGTTGGGTGGCCATCGCGAAGTTCGACGGGCCTCCGACCAGCGAGGACATCTCCTCGGCCCAAGAAGCCCTTGTCTACGATGCCGACGACATGTCCATCACGTGGAGAGACCGCCCTGAGCCCTACACGTCGTCCACGTCGGGGATGGGGGATCCTAGCCTGGCGGACGAGGGCGGCTGGTGGATTCTCGGAGACGCCGTGGACAACGGTTGAAGGGAGCGGGCGTAAGTCCCGGCGTTAGCCCCGTAGAGAGGGCCATGGACAAAGTGATCGAAATCGGGTCTTGCAGAGGGTGCAACCGCAGAGCCCGCCTCGACGACGGCGTGTGTAAAGAGTGCCTTGAGAACCCGGGAGAGGTCAGGAGAGCCGTCGGACCCGCGGAAGAGAAGGCTGAGGCCAGTCCGGCCGGCCCCGAGCCGCTCCAGATCGGTCCCTGCAAAGGCTGCGGCCGAAGCCGTGACTCGGACGGCTTCCCCCTCCGCCTAGACGACGGGGTGTGCAAGGGGTGTCTCGAAAGCAAGGGCCGCGGCCGAAAGTGGGCCGAGATGTCCCACAGGTGCCGCACCGACGGGGCCTTCGCCCTGACCGTTTACAACTCGATCCAGAACGACACCGGCCGGAAGCTCTTCGAGCTCATGTACGGAGTCCCCCTCGGGGCCATCCGGACGAGCGCCGGGGCTGTCCTTCACCTCGTCACGGACGAGGAGCGCGTCTCTGCCGTGATGGAGGCCTAGCCTCTCCGACGGGACCGTCACTTCGTGAACGAGTGTACTCTGCACACGCCGGCGTAAGCCGAGATACCACAACGGAGACCGCATGACTACTTTGAACAAAGGGGCCGCCGACACTGTCCGGCGGAAGGCCCAAGAGGCGTCGGAGAAAACCACCAAGTCCGTGATGGACCTGGCCGCGGCGCTCTGGGACACGTTCCACAACGACGTGACCGTCGGCGGACAGAGCGTCCAGCTCTGGGAGGCCTGGGGCTTCGAGAGCTGGTTCGACTACGCCGAGCGGGAGCTCGGGATCCACCAGACCACGGCCGCCGCGTACCGCCGCATCCACGAGGTGTTCGAGGTGGAGCTCAAGGACGCCTGGGACAAGGGCCTGACCGCCTCTTACACCAAGATGAAGTCCCTCTGCCGGGTCGTCACCAGGACGAGCGCGAACGCATGGCTGCGGAAGGCCGCCAAGCTCTCGTGCTGCGAGCTCGAGGAGGAGGTCACCCTGGCCCTGTACGGGAAGACCAGGGGCGGCGCGGTCCACAGCTTCCTCGCGAACGTCACCAAGACGGAGCTCGCCAAGATCAACCAGGTCCTGTCGGAGGCCCGGGAGGCGTCCGACGAGCCCGAGCGCCGCGGGAAGGTCCTGACCAGGATCCTCGAGGAGTGGCAGACCATCCACCAGCGGGCGAAGAGGGTCAGGAGGGCCGCGTAAGTCCCGTGTGGTCCTCCGTAGACGAGGGCATGGACGAGCCCGACTTCGCCAAGATCCTGTACGAGGGCCACCCCGCCGAGGGGACGGAGCGCTCCGCGTTCCAGTTCCTGATCTCCGACCCGGCGACGGGCGCCCCGGTCCGGTTCCTCCTCGTGGAGGCCGAGAACGCGTGGGCGGTCGCCGCCATCGAGAAGATCCTCCTGCGGGACGGGCGCGTCAACGACACGTGCCGGATCATCGCAATCTTCCGGGACCACCGGTTCGCGGGCGTCAGGGACGACCTCCTGGAGGAGGTCCCGTACGCGGACTTCATGGTCGACATCGTCGACCATGACCGCCTGACGGGCAGTCCTGTCGTGGCCGCTTGCTTCTCGAAGTCCCTCTCTGCGAAGGAGAGGACCAGGGTCGCACGCAGGGCCGCCGAGTCCGCCGGGCCGGGCCCTTCCCGGGCCGAGCCCACTCCGGCCCCCGCACCCGGTGGCCCGCCGGGCCCCGTCCCGGAGTCCGGGAACTCGGACATCCTGACCTCCGCCCTGTGCGGGATGGGCTTCAAGAAGCCCGAGGTCAAGAAGTTCGTGTCGTCGCTCGGCCGCCGCGTCGAGTCCGAGCCCGTCCCGCAGCTCCTCAGAGAGGGCCTTCGGGCGTTGGCGGCATGAGCCGCACCAAGGCAGAGAAGAAGGCGCTCCGGGCGTCCCGGACCCAGTTCGTGAGGGTCCCCCTCCCCCCTCTTCCGGAGGTGACTCCGGAGCAGGGGACGGAGGCGGTCAAGCTCCTCCTGGCCCTGTCCGACTGGGGCGAGGGCTCGTGCTCCTTCTCCATGTCCCGCGCCTGGGAGGGAGGGACGTGCGCCCAGGAGACCGGCCACGACTACAACTGCTCCATGTGCTCGGCCCTCGACTTCCTCAAGAGGATCGGCGCCATCCCGCCAAAGCCGTACATCCGCAAGACGCAAGAGTAGGGAGCATCATGGAAGACGTCATGACGTGGAGGTGCAGGTCCTGCGGCGGAGCCACCCCGTGCGGGGAGGGATCCTGCGCGCGCTGCGGGGCCGGGAGGAAAGTCCTGCCGCTCGGGGAGCTCGCGGCCGTCCTCGAGGCGACAGAGCCGGACGAGGACGTCCCCATGACCGAGGAGGAAATGCAGTCCTTCACCGCGGCCTGGGCCCCGGAGGAGGGAATCCCGGCGGGCCCCGGTCCGGCCCGCAGGTTCCTGACCTGGGCGTGCGGGGCCCTCGTCGCCGTCCTCGCCGCGACCGCGCTCGTCGTAGGGTCGATCGTCGCGGCCGCCACCCTCGTCGGTATGATGATCTGGCTCAAGAGGAAATGAGAAAAGTCAAGGCCTTCGGTCCGTCCCTGCCGCCCCCTCACGTCCCCGAGTACCTCGTGCTCGACGACGGGACGGTCGTCCGCAAGGGCGACCTGGCGGTCCCGAGGGAGGACTTCGAACTCCCGCTGTGCGTCGAGGTCCCCGACTACTGCTGGGTGGGCGTCCGTCAGGACGGCCGCGTCGACGTGTTCGCCGCCGCGGAGGAGGGGCCGTGGAGGGCTCGTGAGTCCGAGAGGTGCGTGGCCTCCGCCAACGAGATCATGAAGACGAACCCGCTCAAGTCGGTGGAGATGCTGAAGGGGGCGGCCAGCCTCGTCGGCCTCAACATGCCGCTCCTCGTCCAGGGGCTCGAGGCGCGCAGGAACCCAGGGGAAAGCCTGGACGAAACGTTCGTGAGGCTCAAAAAGTCGTAAGGGCCGCCGCCGCGTGCGCCGCCATCCCGGCGATCGACGCGATCCGAGCGGGGACCAGCGCTCGGGACTGCCTGCCCGCCTCGTCCCGTCCTGCCTCCAGGGCGCCGGCAATCAAGAACAAGGCCTGCGCGGCCGCGAACGAGGCGAGCTCTGCCCGGCTCCCCCTGTGCGCCAGGTGCACCAGGGCGCTCAGCAGGGACATCCACACCTGCATGGTCAGCCCGGGGCTCGTCCGCACCCGCCACGGTACGGTCCGGCCATGCCGGAGAAGACGCTGGGGCAGGTCGGGTATGAGGCCTACGGGGAGCACGCCGAGTGGAAGTCGTTCGACGGGCGGCCGATGCCGCGCTGGTCAGACCTGAGGCCGGACATCGTCGAGAAGTGGGAGGTCGCCGCGAGGGCGATCGCCGCAGAGGCCAGGACGGCCTGGGCCTAGGCCGTACGGTACGGCCATGACGCTGATGCGCGAGGTGACCAAGGAGAAGTACAAATACTATCCTGAGAGCTTGCCCGACGGGACTGTTTCGCCCGTCGTAATCCGGTGCGACTTCTGCACGAACGAGTTCACGATGGGGTGGAGGACGTTCGTCCGAGAGGTGGGACGGAACAGCCAGCTTCACGCGTGCCGAAAGTGCACCCAGGTCCTCCAGCACTATGTGAAGACCGACAGGCTGGCGGATCCCGTGGCCTACCGCGAAGAGTTCATCCGGGACTACCTTCGGCTGGAGCACGTGGACTTCGAGGAGACCCGGCGGCTCTACCGGTACGACCCGCGGAAGGTCGGGTACAACGAGGTCGAGAGCCGGATGATGGCCGTCATCGAGTGCACTCGGTGCCGTGGCAGGTACCCGGTTCGGCTCAGCGGCCTGTCCAAGTATTCCGGATACAACGGATTGTGCCTGAAGTGCGGAAAGCAGACGTCCGAGAAGATCCTGCACAAGCAGGAGGCCCCGCGCGAGTCCGGAGAGGGTCTGACTGAAAGCGAAAAGTACCCGGGGGTTTTCCGGCAGGCCACTATCGACAAGCTCGGAGTGGATCCGGACACGCTCGCCACGAATTCCGGATCGACGGTCATCGGGAAGTGCTGCGTTTGCGGCGGGCCGACGGAGACAAAGCTTGGGTACTTCAACCAGAAGTCCGGTCGCGTGTCCTGCAGCAAGGAGTGCCGCAAGACCCTGTACCACCAGAACATGGCGGCCAGATAAAGCGCCCGTTGCCCGTCCGGCGTGTTCCGGCAGGCTCATGTTCGCTTGCCCTCAGAGGGTAGCGCATCACAATTCTCGGGGACGGGCAGCTCCCGGGCGCGACTGACCCTACCGGTTGTCGTCCTTCATTTCGTCGATAGTCATGACGTCGGCCACCGCCATGGCCCCCTGCATGAACCCGAGCCAGCGCATGGCCTTCTCGAGCCTTGCCCTGGACGAGTCGGTCTCGAAAGGCTGCTTTTCCTCCAGCATCCTCGGGACCTCGTCGCACATCCACCGGATATGGTTCAGCCGCCCGTCGAGCGTCTTCTCGTCGATGTTCCGCACCGGGACGCACCCGCGCGCGCCCAGCCGAGCCGCGTACTTCGCGCACGCCGTCCTGACCTGGTCCCTGGTCATCTAGCTAAACTCCCACATGAGCTTCTCTCCGAGCTGAGACAGGAATAGAAACCCGTACTCCCCGTACTCCATCCCGGCGTCGAAGAACTCCGGGAGACGATCCCCCATCCGGGTGCTCGCGATCCCCCAGGCCACTGCGAGCACCGAGTCCGTATCCCCTCCCCACTCGATCGTCCTGCGGGCGACGTCGAGGAGTGACCTCTCCTCGCTCACCAGCGTCAGTACGGCCCTCGCAGTCGCCATTCCGACGCCCGGTCCCTGGACGGGTCCGCCGTCCCAACGCCCCATCCCCGACACACGTTCTGCAATCCAGCCCGGCAAGTCCGACAGAGGCCCTGGCTCGTGGAGGGCATAATGGCTCATCAGGGCCACGGCCACCGAGGACGCGATTCCGCCCGGCGTGTCGTGGGTGATCCTTGCCTGCACGGACGCGACGTGCCTCACGTCCTCCGGATCTGGCAACACCCCTATCGGGACCGATCTCATGGCCGCCCCGTTCTTGTCCGAGTCCGGCCTTATCGTGGCGAGCAGCTCCTTGCCGTCCTTCACCTGCTCCAGGAGGGCCTGGAACCCTCGGGCGTACCCGTCCCTCTCGTCCCTCTTGAAGCATGACACGAACGACTCGGCGAACATGGAGCGGAGTCTCTCCGAACTCCCGTCCTCGGAGGACTCCGATTTCCAGTACGGGCCCATGGACAGCAGGACCTCGGACACGGCGATCGACATCTGCGTGTCGTCCGTGTACTGGCCGGGCCTCAGCCTGTGCGTCGGATGCCTCCCGTACGACTTGAACTTCAGCGCACTGTCGTACGTCGCTTGGTCGCGGGGGAGCTTGATATACTCGCACGACATCCCGTAGGCGTCGCCCTGGGCGATGCGCACTAGCATGGACGAGTTCGGATGCTTCATGCGGCAGTTTACACGGCCGCCCCTGTAATCTACGTGATGGAGAAGGTCAGGACGAAGTGTGGGTCTTGCGGCGGGACCGGACTCTACAGGGGGTTCGCGGAGCCAGCCGGCGTGGCATGCCTCAACTGCGAGGGTACCGGGTGCAGGACGATCGACTACGAGCCGTTCACGGCGCGCGTCGACAGGACGGACGTCGCGACCGTCAGGCTCTCCAGGGGCACGTTCATCGGGACCGGCGTCGGCCCCGCGGGCGGGTCGGTCACCTACGACGAATTCAGGCGGGGGAAGGTGCCTACCAGCTAGCGCTGAAGTCGGACGAGAACTTCGACGCCAGGGCCTCCTCGGACTCCTTCGGCTCTTTCGGCTTCTCCTTGAGGCGCTCGGCGGGCTTCTCTTCACCCTTCTCGCCCTCCGGCTCCTCCTTCTTGCGCTTCAGGAGCTTCTTCTCCTCGGGCTTCTTCTCCTCGGGCTTCTTCTTCCTGTCCCTCTTGAGCTCGCCGCTCCCGTCGTCCTTCTTCGCGCGCTCGATCTTCTTCTCGAGCTCCTTGATCCGCTTCTCGCTCTCGTCGTAGAAGTCCGAGACCGCGTCGGCGAGGATCTTTCGGTCCTTCTCCTCGTCGTCCTCCTCGTCCTCGTAGTATTCGTCCATCTCGCCGAGAACCGCGGTGACCTCGTAGCTCTTCTCGGCCTTCGAGAGCTCCTCGAGCTTCCCCGAACCGCCGCCCATGTGGTCCGTGGCGTGGTAGAGGATCGCCACCCACTCCTCCTCGGCGGCGATGTCCGCCATGTCCTCGCCGCTCCGGATTGCCTTCACGAGCGGGCGGCACGCCTTCTGGAGAGTCTTGATCCTGTCGATCTTCTCGAGGAGCTTCCTGACGCCCTTCGAGTCGAACACCTTCCTCTTCAGCTTCTTCAGCGTGTCGAAGATGGCGACGCGGTTCCCGAACGTGTCGGGGCTCTCGACGAGCTGGAGGACGTCCCTCAGGTCGGAGGCAACGACGGACCTCGATGGGTGATCGTCGAGCTCGATGACGTCGGCGATAAGGCTCAGGGCTTCGGACACGGATCTGGGACCCATGCCATGGACCGGCATAGGAGGGCTACCCGGTCGGTGTACACTCCTGCGCGTCCTCCCGGACAGAGACCCAACCTCACGGAGACCGAGACCATGGAACAGACCCAGACTCAGAGCGAGAAGCCCTTCACAGGCGAGATGGCCATCATGGGCCGCGAGGGGGACACCAAGATCATGTGGGACAAGACGAAGCCCGTCGAGGTGGACGTCGCCCGCTCGAACTTCGAGAAGCTCCGTAAGGAGGGGTACTCCGCCTACGCAGTGAGCGACAAGGGCGACAAGAAGGGCGAGACCGTCCGCGAGTTCGATCCGAACGCGGAGAGATACGTTTTCGTGCCTCCGATGCAGGCGGGATGATCTGAGAGGCCGCCCATGAACTACACCAATTCATCGGCCACTACTTCCGGCCAAATCTGGAATGCCTGGAACATCACGTACGCGTCCACGAGCATCACATCGGCCACGACGACCGCCACGAACATCTGGACGGCGTGGAACGACACCTACTCGATCACGGGCGCGACCACTGCATCCTATACGATCGCCCAGACAAACCAGCTGATCTGGACGAACTGGAACCAGCAGCTATCCGCTGCGGAGCAGATCGCCGTCCAGAACGTCCGCCAGGGCAAGGCTCCCTCCCAGGAGGAGCGCGACCGGTGGAAGCGCCAGGAGGAGGAGCGGAACCGCAAGTA
>Ga0315275_10003611_pt1 | contig 14286 bp, 12 predicted proteins | sample YL17G03_0_MG_FD_205557 | JGI IMG/M metagenome (GOLD analysis project Ga0315275, IMG submission 205557) | Sediment microbial communities from Yellowstone Lake, YNP, Wyoming, USA - YL17G03_0 | ecosystem: Environmental > Aquatic > Freshwater > Lake > Sediment | place: USA: Wyoming | collected... | reverse complement strand
ATGCGCCAGATCGACACCTACATACGACAGTATCTGGACGCTACCAACCACGACGAGGTCTGCTTCCCCTTGCTCATCCCGGAGACCGAGTTCAACAAGGAGAAGGAGCATATCAAGGGGTTCGACGCTGAGGTGTATTGGGTCACTCATGCTGGCCTTAATGAACTGGACATCCGCCTCTGCCTCAGACCGACCTCCGAGACGGCCATGTACCCCATCTTCGCCTTGTGGGTGAGGTCGCATTCCGACCTGCCGCTCAAGACCTACCAGATCGTCAACACCTTCCGCTACGAGACGAAGCAGACGCGGGCATTCATCCGGGTCAGGGAGATTCACTTCTTCGAATCGCACACCTGTCATACCACCGAGGAGGACGCGCAGCGGCAGGTCGAGGAGGACTTCGCCATCCTAGAGGATCTCAACAAGCATCTGTGCTTGCCGTACTTCCTGTTGAAACGCACCGATTGGGACAAGTTCCCCGGCGCATACTATACCGTTGGAGTCGATTGCCCGCTGCTGGAAGGGAGGAGCCTGCAACTAGGTTCGATCCACCATTATCGAGAGAACTTCTCCAGACCCTTTGAGATCAAGTACGAGGATGTGGACGGTACCCTGAGGTACGTTCATCAGACCACCTATGGCATGAGCGAGCGCTTGGTCGGTTGCCTGGTGGCGTTCCACGGCGATGATAAGGGCCTGGTTCTGCCACCGGACATTGCTCCTATCCAAGTGGTCATCATCCCAATCCTGGCAAAGGGTAAGGTCGAGGAGGTCTCAGCAGAGGCGCACAAGCTCAGGGACGAGCTAATGGCCGCTGGTCTAAGGGTCCACCTGGATGAAAAGGATGAGAGACCAGGGAGTAAGTTCTACAATTGGGAGATCAAGGGCGTTCCGCTGAGGCTCGAGCTGGGGGCGAGGGATATCGCCGAAGGCAAGGTCTCATATGCCGTCAGATTCGACGGCTCCAAAGGAGGCTTTCCCCGTGGCAGCACGATAGAGCAGGTGCGCTCATTGCTTGCCAAGACCGCCATGGACATGATGGCATCCGCAAGAAAGCGTCTTGAGACCGCGGTGGTGCACATCGATGTCTTGGATAACCCCCCAAAGAAAATGCTGCGGTTCGGCTGGTGCGGTTCTGAGCAATGCGGCCGTGAAATCGAGGCGAAGACCGAGCTAAAATTGCTGGGCACGCCCTACTTCAAGGAAGAGTTCCATGGCAGGTGCATCGTCTGCGGAAGGGAGACCACTACTCCAGCCTATGCCGCAAGATCGATGTAAGAGCCAATAAAAGGTAGAGGCGGGCAGACGCCATTGCCGCCCTTTTTCTTCCCTTTATTCTTCTTAAGGAATGACTCGTGGCCTCGATGGCTCACTGCTGTCTTGAGGTCAGCATCAGGCCCAATATTCCAAAGGCCATCATGACTACGAAAATGGCATAGACGCCCATGTTGGTCGGCTCGAAGATGTTCCAAGCATTGTAGATCAGTCCCCAGCCGAGGTAGAAGGAGATCGCTCCGATTATCATTAGCAGCGAAAACGCGACCTTAATCTTCTTAGGGAATGCGGTCTCTTCCATTGCGTGCGCTCAATGGTGTGACCCTATAAAGTACTTTCGAGGCGACCCAAGGAATGGCCAGATGGGACATTCTGAAGTGACTGACAGCGTTTCTCGCAGAGGCCGTCGCCCAATGATCGGCCCGTGGGGAAGCGTTCATTGGCATGCCTTTGATACGAAATATTTATGACATTAAGGATGGAATCTATTCAGCGCCAGCCCTTATTGGTAAGCATAAGGGCCGGATCGAGGTCATCAAATGGCTCAAAAAAGGAAGGGTGAAAAATACACGTGCGAGGAGTGCGGAATGATCATAGTGGTCGATGCTGACTCCTGCGAGTGCGAGGAATGCGATATCGTATGCTGCGAGGTCCCGATGGTGCCCGTCAAGGGGAAGAAGGTAACGAAGAAGGCACCTGCGAAGAAGGTCGCGGCGAAACCGGCAGCGAAGAAGGTACCTGCGAAGAAGCCTGCGGCAAAGAAGAAGAAATGAATGCGTTAAAAGAAGGCTCTGGACCCATTAGAAACGGGACGAATTTTAAGGACCTAAACCCCTTCCCCGATATCATTCTTGATGAGACGAGAAAATGCTAACCTTCGAGCTTAATTATACCAATCGATGACCACGATGCCCGTCTGGAATGAGACAAAACTCACTATCAGTCAAAATCATTTTGTTCGAAATATTTAATATCTAATATGCTCACTACCTTCCTGGTTCCTATGCTGGGAGAGCATACCGCAGAGCTTTCCACATCAGCTGGGAAATGAGGTAAAAGAAATGCCCGCAAAGGTAGCACCAAAGAAGAAGGAAGCCAAGCCGAAGAAAGCCGCCGCAAAGCCTAAGAAGGCAGCCCCTAAGAAGGCAGCGGTGAAGAAGGTCGCCGCAAAGCCCGCGGCCAAGAAGGTCGTGGCCAAGCCGGCAGCGAAGGCTGTCAAGAAGGCTCCTGCGAAGAAGCCTGCAGCCAAGAAGAAGTAGGCTGCTCTTCGACTCCGACCGCTTGGCCATGACTGGCCAAGCGCAACACGCTTTGTAGTTTATCTTCCCAATATATGCAAAATGGTAAGTCGTTTAGATTTCTTTGACAGTTTTCGTTTACGCCCGATTCCCTTGCTGGACAATTATTCATACTAGTAGCCACAATAGTTACCTTACTTCGCAGGGAATCGATCTCAGCGAAACCTAACGTCGGGAGGTACAACGATGCCAGTTATGGAGAAGTTGAAGGCTGAGGAAGCTAAGATCAAATCCAAAATCAAAGAGGAAGAGGAGAAGCGGAAGAGCAAGAAAGAGACCAAGAAAGAGACCAAGAAAGAAGAACAGATGGAAAAGGACATGAAGAAGGGGCAGGCCAAGGTCGAGAAGGAGACCTTCTCCAACAAGACCAAACAGAAAATGGACGATACTGGAGAAGACCTGAAGAAGGATGGCAGGAAGCTGAAGACCAAGATGCATGAAGAGAAGGAGAAGATGAAGGCCAGCCTGGACCGTACGGGAGCGAAAGTCAAGAAAGAGACCGACAAACTCAAGTCCAAGTAGTTCGAAAATCCCCGTGACTTGAGTTGCTGAGGCCGTCAAGAACATGGTCGATAGCGCTTCTACCGATGGCCTAACATCGAAGGGGCGCTTACCTTTTTGTTTAGGCCAGCAGTTGCGAAATCATTAATATCCGGCTACCTGTTTCTTCACAAGATGGATGGGAATCAGGCTTCGCAGGATCAGCTGACACGGTTCATGGAGCGCTTGAGGTACTATCGCGATCGCATGCTACACGTGGATTGGCGCAATCGGTCCATCCTATTACGTCGTGCGGACAAGAAATGGACCATGGACCTCGGGTCGTTCTGGAAGGGCGATCTTGGCAAATTGGACGATACGCTGAAGAAGGGGGTCTGGACCCGCTCCTCTATTTGCTTGGTCAAGGACTCCGAGCATGGGGATGAGCCCGAGGCGGCGAGATCGAACCTTACATACCTCGAACGGAGCACAAGGCTCATTTTCGAGGAGACGGGAGTGAGCGACAGCTATCTCGCATTCCCGTTCCTAACCGGGCATGCAGGAAAGGAGAGCTTCATACGAGCTCCACTGGTCCTGTTCCCGATCCGTTTCGAAAGGGTGCGCCATGATGGGATACCCGGCTGGTATCTAGTGTTCGCGGAGGATGAGTACCCGGTCGTCAACCGAGCATTGGTGGCGGCATTGAGGAAGACGTGTGGCATATTGCTTCCTGACGATCTTCAGGACAAGCTCGACGATATCTTGGACAGCGCTCCGCGGGAAGGCCTGACCACATATCTGATGCAGCAACTGCAATCGCTCTTCAAGCAATCCGATGTTCAGCTGGCGGACCTTATCACGCCGGTCAAGGCCGCCCCCTTGGTCCCTTTGACCGCTGATGACCTTGGGAAGATGCCAGTCAGCAGCTTGAGAATAGAGCCAATCATGGTGGTGGGCGAGTTCCCGCAGGGCTCGACGGCGATCTTCCACGACTACGAAGAGATGATCGAGCGAGCAGAGCGAGGGGAACATGACCAGGGCGTCATAGATGACCTGCTGGAAGCCCCCTCCCTGCGTGGAACGCGCCTGGACGCGCCCCTAACGATTGAGATCGATTCCACCCCTGACCGAGAGATGAACATGGTCCTCGCATCGGACGCGAGCCAGGACACGGTCCTTCTGGAGGCGCAAAAGAAGGAGTGCGTGGTGGTGCGCGGTCCTCCGGGAACTGGCAAATCCCAGGTCATTACCAACCTAGTCACCAACGCTTTGGCCAAGAACGAGCGCGTTTTGGTGGTCTGTCAGAAGCGAGCCGCACTGGACGTGGTCTATCAAAGGCTGGGTAGGGTCGGCCTCTCGGAATCTGTGGTGTTGCTGCACGACGCACGCGCTGACCGTCAGGGGGTCTATTCCGTCCTGTCGAAGCGCATGAGCGGTGACCCTCCCCGACCTGATGAGCGCCTGGAGCGGGAGTTCCAGGAGACCTCGACCGCGATCGACCAGACCATTGCAGAACTGAACTCCGTCGTCAAACCCCTGTGGTTCGAGTACTTTGGCGGCACGCGGTTGCACGAGCTGTACACCGCGGCCACGCCGGGATATTCTCCAAGCATGGACATGGGCACTTTGCCGAGCCGCATGACCCGGCAGTCTTTGAGCAGCATGCTGCAGCGCCTGCCCACCTTGCAGATCGGCCATTGGAAGTACGATCAACCCTCCTCTCCGCTTGCCAAACGGCGCTCCTTCGCCTCATTGGATAGCAACGCTCGCTTCGAAATGGATTCGACCCTCGTTCGTGCCGTCGCGGCCTGCGTACCGGATGCTCTCGCCCTCAGCACGCGACCAGAACAGCAGGACACCATGACCGCGATCAAAGATTACGAGGCACTGCGGTCGAAAGGACTGAAGCGCCTGAATCCAAAATGGTGGTCGGCCAGCAAGGCATTCTCGGGTCTGCAGACGGCCTATCCCAACGATCCAAGGACCACGAGCCCAGAGGCCATGAAACGGTCTTTGGCCTTGGGTGCGGAGCTGCAGCTCTCCTTTGAAGGACTGAATCGTTGGATATCGCCAGATGGCATGACGGAGCTTCTGTCCCTGCGCCGCACCCCCGCTGAGCTTAAGGCCAGATTGCAGGCCATGAGGTCCATGCTCGGCGAGTTCGATGCCATCCAGGAGCATGATCGCAACAAGGCGGCCCTGGACCCCGTCGGTTCCGAATTGTTCTCACTTTGCGCCATTCGGCTTCCGGCCGACCAGGTACCTTGGGCCAAGACCGTGGAGCAGGAGACCGTCCTGCGCTGGATCGGCATCATCGAATCGTCGCAGCGTCAGCTTTCCGGGGACCCCTTCGGCCGCTATCTGGAGCTCAAGAAACGATTGGACGCCCTGCTCGCTAAACGTCAGGAACTGCTGAAGAAGCGCTTGGAACGACGGGTGTTGGCCGCGGCCCGTACTCCACAGCTTCCGCCGGGGGACCACCATCCGAACAAGCGCCCTGAGACGGAATGGAACAAGCTGCTCAGCGAGTTCGAGAAGAAGCGGCGGGTCAAACCGGTGAGGAAACTGATGGAGGAGTACCCGTTCCAGATGATGACCATCACCCCTTGCTGGCTGGTCTCCCCCGAAGCGGCCTCCGAGATATTCCCATTGCAGAGAGGGTTGTTCGATCTGGTCATTTTCGATGAGAGCTCGCAATTGGCGGTGGAGCGCTCCCTGCCCGCACTCTACAGAGGCAAGCGGGTGCTGGTGGGAGGAGACGAGAAGCAGCTTCGTCCCTTCGACCTATTCCAGACCAGGGACGGGGAGGAAGAGGTGGACGAGGTCACCGAGGCCGAGAGCCTGCTGGTCCTGGGCATGCGCGTCCTCACCCCGCGTTACCTGAGCTGGCACTACCGCTCAAAGTACCAGGAGCTCATAGATTTCTCCAACCACGCCTTCTATGATGGCAACCTGGAGATCGCAGCTAATGTGCAGCGCAAGTTCGATCTGGCCCCGATCGACTTCGTGCGCTGCGAGGGCACCTGGGACGAAAGGACCAACCTAGTCGAGGGAGAGAAGGTCGTAGACCTCATCCACTGGCTGCTCTCAGAGGGTGAGCTGAGGAAGAAGGTGCCCACCATCGGCGTGATCACCTTCAATGAACCGCAGCGAGATTTCATCCAAGACGCCATCGAGACTCGCCGTTCCCAGGACAAGGATTTCGAGCGCCTGTTCGGCACCGCCAATTCCGCGGAGAAGAACCTGGACGACCGGCCGTTCGTGAAGAACATCGAGAATGTCCAGGGAGATGAGCGGGATGTGATCATCTTCTCGGTGGCCTACGGAAAGGACAAGGCCGGCAAGTTCAGGGTGCTCTTCGGTTCGCTCAACCAAGAGGGGGGCGAGAACCGACTGAACGTCGCCATCACCCGGGCGAGGGAACAGGTCATCATGGTCACCTCCTTCGACCCGCCAGACCTACCGGTGGAGGATTCGAAGAACCTCGGACCGAAGCGGCTCAAGGAATACCTCACTTACGCCAAGGCGGTCTCGGAGATGCGCAGGGACGATGTCGCCCTGCTGCTCAAGAGGCTCGACACCATCGCGCCGGGTCAAGCATCCTCAGCATCGGCTGAGCTGGGTATGACCTTGGAGAGGCAGCTAGGGGAGGCTCTGAGGGCCCAGGGGCTCACGGTGGAGGAGAAGGTGGGGTTCAGCGGCTACAAGATCGACCTGGCGATCGTGGACCCGAACGATGCCACGCGCTATGTGATGGGCATAGAGACCGACGGAGCGACCTTCCAGACCGCCCGCTCGGCCCGCGAGAGGGACGTGGTGCGACAGAAGTTCTTGGAAGACCGGGGCTGGACCATCGAACGGGTCTGGAGCCGCAATTGGTGGCGCAACCGCCAGGGCGAGATAGACCGCCTGCAGGCCCGCGCCAAGGCGCTCTCGGAGGAGAACCGGCGGAGGCCAGCAAAACCGGCCGCACCGATGCCCGGCGGGGCAGGCCCGACCACGTCGAAGCAGGAGACCTCCAAGCTCAAATCGCCGGAGGAAATGACCGATCGCGTCCCGACTGCGGTGCCGCCGGACCTGCCCTATTCGCCCTTGAGCGCAGTGGAGAAGGATGGGGGGGCGATGCGCCTCACCTTCTTCGACCAATTGAGAAGCGGCAACAACCAGATGGACGTCAAGGCCGCCGAGGCCCTGCTGGATTGGGCGGACGAAGCGGAGATGATGTTCTGGTGGGGCGAGTTCCGCGGATTGCTGACCGTGACCCCCTATTTCAAGCACCGGGGACAGGTGCATTGGCTCTGCTCGGTCCGTGCGGATGGCGCGATCGACCTGGACTTCGCGCATCTGAAGGTGCCTTTCGATTCGCCTCAAAAGCGAAGGGAGTTGCTGCGCCGCTTGAACCAGATCCCTAAGCTTAGCATCCCTGAGGATTATGCCGACAAATCGCGCACCATAATGCTGGAGAGATTGCGGGGCGATGCGGAACTGGACGTCTTTGTCAAGACGATGAGGTGGTTCCTGGAGGAGATAAAGAAAGCTTCGGTCCAGGGAGTCCAGGCGACAATATGAAGAAGTAAATGCCCACTGGACCGCGGGCGGACCAGCCCATCATCCTTAGCTGTGCCACATCGGGTTTCGTCATGACAAGAGAGGAAGGCGCCGAACCTAGAGCGCAAGAAGGAGAAGGCAGGGATCAAGGTAGTCAAGTTGGAGAACAAGGCCATGGAGCGGGATACAAAGGATATCCGGAAGATAGAGAAGAAGGCCGGACTGACCGACGATGAGATCAACCGAGAGCTGACCGAGAGGCCTCTGCGCACTATCGAGGGGGAGCTAGAGACCCGCCCTGACGGGAACAAGCTGGTCAAGGACATGAGGAAAGGCACTCACAAGGTCGAGAAGGCGGAGATCAAGATGCGGGAGGGCCTTGAGGTCGGCGAGGACAAGCTGCAGAAGAACAAGAGCAATGTGAAAGAGGACCAGGCGCTTTCCAAGAAAGAGCTGCTCGAGGCCAAAGAGAAGTCCAAGCGCTGAACTGGCCTGCCGATCAGTAAGGCGCAAGGCGCGGCCCCTTGCCATCGAGCCAATCCACTTACATCTATTTTTTCGGAAAAGGTTTTTAATAACGCAAATCGCTCTTCAGGCCTAGTGATGGGATGGCACTCGATATCTATTTAGTAACGACTCTAGCTTGGCTGCTGATCGGGCTAGCCATAGCGATCTGGATCTATCTGGACATGAAGAAGAGCAGGGATATGAGGATCCTATGGCCAGTGATCGGCTTCTTGCTGAGCTTCATCGGCCTCGTACTGTACTATTTCCTGATCAAGAACAAGCGCAAGCCGCAGATCGAATACCCTCCGAAGCCGGAGTACTCCAAACCGGAGTACAAGATGGACAAGTCGGTCCCGGCCAATGAGCAAACCGCGGCCACAGCCAAGGACCAGAAGCCACCAGAGAAGCACGTGGAGCAGGTGGACGGCATTCCTCGCTGCCCCAGCTGCGGAGCCGCCATCTCGGTGCACGACCTCAAATGCCCGAGATGTGGAAAACAGCTTAAGTGAGCGGTCGAACCCTCTCACCCAATCCTTTTTATTAGAAACACGAATCTCTCGGTGATGCTGCGCGAGGACGACCTGGTCTATCTGCTCGACGAGAAGGGCAATAGGTATTGGATAACCCTGAACCCTGGAATGCTGAAGGTGCCAGGCCTGGGTGTGATGGACGGTTCCAAGATCATCGGCAAGGAGGAGGGCAGCACCGTGCCACTGGCCGGGACCACCTTCGTGGTGCTCAGGCCTGGCGCGGTGGAGCTCATGGAGTCGCTCGACCGCGGCGCTCAGATCATCACGCCCAAGGACGCCGCCACCATTATCATGCGATGCGACCTCAAGCCCGGGGACGCCGTGGTGGAATCCGGGGTAGGCTCAGGAGCATTGACCACCGCGCTCCTCAACGCGGTGGGCGAAGATGGTTGGGTGATCTCGGTAGAGATCCGCGAGGACTTTGCGCAGAAGGCTCGCCGGAACGTCGGGCGCATGGGGCAGCTCCTCAACTGGGAGCTTAGGCTCGGGAATATCACGAATGCGGTCATAGAATCGAACGTGGACGCGGTGATCCTCGATCTGGCCAATCCGTGGGACGCCTTGCAGAACGTTGCAGGCTTCCTTCGGCCAGGAGGGAGGTTCTGCGCTTACACCCCGAACATGAACCAAGCGGAACGGATCGTCCGCGAGCTGAGGAGGCGAGGCTATGTGGAGATCGAAGCGCTGGAGAACATCCAGCGCGGATTAGAGGTGCACGACGCGGGGGTTCGTCCATCCTATGAAACGCTTGGGCACACTGGCTATCTGGTCTTCGCTCGGAGGACGCTCCGCCCGGAGGTAAAGGATTAAGTATCCGGCAGATTTTGGTGCTTGCAGATGACCAACGAGCTTGCCTTTGCTGTGACGGTGTTCGCATCGATATTCGCCATTGTGAACCCAGTGGGCAATATCCCGTTCTTCGTCACCGTCACCGAAGGCTACACCAAGGAGGAGCGGAAGAAGGTCATCATCAAGATATGCGTGGTGACGCTCGTGGTCCTGGTGGCCTTCGGCATCTTCGGACAGTACATCTTCCAGCTCTACGGCATCACCATACCGATGTTCAAGATCGCGGGTGGCCTGCTGCTCTTCTCGGTCGCGTTCTCCATGATGAAGGGCGAGCGGTCCAGGGCCAAGATCACCGAGGACGAAAGGCAAGAGGCGATGCAGAAGGAGGAGGTCGGGGTGGTGCCATTGGGCATCCCGTTGTTCGCCGGGCCTGGAGCAATAACCACGGTCATGATCTATGTGTCAGAGGGAGTGAATGGCACCAACGACCTGGGCTACCTGGCTCTCGTGTCAGTGTTCTTGGCCATCGGTCTGACCGTTCTGATAAGTTATCTTCTGCTCACATATGCACAGAACGTGTTCGACCGCATGGGAAGGAGCGGGGCGGCCGCCTTCGGTCGGATCATGGGCCTGCTGCTAGCGGCGGTGGCCATAGGGTTCATCATGAGCGGGGTCTTCGATGCCACCACCATGTACATCCAAACCCATCCTTGGACCGTCGGCCTGTGATCCTCGGTGGCACCGCCAAGAGTTAAGTATGGCTGGTGTAATTCCACAACAGGTGCTTCCATGGTAGTGGCGGAGATAAAGATAGAACTGAAGCCTGGCGTGGCCGACCCAGAGGGTCAGAACACCAAGAAGGCTTTGGAACTTCTAGGGTTCAAGGGCATCAAGAGCGTCAAGACCGTTAAGTTCTTCGAAATCGATCTGGACGCCACACCTGACGAGGCTCACAAGCAGGGCGAAGAGATGTGCCGCAAACTGCTGGCGAACCCTGTGATCCAGAAGTTCAAAGTCACCTTCAAGTGATGCTCATGTCCATCGAAGCGCTGATGAGCAGGAAAGCCGAGGATTTCGAGCTTTTCGAGATTGACATCCTGGCCGCTGATGACGTACAATTGAGGCAGCTCTCATCGACCATGGGGCTCAGCCTTTCCTTAGACGAGATGAAGAGCGTACAACACTACTTCGCAACCAAGATGCGCCGACCGACCGATGTAGAGCTCCAGTCCCTGGGTCAGGCCTGGAGCGAGCATTGCTGTTACAAGTCCTCGAAGCTCTTCCTACGAGAGCATATCTTCAACATCACCCACCCGGACGTCCTGGCGAAAGGGGACGCGGGGGTCATGGCGTTCGACAAGGACCATGCCTACGCCTTGCGCATCGAAAGCCACAACCATCCTTCCGCCATCGAGCCTTACGGAGGAGCGGCGACGGGTATCGGTGGCATCGTTCGCGACGTGCTTTGCATGGGCGCACAGCCCATCGCACTGGTCGATCCATTGTTCTTCGGACCCATCGATTATGCCGGAGCGCTGCCTGCAGGAGTCAAGCATCCCAAGTACCTGACCAGTGGTGTGGTGGCGGGAATCCGCGATTATGGCAACCGAATCGGCATCCCGACCGTCGCTGGTGGCGTTTTCTTCGACGAACGCTACATCGGCAACTGCCTTGTGAACGTAGGATGCATCGGCATCGCCAAGCGGAGCGAACTGGTGAAGAACGCCGTGAAGGGCACCGGCGACGTGATGATCCTGGTGGGGGGAAGGACCGGCAGGGACGGGATCCACGGCGTCACCTTCGCATCGGCGGAGCTGAAGGCCACCTCCGAGGACGAATCTAGGGGGGCCGTCCAACTGGGCGACCCTATCATGAAGGAACCGCTCATCCATGCCTGCCTGGAGGTCAATTCCAAAGGCCTGATCCATGGCATGAAGGACCTGGGGGGCGGAGGATTGTCCTGCGTCGTCGGCGAGATGGCGCTGTCGGGAGATTGCGGCGCAGCCGTCGATCTGGACAAGGTCCCGCTCAAGGAGGAGGGTCTGGCGCCTTGGGAGATCTGGGTCTCGGAGTCCCAGGAGAGGATGATGCTGGCCGCTTCGGAGGACAAGGTGCGCCAGATACTGGACATCTTCGGGCTCTGGGACGTGCCCGCCACGGTCATTGGAAGAGTGATCAAGGAACAGGTCGTCAGGCTCAAGTTCCACGGGGTCCAAGTGTTCGAGATGGACCTGGACTTCCTTACCAAGGGTCCTGAGTATTGCCGGCCTTCGTGCCTGCAACCGCCTCCCATCATGATGGACGAGGAGTTCCCCCCGCTGCCTCGGGATCTGACCGAGGTGCTCACCAAATTGCTTTCCAATCCTAACGTCGCCTCGAAGGAGTGGGTGGTGCGTTACTATGATCATGAGGTCCGAGGGAACACCGTCATAAAGCCGCTGCAGGGCAAGCTGGGCATGCGAGGACCGGGCGACGCCACGGTCATCAAGCCGTTGGAAGGGTCGTTCCGTGGCCTTGCGATAGCGGTGGGCGTCAACCCATGGTTCACCGCGCTGGACCCTTATAAGGGCGGTCAGGCTTCGGTCGACGAAGCATGCCGCAACCTGACAGCGGTCGGAGGCATACCTCACTCCCTGACCGACTGCCTCAACTTCGGCAACCCGGAGAAACCGGAGCGTCTGGGAGAGTTCCGTGAGGCGGTCAAGGGCATAGGTGATATGGCGTCAGCCCTCAATCTCGCCATACCCTCTGGCAACGTCAGCTTCTACAACGAGACCTCCATGGGGGCCTGCCTGCCCACCGCTACCGTGCTCGGGCTGGGCATCGTGCCTGACATCAGGAAGTGCGTCACCACGGACCTGAAGGAGGAGGGAAACCCCATCTATGTGGTCGGAGAGACCAGGCACGAGATGGCCGGCTCCTTGCTATTCCGTGAATTCGCTGGCAAGGGCGGCATGGTCCCAGGCGTCAGTCCGGAGGCGCTCAAAGCCTCCATGGACCATTTGCAGGGGTGTTTCGAGCGCTCCCTTATCAGAGCCTGCCATGATATCTCGGATGGCGGGCTGGCCGTAGCCTTGGCGGAGATGTGCATCGGCGGGGACCTGGGCGTCAACGCCGACATCGTGGCCATGGGCAAGCTGCCCTCGGCGGCCAAGCTGTTCTCCGAGTCCCACTCCCGCTGGCTGGTCGAGGTCGACCGCAAGCGGGAGGACGAGTGGTTGCAGCGCATGAAGGTCCCGAACGTCAAGATCGGTTTGGTGGGCGGCAAGATGCTGGTGATCGAGGACAAGGACGTCCTGGTGGACGTCGAGGTAGGACAACTGCGAAAAGCGTGGTCCGAACCGCTCTGGAAGCTCTTGGGGTGATCTAATGAGGGCGAACGATGTCAAGGTCTGCGTGCTGAGGATCGAGGGCACCAATTGCGAGGAGGAGACCGCGGCGGCCTTCTACAACATGGGCGCGAGTCCGGAGAAGGTGCATCTCAAGCAACTCATCCATTCCTGCCCTGAGGAGATGCGGCGGAACCTGGAGGACTACGATATCCTGGCGCTTCCAGGCGGCTTCTCGGCCGGAGACTATGTCCGAGCGGGGGCGATATTCGCCGCGCGCATCAAGTCGGCCCTATCCAAGCAGGTCGACGAGTTCGTCTCGGCGCACAAGCCGGTCATCGGCATCTGCAACGGCTTCCAGATACTGGTCGAACTGGGCCTGCTGCCGGCCTTCGAGGCCGCGATGAGCAGGGAACCGCAGGCGGCGCTCTACACCAACGACTCGGCGCGCTTCGAATGCATCCCGACGCTGCTCAGGCATGAAAACAGTGGCAACTGCATCTTCACCTCCTCCTTACCGAAGGGCGAGGTCGTGATGTTCCCGAGCGCGCATGCCGAGGGGAAGCTGATGTTCGAGACCCACGAGGAAAGGCGATACCTCGACCTGCTGGAGAAGAACCACCAGGTGGTGTTCCGCTATGTCGACCCCGAGGGACGCTATGCTGGCTATCCCTGGTCGCCCAACGGCTCGATCTCCAGCATCGCTGGCCTATGCAATCCCGCCGGCAACGTCATGGGCCTGATGCCCCATCCCGAGAGGGTGTTCCACCGCTACACCCATCCGGATTGGACCAGGGACAGCCGGGACCCGTCCGGTGATGGAGATGGCAAGGTCATTTTCCAATCGGCGGTGGACCACGTGGTGAAGAAAGGCTAGCCTCGATCACACGATCGAGATCCTGATGTCCACCTGGTCTCCGTCCTTCAGTCCCAAGGTGCGGCGCAGATGGTACTTGCACAGCACCTCCATGACGTCCTCATAATGCGAGCGGGAGGGCACCACCACGGCGCATTCGATGTTCTGCAGCGTCGCCAGGTGACAGATGACATCCCCGAAGGTGCGCCCCGAGCGCTCGAACCCCTTGATCTTTATCCCTGGGCTCCGGCGCAGGATGTCCAGTTTGTAAAGGTCGGCCGGCATGACCCTGAGGTTCAAGGTGCCTTCGTAGGGCCTGAAGCCCAGCTTGGAAAGGAACTGCTCCTGATACGAGTCCTGGGTCACATAATACTGGCCCTCGCCCATGCCCGTGACCACGGTCCCGCGGATCACAATGTTATCCCTGGTCTCGAAGATCTTCTGATACTCCGAATACTCCTGGCGGAGCGCCTCCACTCCCTTTTCAGTCAGTTTGATGCGCTGCCTCCTGGCACCCAGGTCTCGCACGATCCAGCCGTGATTGAGCAGTTCCAAGATGCGCTTGGAGGCAGACTGCTGGCTCATGGTCAGCATGTCTCCCAGCTCACGCGAGGAGAGCGAAACATAATCGTGCATCCCTCCTAAAAGGGCGATCTTGCGCAGCGCGAGCACCA
>Ga0315275_10003609_pt1 | contig 14287 bp, 12 predicted proteins | sample YL17G03_0_MG_FD_205557 | JGI IMG/M metagenome (GOLD analysis project Ga0315275, IMG submission 205557) | Sediment microbial communities from Yellowstone Lake, YNP, Wyoming, USA - YL17G03_0 | ecosystem: Environmental > Aquatic > Freshwater > Lake > Sediment | place: USA: Wyoming | collected... | reverse complement strand
GCCGCGAGCGTCCGGATTCGATCCGGCCTTCGCCGTTTCCAAAACGCGGTTGTATTCCCCCCATAGACAGCAGAAATGGGCGATCTCGCGCATGTATTCGAAATTCTTCAGCCAGTAGTCGAAGCGCTCCAGGCTGCCTTTTCCCCGAACGGTCGGCTTGAGCGCGGCCAGCCGGTCGACAAAATCGAACTTCTTCCGGACTTCGTCCCAAGGCTGTTTATCGGGGACGATGCCGCCCGGGCCGTTGGTCCAAGTCACCGGAATGGGAAGCTTTCCGTCGAATTCGGCAAAGACGGCGGCGATTTCCCCGGCCGCAGGCCGCCCGAACTGATTGCCGGCCCAATCCTTGTAGAATTCGGCCGGAGCAAGGCCGCGGGCCGTTTCGGGCCAATCCGCGTCGTAATCCAAGACGTTCGGTCCACCGCAGTTGATTTTCCTGAGAAAGGCGGTTCCGTCGGCCGTCTTCCCTTGGACAATGATCCCGGCGATCGAGGGATAGTGAATCCGGTCGCCGAAGTCGATATTCAGCCGGCCTCCCGCGACCTTGACGTTCTCGGCGGAGAGGTCGAGGGCCCTGTCACGGCCCGCCCGTTCGAAGATATCGAACTTTTCGGCGACCTTTTTTCCCTGAATCATGATATCGAAAACGCGCGCCTCTTTGCGCTCGAACTCGCCCTCGCAGAATTCGAGCGTGACCTTGTAGTTGCCGTCGGGAACGAGCAGATGATAGCCGTAGACCCGGTCCCGGATATCCTTATAGACCGCTTCATCCTTGTTCGCCGCGATTTTTCTTCCCTCGAAAGTGACGAACTGTCCGTTGATCGGGCCGACGAGGTCCTTAAAGCCCGCCGGCTGAGTGTTCCAGCTCTGGTCCCAGGCCGCCCAGGCCAGGGCCTGGACGTTCGGCGAGAGAATCCGCGTCCGCCAATGGATGCCTATCAATCCGTCGCAGCCGTATTTCAGGGCGTCCGCGGCGTCGCGGCGCATCCGGCCGACCCAGAGCTGGGGAGAAGTGAGCGAGGGGTCGTCCTCGAGCCAGGGAATGGCCCACTTCGAGCGGTCGTCGATCCGGGCGAAATTGGGATCGATCGGGGCTTTCCCGACTTCGCGGTTGATGCAGCTCGCGGCCACGGTTTTCGGCAGGACCTCATCGAACAGCGTCCGGCGGCTCGGCGGCCCGAGGACCCAGCCGCAGGTCGCCAAGCCGAAAGGAACCTTCAATTCTTCCGCCGCCTGAACGGCCATGGCCAGGTCCGTGGTCACGGCTTTGATCTCCGCGTCGCTCGCGTCCGACCACGTCCAGCTTTCGGTCGTCCAAAACCAGTAGTAATCCAGGGGATGGACTAAAAGAATCCTCCGGAAAATTCCTTTGTAGATTTCTTTCACGACCCGGGGGTCCTTGAAGTCCTTTCCATCCTTACGGAGCCGCTCCTTGACCGAGGCCGGAATCGTTAGAGGAGTCTCCGTCCCGATGCAGGTTTGGATCCCGAGGTTCCGGGCGAAGGCGAACGCTCCGCGCAGCATACGGGCGGCGCGGTCAAACAACTCGTTCGAGGCCTCGGGCGTCTTCGGCTCGGGCATCAAGCCGTCCATGATATCGGGACCGTAATCGTCCCGGGCGAAAAGCTCGGCCGCGCCGAAGTGAAAATCGCTCGTCCGCTTCGGCTGATACCCCCAGTTGTGGCTCTTGGCGTTCGCCCGCAGCGTGTTTTGATAGCTCGAGGGATAGCTCGCCAGAACACGGCCGCCGTTATCCGATTCGTTCGGCCCGCCGATCCAGACGGTCGGCTCGGCATTCGGCCCTCCCTCCGGATAAGTGTGGAGGCCGAAGAAGTTCATCCGGAGCTTGGCCGCCTGTCCGAGAACGGCTTTGAACGTGTCTTCATTCCACCAGTCCGGGCCCTCGGCAAAATCGTGAAAGGGCTGGATTCCGCGGAGCTTGAACAAGGGACGCCGGCCTTCGTCCAGGACGGGCAAGGCGAAGACGCTCATTTCGTCGGGAACGACATCGCCGTTCAGCTCAAAGCGGACACCGAGCTTTTCGGCGAAAGCATAGATTCCGTAGAGAATGCCCGGTCCCTCGCCGGAAGCGATTAAAAGATAGCTCCTGTTGTTACGGAGGATGGTCTTCAGCCAATACTCATCGGGGGCGAGATCCCGGATCGCGCCCGCGGAGAATTGACGATCGGAGGGAGGATCCCCGGCCGGCGGCGGAAGCCAGCGGCTTTTTCCGTCAAGGACGAAACCCGGGTTGTTTAAGCCGTCGAGCGAATCGACTCTGACGACGGCGGCGAGCTCGTTCGTGCGCAGATATACGTAACGGCGGAGCTCGGCCGCGGCGAAAGACTCGAGGGCCGTGGCATCGCTCGCGATATAAATCGCGGGGGCCTTACCCGCCCGGCCGCAGCCGCCCAAGGCCAGCAGAATCTGAGCCAGAAGAACGAAATTTCTCAAGGTCATCGATGCCGACTCCTTAAGACCGGATCAGCTCAAGGAAGAGCTTGTTGACCGTCGCCTCGAGAGCTTCTTTGAAACGATGGACGGACTCCCCAAAACCACCCTCGAGGTAATCGGCGATACGCATCGGTTTCCCGACGTTGACCAGGACCTTGCCGGGGATGAGAAAGGGAAGCTGGGTCCCATACATCGCCATCGGCGTCACCGGGACCGCCATCCCGAACAGAGTCTGCATGTTATGGGCGATGATCGAGATCCCGCGGCCGAACGCCTTGACGTAAGGATTGGGGTCCAGGGGCACCACCCGCCCGCGGCCCTGAAGGGCGATGATCGCCCGCCCCTGTCGAAGATAATCCTGGCAGCGTTCCATGGCTTCGCGTTTTCCCTGATGGTAGAGGTCGACGGGGATCGTCCCGATCCCGGCGATGTGCGATGAAATATAGGTCACGAATAGATATTTGAACGGGGCGAGCACCGTGTTGACCATTGCCCCGAAGCCCTTCATGTGCCGGGTCAAATGCTTGAGGACGAGAGCATTGAGCTCGTCCTTTGAAAAGATCTGCTTGTTCGCCGTGAAAAAGGCAGGGCGGGGGACGACGCGAAAGACGGTGGCCACGTCCTTGAAGCTTCCGCAGTGATTCCCGACGATGATGTTCGGCCCTTCCCGGACGAAATTCTCCGCGCCCCGGACGACGACTTTTTTCCCGAGAAGCGATATCCGCCCCAGACGGCGGATGACGCCTTCCATCCTTTTAAGCTCGTCCTCAAAATCGGGCATCGATCAGCCTGTGTGAGGCGTATTTTATTCCTTCCCCGGCCGCTTGTAAATGCGCGCCGCCCGTGATAATTAAAATGGGCATATTTCTCCGAGCGAAAGGAGGCCCCATGACCGCCGCAAGCAACCAGAGTCGAAAGCCTCCGAAACAGCCCTCGCTCGGCGTGGCCCTCGTCCCTATCGTCGCCATGGCCCTCCTTCTTGGGGTCGGCTATGGCGTCTACAAGATCCGTCCCCAGGTCCTGCTCGTCGCCGCCGCTTTCCTCACGGGCTGCCTCGGCCTTTTCCTCCGCTTCCGCTGGACGGATATGCAGCAGGGCATCGTCGAGAGCATCCAGAAGGCCATGCCCGCCATCCTGATCATGCTGACCGTCGGCATCCTGATCGGGTCGTGGATGGCGAGCGGCACGATTCCGATGGTCATTTACTTCGGTCTCAAGCTTATCTCCCCCAAATTCTTCCTCGTGACGGCCTGCCTCGTCTGCAGCATTACGGCCCTCGCCACGGGAACGTCTTGGGGAACGATCGGGACCGTGGGCGTGGCTTTCATCGGCATTGCCATGGGGCTGGGCGTTCCCCTCGGACTGGCCGCCGGGGCTATCGTCTCCGGCGCTTATTTCGGCGACAAGATGTCCCCGTTCTCCGATATTCCCAATTTGGCCGCGGTCACAGCCGGAGCGAACCTTTTCGACCATATCAAGCACATGATGTGGTCGGCGGTCCCCGGATGGCTGATCAGCCTCGCCGTCTACTTCTTTGTCGGCTTGAAATACCAGGCGGGATCGGTCCGGTCGGAGACGATGACCCTCATCCTCGAAACTCTCAAAAAAAATTTCAGGTTCAATATCCTCCTCCTCGTCCCCATGCTCATCGTCTTCTATCTGGCCTTCACCAAGAGGCCGACGATCCCGGGGATGCTCATATCCTCACTCGTCGCGGCCGCCCTGGCGATGATTTTCCAAAAGGCGCCGCTGACGATGATCGCCCAAGCGGTCAATACCGGCTATCCCGCCCGGACCGGGGTCGAGGTCGTCGACCAGCTCCTGACGCGAGGAGGCCTGATGAGCATGATGGAGACCCAGCTCGTCGCCTTCACCGCGTTCAGCTTCGGCGGCATCATGCAGAAAACCGGCATGCTCTCCGTCATCCTGGAAAAAGTCATGAAAACGGCGGTCAAAGTCTGGAACCTTGTCTTCGTCACGATTATCTCGTGCGTCACGACGGCCCTCGTGACCGGGAGCTCTTATCTTTCCGTGATCATCCCCGGCGAGCTGCTCGCGCCCGCCTTTAAGAAAAAAGGACTGGCGGCGAAGAACCTCTCGCGGATTATCGATGAATGCGGCGGAATTATCGTCCCGCTCGTCCCCTGGAGCATGGCCGGCGTCTATATCCAGGGGGCGTTGGGCGTGAATGTTCTCTCTTATCTCCCCTGGGCCATCGCCAACTACGCGGCCATCGTCATCCTCGGCCTCTATGGACTCACGAAATTCACGATGGCCCCCAAAATCCGCGACGACGAGACCCAGGCCGGGAGCTGAGAGCGAGGCGTAAAGCTTCCCCTCAGCGCGAAAAAGGCGCGATTCAATCCCGAAACCGAATGCGGTTATTTAACGGCGCGTCGCCGTCCACTTCGTCGGAGCGGCCGAAGCGACTTGCTCCGTCCCGGTCATGATGTGGCCGACGACCCGGCCTGAATATTCGCGCGTCATCGAGCCTTCCTCGACGCCGAAGCTGATCCGGTCACCGTCGAGCTTGGCATTTTTGAGGGGTATCTCCAGGCCGTTCTTTTTAAGGCTGCCGCCGATCTTCTGGAAGCTCTGACGGAGGGTGAATTCCGAGCCGTTCCCGGTGTCGGTCAAGGTCCATGTCCCGGCCACCTTCGCCGGAACGATCCAAAGATAGGCCGTCCTGAATTCGACGTTGACGGTCTGGTCGGGCTCCCAGTCCTCCATGTCGAACGCGTGCGCGACCACGCGCGTCCCCGCTTTCATCTCGAGAATCTTGGGGCGGAGCTTCATGTTCAAATCCGGGAGGAGGTACAGGGTCAGAACCGTCGCCTGGCTGAAATCCGTTTCGAAGATGTCGGCTTGACGGAAAGCGGCTTTGTCGGTCACGCCCGCTTTCTTGGCGTTTTCGCGGGAGAGAGCGACCATATCCGGATTGTATTCTATGCCCAGGGCGCGGGCGCCTCGCCGCGCGGCCGCGATCGCGATGCGACCGTCGCCGGAGCCGAGATCGATCAGATAATCGTTCGAAGTCACGTGGGCGATCTCGAGCATGGTCGCGACGAGTTCTTCGGGCGTCGGCACCCAAACGACGTCCTTGCCGGATTGGCCGACGGTCGGTTGATACTGCTGACCCGTTCCCGCTGTTTGAGCGGTCAGGAACGAGACAAGAGCTACGATAAAAAAGAGGGACAGCATTTTGTTGCGCATCGTCTGGTGATCTCCTGAAAAAGCCATGGGATTCGGGAGATTATAAAACGGACGGATTCGCCAATCAAGACTTTTGTTAAGAGGGCCAGCGGCGCTTTTCTCATATGAAAAAACAGGCGGAATATCGGGCTTATGAGCATTTCGGTTCGCCTGATCCCCTGCGCGCCGGTGTCGTCCCTGGGTCGAAGGTCAGTCCTCGTCGAGTTTTTCGAAGGCTTTTGCGAATTTCTCTTTGGCCTGCTCCCGTTTCTGTTTTTCGAGCTCGGCCGTCGCCTCGAACTTCGTCGCAAACCCTTCTTTTTTCTTTTTTTCGCGGAGGAGGAGGTCATCGAGGGACTCTTTTTTCTTCGCCGCCTTCTCGGACTTGACCACGCCGCGCGCCTCCGCGTCCACCCAGAGGACCGCCCTACAGCAGGGACAGACGATCTCGAAGGTTTTTCCTGTGTCCTGGCTCATGGAAGTGATGTACCAAAAAAAGGCCGGAGAAGCAAATCGCTCCGATGCGGGCAAGCATCTCTTTCTTTGATGGAATCTCGGTGCCGGAATCACCTCCTGGGCTCCCATAGCGGAGAGGGGACCCGTCGGTTTCGACGGGGGGAACCGACGGGACTGGTTCCCAAGGGAGCCGGGGGTGATTCCGGTGCCGAGATTTAGCTTATTCTAGACCGGTGCCGGACGTTCCCCCTCCGGGTCAGCCCGGCGGGCCGTCCTTTTTGCCGGTCTCCTCGATTTTATGTTTTTTGATGAGCTTAAAGAGCCCCTGCCGGGACAGGCCGATTTCCTCGGCCGTCCGGGCTTTGTTGTAGTTGAACCGGAGCAGGGCCTGGTTGAGGAACCTCCGGACGAATTCCGCTTTCGCCTCGGCGAAGTTATAATCCGACCCGTCGGACACTTCCCGCTTGGGATTGACCTTGGGCGAGAGGTGTTCCTCGCGAATGAACCGCTCCTCGCCGCAGAGAATCAGGCAGCGCTGGATCTCGTTCTGGAGCTCGCGCACATTGCCCGGCCAGCCGTACTGGAGAAGAAGATCGAGGGCCCGCGGAGTGAAATAGATCCGCTCCTTCTTCATTTCGCGCCCGTATTTCTCGCCGAAATAATTCAGAAGCAGAAGGAGGTCGTCTTTCCGCACGCGGAGCGGCGGGATCTCGATGGTGATGATCCGGAGGCGATAGAAGAGATCCTCGCGGAAGTGGCCCCGCTCGATCTCGCGATCCAGATTTTTGTTCGTCGCGCTGATGAACCGTGCATCGACTGTCCGGGTCCGATTTTCGCCGACCCTCCGGATCTCCTTCTCCTGGAGGAGGCGGAGGAGCTTGGATTGAAGGGGAAAGGACAAGTCCCCAATTTCGTCCAAAAAAAATGTCCCCCCGTGGGCTTCCTCGATGAGGCCCGTCTTGTCTCTCAGCGCCCCGGTGAAAGCGCCGCGGACATGGCCGAACAGCTCGCTTTCCAGAAGAGGGTCGGGGATGGCTCCGCAATTGACCGCAATGAACTTCCCCCCGGACCGGCTCCCCGTCTCATGGATGCTCCGGGCGATCAGCTCCTTTCCCGTTCCGCTTTCGCCCGTGATCAGAACGGGCGCGTCGAGGTCCCTGACCTTCTCGATCAGGCTCTTGACCTGGCCGATCTCCGGCGATTTTCCGATGATCAAAAACGGCTGTGCCGGTCGGTCTGGGGGGATTTCTGGCATCGAGGTTACCTGAACACAAAGGATAACGATCCGCTTCGCCTTTTTTCTCACGCCGCGGGCAGGCCGGATTCAAAGAAAGAACGGTTCAGGCTGCTTCCGGTGGGAGTTCGGAGGAGACGAAGAGCGTTTTTCTAGAGCAGGGAATAACTCTCCCTCCTCGTTTTAAAGAAAACCGAACTTGAAAAAATCTAGCGCCGGCCGCCGAGGATCGAACCCATGATGCCGCGCATGATCTGCCGGCCGACCTGGCTGCCCATCGACCGGACAGCGCTTTTGGCCATCGCCGTGAGGAGCGTATCGCGCGGCCTCCCGGCCGGACGGGGAGCGCGGGGCTCTTGGGGAAAGGGAAAGCCCATTTGCGGAGGTTGAGGATATCCTCCCGGATAGGACGGCCCGGGCTGAGCCGGGCGTGTCGGGGATTCAACGGCTTTTTCGGCCCTCGATTTCAGCAGCTCGAACGCCGACTCCCGGTCCACGACCCGTTCGTAATGGCCATAAATCACAGACCGGGATATGATCTGACGCCGGGTATCGGAAGAGATCGGCCCGATCTGGCTCTTGGGCGGAAGGACGAAGGCCCGCTCGACGATTCCCGGCTGGCCCTTCTCGTCGAGGAACGAAACCAGGGCTTCGCCGACGGCTAGCTCGGAAATCACTTTTTCGACGTTGATTTTGGGATTGGCCCGGAGGGTTTCGGCCGCGGCCCGGACCGCTTTCTGGTCGCGCGGGGTGAAGGCGCGGAGCGCATGTTGAACGCGGTTTCCGAGTTGGCCCAGGACGATGTCCGGAATGTCGAGCGGATTCTGCGTCACGAAATACACGCCGATGCCTTTAGACCGGATCAGCCGGGCGATTTGCTCGATTTTCTGGAGAAGCGCGTCGGGAGCGTCGGCGAAAAGAAGATGAGCTTCGTCGAAAAAGAAAACGAGCTTAGGCTTCTCGAGGTCGCCCACTTCGGGCATCCGTTCGAACAATTCGGACAGCATCCACAGCAGAAAAGTCGCGTATAATTTGGGCGAGAGCATCAGTTTGTCCGCGGCGAGGATATTGATCACCCCCCGGCCTTGGCCGTCGGTTTGAATGAAGTCTTCGAGATTCAGGGCCGGCTCGCCGAAAAGCTTGTCTCCGCCCTGGCTTTCGAGCTCGAGAAGCGCCCGCTGGATGGCGCCGATGCTTGCCGCCGAGATATGCCCGTATTCGGTCGTAAACTGGTCGGCGTTGTCCCCGGCGAATTGGAGCATCGCCCGCAGATCCTTGGCATCGAGGAGAAGCAGGCCGTTGTCATCGGCAATCTTGAATACAAGTGAAAGGACCCCGCCCTGGATTTCGTTGAGGTTGAAAAGCCGGCCGAGGAGGAGCGGCCCCATCTCGCTGACAGTCGTCCGGACGGGATGGCCCTCTTCGCCGAAGATGTCCCAGAAAGCGACCGGACAGCCGGAAAAAGCGTAATCCCCGAGTTTCAGAGCGGAGATCCGCTCCATGATCTTGGGCGTCGGGGAACCGGGCTGGCTGATGCCGGCAAGATCCCCTTTGACGTCGGCCATGAAGACCGGGACGCCGATGCGGCTGAAATTCTCGGCCATGACCTGGAGAGAGACGGTTTTTCCCGTGCCCGTCGCCCCCGCGACGAGGCCGTGGCGGTTGGCCATCCGCGGATTGAGAAAAACGTCATGCTCTCCCTTGGCGATCAATAACAGGGATACGTTGGCCATAGTGACCTCCTTCTCTTCCATCTTTCTTTATAAATGCCGGCTCGGTCATTGTCAAGAAGAAGAGCGAGCCGACGACCGAGCCGGTTTCCGCGCCGGGGAAAATCCGCGTGGTGACGCGGGGCTTGCCCCGAGCTCCCCCCTCTTAACAATCCCGCCCGAATAACGATATACTTCTATGTGAAATGTCGGATCAGGAGAAAGACCTCGTGGAACGCGTCTTAAGCGGCGATACCGCGGCTTTTGAGCTTTTGATCGCTCCCTACAGAAAGCCGTTGCTCGGGCTCGCCTACCGGATGTCGCGCAACTCCGAGGACGCCCGGGAGATCACCCAGGACGCCTTTCTCCGGGCATTCAAATATCTGCGAAACTTCGACGCCGACAAAAGCTTCAAGAACTGGCTCTATAAAATCCTCGTCCATGCCGCCCGGAATTTTCAGAACAAACGGGCCCGGGAGGAGCGGGTCCTGGCGTCGGGGCCGGTGAAAGAGGCGGCGGCGCGGGGCTCTCTCGGACCGGAGAAGGGGCTTGAGCGCCGCGAGCTTCGCTCCCGCTTGATGGACTGTCTGGACGTTCTGACGCCCAGAGAAAAGGAAGTCTTTCTCCTCCGGGACATCGAGGACCTGACCATCCGGGAAAGCGCCCGGATTCTCGGGTGTTCCGCGATCTCCGTCCGGGTCCATCTGTCCGCCGCCCGGAGCAAAATCAGAAACAGGATCAAGAGCAGGCATCCTGAGCTCATGGAGGGAAATAAATGAACTGCCGGAGAATGAAAAAATACGTCCCGCTTCTTTCCGGCGGCGGCCTGCCGGCGCAAAAAGGAAAAAGAATCAGGGCTCACTTTGAACGCTGTCCGGGCTGCGGACAGGAAGCCCGGGAATTCGAAGCCGCGCTTAAGGCCGCGAAACACCTGGCCGTCGCGGACACGCCCGAAGACTGGAGCCAAGCGGGGTGGCGGAAAATGATGGCCGTCATCACTTCGGAAAAAGTCGGGAGAAGGAAAGTTGTTATAGCCATTTCGTTCAAGCCCGTCCTCGCCGCCGGCCTCGCCCTCGTTCTCCTCGCGGCCGGAGCCTTTTTCCTCCTGAAAAAACCGGCGAACGAACCCGGCCGGCCGTCATCGCCTTCCGCCCTTGCCGCCGCGGCTCAAGTCAGGCCGGAAGAAATCTCTTCCGTCACGATCGTCTCTCAAGAAACCGGATTGAAGATCATCTGGTTCTTCAACAAGGATCTCGATTTGGAGAAATTCGGAAAATGAGGAAGGCGGCCCGGCCGGTTTTACTCGCCCCCGCGCTTGCTCTCCTCATGGCCGGCGTCGCCGGCCAGACGAAGGAGAACCGGGCGCAAGACGCCGGCGTCAAACCCGCCGCGATATTTTTCCAGGTGCAGCTCGTCCTCGGCTCGGAATCGGAGAAAGAAGAAACGGACAAGGCCCTGCGGAACGACCCGGTCATAAAGGAACTCCGGAGTCTTTTGAAACTGAAGAGCTTCGCCCTTCTCGACGACGACGGATTCCGGGCGAAAGAGGGGGAAACCTCGCGGCTGCCGCTGGGCAAGAACGATGAATACCTCCTCATCATCAAGCCCCGCCTCGGCAAAGGCGATAAAGAAGGGACGATCGAGGCCGAGGTCCGGTTCGGCTACAGCTTTCCCGGCCAGCCGAGAATGAACCTGATTTCGAGCCTGCTGACGATGACGCCGGGTCAAAAGACGGTCGTCGGCGTATCCAAAACGCCGACCCTCTCCTTTCCGCCGAACCCGGACAGGGGTTTGATCCTGATCATCACCGGAAAAATCGTGGAATAAAAATCGACGGGTTCCGCTCTCTCTCCGAATTATTTGAGAGATTTTTCAAGCGCCTCGATTTTTTTGGCGGTGTCCCGGAAGGTCGCGTTCCACTTCCGGATCTCGCGGAAAATCTCGAGGGCTCTCACCTCATCCCTTGTATCTTCATAAAGAACGGCCAGGTCATAGGCCAGGGCCCAGCGCTGATGGGATCCGGGTTGGGCCAGAGGAAGCGCCTTTTCAAGCCAGGCCGCGGCTTCCTTAAGGTCCTGCTTGATCCGGCAGCAATGGCTGATCAAGGAAAAGCAATCCGCGGCCAGAGAGGGTTCCTTGGCCGCCCGTTTGAACTCTTCGATGGCTTCGTCGATCAGGTCCTGTTCCATGAAGACGAGGCCGAGATTGTAGCGGACTTCGGCGTGCCCTTCCCCGACTTCGGCGTCAACCTGCCGCCGAAAGTCCGAGACGATTTCCGAAAAATCCCGTTCGGGGGACGGGGTGGTCCCGAATGGCTCCGGACCGGCTGAAGCCGCCGCGCCGACGTTCTCCCCGCCGGCCGGGGAATCCAGTCCCGCCGCTCCGAAGATCTCGGAGGACGAGACGGAGCTCGCGCCGGTGTCCTCTCCGGATAATGGGCTCTTGGAATGGGGCGCCCCCTGGCGGCTCTCCATCCCTGCCTCTCTCTGCGAAATCAGCCCAACACGCTTGGCGATGTCCTCCCGGCTCATCCCGTCCGAAATCGGCCCGAAGCGATCCAGGCTTTGCTGGATTTCGGGAAGATCGGGATAGAGCATCAATAGGTTTTTCAGGATCCGACGCGCATTCCGGACCAGGCCCTCCTGGAAATACAGATCCGCCTTGGCCATGTTCATCCGGATCACAATCCGGTCTTCGTCCTCAAGGAGCGGGGCCTTGGCAACCATCCCTTCGTCGAACCGCGGTTCAGGCTTCTTCCCGGCTACTTTTCCCGGCTCTTCAACGGTATCCCCTATCGACCCTTTCCCGGGTTCATCCTCCGGCTCGCCTTGGGACTGAAGGGCGACGCTCCCCAGGATTTCAAGCTCTTTCAAGACCGCAAGTCTTTTTTCCTCCATTTTTTTTGCGCCATATTCAAGGAGGAGGACCCGGTTAACGGTCTCGAGCTGCGCCGGCCTGTTTTTCTGCCGATAAATGGCCGCGAGCTTCTCCAGGCTTGGGATGTGCATCGTCCCGGACATGAGAATGAGGCCGAGCAAACCGATGGCCTTGTCCTCTTTGTTCTTGTTCAGGGAGAGCGCGACCAGCGGCTCGAAAAGCTCGTAAGCCCGGTCGAGCCGGCCGTTCCGGACCTCGATCATGCCGAGCCGGGCGCGCACTTCGACATTCTCGGGATCGCTCTCAAGGATATTCTGGAGGATCTCCTTTCCCTCCTTCTCCCGGCCGGCGTCCAAATAGAGGTCGGCGAGCAGCTGGAGATATTGCGGCCGTCCGCCGTGCTTCCGAACCCCTTGTTCAGCCAAAACAAACGCCTCTTCGATCCGCCCCGTTTTTTTCTTGAGGAGGATGAGATTGGATATGGTCCGGGCATCGTCGCTGCTCAGCGGCCGCGCTTCGAGGAGAATCTTTTCGGCGCTCTCGAAGTCATCGCGGGCAATCAAGATCTCGGCGATATCGTTGAGCTCGTCCAGGGCTTTATCGATCAGGCCTTTCTTTATGAACAACCGGGCCAGTTTCAACCGGATCGAGATATCATCGCGATCGAGCCTCATCAATTTTTGGTAGAGGGGCAACAAGCCGGAGACGTCGTCCTTCGCCTCGAGCTCGGCGGCGGCCTTCAGATATTCAGCCCGGGCTTCCGGAGCAAAACCGAGACGGGTGTAGAGATCCCCCATCCGGATGAAGATATTCGCCCCGGCGAAACCCAATTTGCCGATTTTTTTTAAGATAGCCAGGGCCTGGGCGTAGGCTCCGTTTTTCTCGAGGGCCGCGGCATTGGCTTCGAAGAACCTGACCGCCCTCTCGGGCATATGCAAGCGGAGATACAGGTCGCCGATGATCGTCCCGATCGATACGTCCCGGTCTCGCTCGCCCATGAGCTTGGCGTATTCGGCGATCGCCGCTTGGAACTTCCCGGCCCGGACGAATCGCTCGGCGGCTTCCGTGATTTTGGCTCTATCGATCATCCGAACAACATCCTCTCCGGGAGGAGCTTGAAGCTTTTCCGGTGAAAAGGGGTCGGGCCAAGCTCATCGAGCGCCCGGTAATGGTCTTTCGTCCCGTAGCCCTTGTTCCGGCCCAGCCCATAGCCCGCCGCCAGACGATCGCAATGGACCATGATCTCGTCGCGCAGAACCTTAGCTACGATGGACGCCGCGGCGATGGTCGCGCTTTTCCTGTCGCCCTGGCGAATCGCCTCCTGGGGGTAAGGAAGATCGCGGAGAGCGAACCCATCGACGAGAACCAGGTCGGGAACACGGGACATGGCCGCCACCGCCCGGCGCATGGCTTCGAGCGAAGCCCAATAGATATTTTTTTGGTCGACTTCAAGATTCGTGCACGAGCCCACCCCGACTGAATCCGCTTCGGCGAGAATGGAACGGGCCAACTCGCGCCGCTGCAAAGGGGTGAGGAGCTTCGAATCCTTGGTCCGTTTGAGCCATCCCGGCCGGGTCCCGGCGATCCAGGCCGGCGGGAAGATCACGGAGACGGCGACAACGGGACCGCACAGGGCGCCCCGCCCGACTTCGTCGACTCCGGCGATATAGGCGCGGCCTTTTTCAAAATACGTTCTTTCGATCTCGAAATCGGCCACGGCAATGGGTTATTTTTCTTCGCGCAGCCTGGCCGACTTTCCTTTCAGCGCGCGCAGGTAATACAGCTTGGCCCGGCGGACCTTGGTGCTTCGGACGATTTCCACTTTCTTGATGGACTTGGAATGGAGGGGGAAGATCTTTTCGACCCCAATGCCGAAGGAAATTTTTCGGACGGTGAATGTCGTATTCAAACCCCGGCCCCGTTTGGCGATCACGTCGCCCTGGAAAATCTGAATGCGCTCCTTGTCGCCTTCTTTGATGATCACGTGGACTTTGATCGTATCGCCAACCCGGAAGGGCTCGGCGTCTTTTTTCGCCTGTTTGTCTTCGACCGATTGCATCAGGTTCATCGCTTGTTCCTTTCGTTTCTTATCTGATCGAGGAGCGCCGTGTCCTCGGCAGACCATTCGCGCCCGTCCAAAAGGTCGGGTCTCCTCTGCCATGTCTTCTCCAGCGCTTTCCTTCGGCGCCAGGCCCCTATCTTCTTATGGTCCCCGGAAAACAGGACGTGCGGGACTTTCATCCCCCGAAATTCCCGGGGCCGCGTATACTGCGGATAGTCCAGGATCCCGGCATAGAACGAATCATGCCGGACGGACTCTTCTTTGCCCACGACCTTGGGGACGAAACGCGAAACCGCGTCAACC
>Ga0315275_10003608_pt1 | contig 14288 bp, 14 predicted proteins | sample YL17G03_0_MG_FD_205557 | JGI IMG/M metagenome (GOLD analysis project Ga0315275, IMG submission 205557) | Sediment microbial communities from Yellowstone Lake, YNP, Wyoming, USA - YL17G03_0 | ecosystem: Environmental > Aquatic > Freshwater > Lake > Sediment | place: USA: Wyoming | collected... | reverse complement strand
CCAGCCTTAATACATTCTTTCATTAAATGTAGACCTGAGGTCATTATTATGCAAGTATCCTTCAGCTCGGGTTCATGTCGGATCGCGCGGACCAAATCCAAGCCACTTCCCATGGCTAGATTCACATCCACCAACGCAATTTGAGGATGTTCTTCAAGGATTGCGCTCAGCAATCCTTCCAGTTGATTATTTTTTGGTGTCCTGACTACAAAACCTTCCATATTGAGTAGGGTGGTCAGTAAGGAAAGCATGCCTGGATCATCTTCAATGATCATTGCTTTAGACATTTGATTTCCTGGATTTGTCCTTCCTTCTATTTCCATCCTTAGATTTTGTCAGCACTTTATTGTGGTTTGCTGGCTCAAGGGCAGCTTTCAAGACCTCGTCCACAGTTTCGACAAAGATAAATTTCATGGATTTGAGAACCTCTTCGGGCAAATCCTCAAGGTCACTTTCATTGCGTTTGGGCAGGATGACAGTTTTTAAACACGCCCGATGAGCAGCCAGGACTTTTTCCTTAATCCCACCCACGGGTAAGACCTGTCCCCGTAAGGTAATTTCGCCAGTCATCCCCACATCGGCCTTAACTGGCCGCCCTGAAATGAGTGATACCAATGCGGTTGCCATCGTTACACCAGCGGAAGGACCGTCCTTCGGTTGTGCCCCGGCTGGAATGTGCAGATGTATATCAGATTTCTCAAAGAAATCTTGATCTAGCTTGAGCAGCTCTGTTCGAGACCGCACAAATGAAAGGGCTGCATGGGCAGATTCCTGCATCACATTTCCGAGCGAACCCGTGATTTGGAAACCCTTGCTGCCCGGCATGCGGGTGGCTTCGATGAACAAAACATCTCCACCCACGGGGGTATAAGCCAGACCTGTGGCTACGCCAGGAATGGAAGTTCGGATGGCGATCTCTTCATTTCCAAAATAATGGGGTCGACCTAGAAATTCTTCCACTTTTTCTGGAGTGATGGAAACCGATTGATCCTTTTTTTCTGCAATGATGGTAACTACTTTGCGGCAGACTGAGCCAATTTCACGTTCGAGATTGCGCACCCCTGCTTCGCGGGTGTATGAACGGATAACCGTGACCAAGGCCTCATCAGTGAATTGAATCTCCTCGGTCCGCAAACCATTTTCTTTGATCTGACGTGGAATCAGGTATTGTTTGGCAATGGCGCATTTCTCATTTTCGGTATAGCCTGAGAGATTAATGATCTCCATTCGATCACGCAGTGGATCTGGGATTGGCTCGAGCAGGTTTCCAGTGGTAATGAACATGACCTGAGAAAGGTCATAGGCTACTTCAAGATAATGGTCACGGAATTCTGAGTTTTGTTCAGGGTCAAGGACTTCCAACAGGGCAGAAGCAGGATCGCCATGGAAATCCATTCCGAGCTTATCAATCTCGTCCAACATGAAGACGGGGTTTCGGGATTCGATCCGACGGATGGCTTGAAGGATACGACCAGGCATGGCGCCGATATACGTTCGGCGATGGCCGCGGATTTCAGCTTCATCACGCATTCCGCCAAGTGAGATGCGAATAAACTTGCGCCCCATGGCATGAGCGATCGAACGACCGAGAGAGGTCTTTCCTACACCAGGTGGTCCGATAAAACAAAGGATGACCCCTTCACGCAAGCGACGGATTTCATCCTTGTTTTCGGGCACGATTTCATCCCTCCGTTCATACCGTAGCTTCCGTACCGCCAGGTATTCAAGGATACGCTCTTTGATATCATCCAATCCAAAATGGTCCTGGTCCAGCACTTCTCGAGCATGAGAAATATCCAAATTATCCTCGGTCTTGATTGACCAGGGAAGAGAGATCATCCAATCCAGATAGGTGCGGATAACGCCATACTCAGCTGCCGCAGTTGGCAGGTGAGATAGTCGATCAAGCTCATGACGTGCTTGTTTATCGGCTTCTTCCGGCATTTTGGCAGCGTCAATTTTTTGGCGTAACTCATCCAGCTCAGCTGCTTGTTCATCACCTTCGCCAAGCTCACGTTGAATGGCCTTTAATTGCTCGCGCAAGAAATAATCGCGTTGCATTTTTTCTATCTCAGAGCGAGCCTCGTTCTGTATTTTTTGGCCAATTTCCAATACTTCGATCTCGCGGGTGAGGATACCCACCAGTTTATGCAGTTTTTCCTTAACCGAATCCAGCTCTAGCAGGGATTGAGCGGCAACCAAATCCATCCGTTGGAAATTCGCGATGGTGTAAACGGTCTGAAGAGGATCTTCAATGGCTTGTACCGATGCCACGAGCTCACGCGGGATGGATGTGATCAGCTCACCAATATGGGAGAACTGGTCACGTGCATTTCGAGCAAGGGCTTCAACTTCAATCCCCTCCTCCTCAGTTTCGGGAATGAGGTGGATTTGGGCTTTTAGATAGGGTTCATGTTGTACAAATTCCCCTAATTTAAACCTTGCTGTACCTTGCACAAGCAGGCGAATGGTACCATCAGGGGCACGGAATAAACGATGGATCATCGCGACGGTGCCAATTTCATAAAGGTCTTTGGGTTCAGGGGACTCCATCTCGGGATCACGAGAGGTGACCAAACCAATCAGGCGGTCCTCTCCTGCGACTACATCATCCACCAGACGGATAGAGCGCGGCTGACCAATGGTCAGTGGTACTGCAGTCTCAGGGTAGACGACCAAGCCTCGCAGAGGCAGAACAGGCAGGATGTCAGGAATCTTTGCCTGAGGATGGTTCCCATCTAATTCTGGCTCAGTATCGGTTGATGGATGCATCATTATGAGTGACTGTCCGGGAATGTCAGAATCCAGGATCATTTCTTTGAGCTCCAAATCTTCATCTGGCCAGCCATGCTCCTCCAGCCAGCGCATTAAGTTCAGCGTGTTCCAACGGGTAGCAGACATATATAAGCTTAATCACCTTCCACTTTTATGTGTTTTGGTTGTGCGATGGGGAGGGTGATACGCAAGAATCCATCGCGATATACTGCTTCCACTTTATCGGAGATAATTATGTAAGGCAATTCCACCTCTGTGGCGAATTCACCAAAAGCTATTTCCATTTGGTGATATGCACGACGCTCAGAAGTATCCTGGCGGCTTCCGCGAATTGTCAGGTTACGTTCGACCAGCGAAATCGTAAAATCTGATTCGCGCATACCCGCGACTTCAACCCGGATGGTGATAGCATCTTCGGTCTCATAAACATCGGTTGGAGGGCGCCATGCGTGCGGGCGGGAAATAAATCGCCAGCGGGAAGTCTCGGTGATCGGGTCTTGAAAATCTTGTGAAATATGCCAGACGCGTCGCATGGAATCGGATGAGACAGAGATATCTTCCATAATTATTACTCCTCAGTTAAAAGTCTGGCGTCGTTCATACCATTAACGCATGCCTGGCAGCGTCCAATACCTCTGGGTAATTGGGCTCATCACCAAGTACTGGCATATAAGCAGAGTAGACCACCATATCATTTTGATCAACTACGAAAACCGCTCTACGGAAGAAACGTTGTTCTTTCAGAAGAACTCCATATATCTGACCAAACTCAGCATTATGATGATCAGATAGGGTTATTACTCTGTCGATGCCGGCTGCGGCGCACCAGTTTTTTATCGTAAATGGTAAATCCATACTGACGGTGAGGATAACAATTCGCTCATCCAATTCAGTTGCTTCCTGGTTAAAACGGCGCGTTTCGCGATCACAGACAGATGTATTAAGGGATAGAAGTGAGCTAATAATGCGAACTTTTCCCTTCGTATCCTGCAGACCATTGAATGTGGACCAATCCTGGGTAACAGCAGTAAATTCTGGCGCTATTTGTCCAACCAGGATATCAGGACCAATCACAGTAACATCATTTCCAGCAAATTTTAGTAAACCAACTCTTTCGATTGTCATAACGAACTCCAATATAGTCTTAGATGCAGATGCTAATCACTTGTTACTTAGAACATAGTACAAATAAGGTCGATTAATAATTTTGTGCCCCTGGCGGGATTCGAACCCACAACCAACAGCTTAGAAGGCTGGTGCTCTATCCATTGAGCTACAGGGGCAAACAATCCTACCCCACCCATAGAGGACGAAGGCCGCGATAAATAGTTTCACCAGTCAATACTCGCAATATCAGATCTGGTGCCCGACCCGAGAGTAGCCCCAATTCCACCGGTGTCATTGGTACATTCCCGTTAGCCAGGAAAATGCGGAAGATTGCATCTACCAGGGTTGTATGTGGAGAGATAAAACCTTCCATTGTGGCGCAATGGGTGATGAGAACATGTTGCAGTCCATCCACACGCTGAACCTCAGCTGTCACTGGATCAACAAAATCGACCAGATGATCATCGGGTAGCTCTGCAAAGGCTTGCTGGTGTTCACGGCAAAGTAAACTTTGAAAGAAGACCCGCCAATCTCGATCCCGATCTTGCCACCATTTAAAATCGACGTGGAAATGTGTTTGGATCGTCGGTCTGGCTCGGCTGGTGCGCTTCACATCAGGCAACGGGACCATTTACTTTTTCTCCGAATCATCGAAACGGTAGTGTAAATCGCCAACATGGATAAACCAAGGTCTGGAAGCCAGCAAAGCAAGGATTGGTCCAGGAGGGCAACGGCGAAGGATGTTCACAGCCGCGTATAGCTCACTGGCATGGACATGACTCTGAGGGTTTAATTTCACCAATTCACGCACGGTATTTACCACAATTTTTTCGAATGGAATGCGATCCTTTTGCATCTGTTTCCAGGCTACGTCCAGACCATCCGGATCGGGAATTGCGGTAGCCATGCGTTCATCATAAGCTGCGGAAACTATTTGTTTGAGCATAGCGAAGACAATCCCACCATCAGAGCCTACAAGAACTGTGCGAACCCACTCCCGGGAGCCACGTTGAGAGTCACATTGAACGATGACCTCACCAGGACTTTTTCCACGTTTCACTCGAATCAGGCTACCTGGCATCAAAGCATGGGATTTATACCATTCCTGAAGGCCGTACACATAGTGATTTTTTTGTACAACCCACCCAGCGAATTTCTGCCCTGTATCTCCATCGATCAGCTGGAATCGAATTCGAGGTGCTTCATACGCGGTAGGGAAGAGATGGTTTATCCTGGTGGTAAGTGGCAGAGTACCAGACCGCCAATGAGGGAAAGTTAAGGTTAATTGGACCTCAGTAGGGGTTGGATATTTCCCACTCAGCGGTGAGAGCTCATCATCCAATTTTCGTTCGAGCTCGAGCATCTCTTTCGTAAGTAACGTGCGATCATATTCCAGCTCTGGATAGCGCAGATAAATGGGTACCTGTAGGACACTCTCAGGTTCCAAACGGTTGAGAAACCACTGGATTTCTCCTGCGGGACCGACTTCATCAAAACGAGGGTCTTCCTGTAACGCAAGATCGAGAGAAAACTCCACCAATTTCGAATTCGTGTTGGAAGCTAGTCCCACCTGCTCTAGTAATGCTTTGGTTGGCAGAGGTCCTCCACCAGCCATATCCAGGATTGCCTCAACAAGGTTCAAATGACCAACATTGATATCCACCAATAATGCGCGTGGGAACCATTTACCAGCAATGCGAACAAATTCTTGATTTTTTATCAAATCAGAATCAATGATTTGGAACAATTTTTCCCCATAATTCAATAATACAGAATCAGAATCCAGGGAGGTTTCAGCTATCGATATCTCCTGAGGTTGGTTGAGAATATGCTCCGGGATATTTGAGGCAAATTCCTTGGTTTCTTGGTTATCAAACCTGACTTGAATCACCTGGAAATCACCCAAGTCGGGATTTTGCCCGGGGCGAACTCCAAGTACATGTGCGTGCTGCCAACCAAAAGAAGGAAAAACGAGATCCTGATTAATTTTATAGGCTCCAGCGGGAATATATATATCTCCTCCGGATGTGCGTTGTTTCTCAATCGCTATTATTTCCTGGCGAATGCGCTCTTTTACCAGTGCAGATAGCAATTCCGGCGAGGTTAATGGAGTTTCGATTTCCAGGAGATAGTTGTAAATAAATTCTCGATCTTCATCTTTAAGTTCAAAAGTCTCCCAGTAATCTTCACGAAGTGATAATGTTGCCTGACTCATCATTGTGACTATAACCTTAATGCGTCAACCCATATATTGGGTGCGGTGTAATAACAACGCCCCTAATTATCATTGATTTACATGAATAAATGTCAAAATATTGCTCGATTGACACCCTTTAGCCAATATCAATTGCACGCGTATTATACTCGATGAATAAATAATTCAGATACATTTGACCGTGTATTCGATGAAATTCCGATTCTCCCAGAAAGGACTATAATAAAAAGACACTATTACTACGTATTATTTAATTATTAATAATGAAGAATATATTTTAAGCAATGATGGAGCAGAAGTATGGCTGAGGAAGAATGGATACTGGTGGATAAGGTACAGGGACAATTACAGGCAGAGATATTGCGAGGTCTGCTGGAAGCCCAAGGGATCATGGTATGGTTAAATCAACAGGGAGCAGCACGAGCTTATGCCGTCGCCGTAGGGACATTAGGAATGGTGGAGATATTGGTTCCATCCAGTGAGGCTGAAAAAGCTCGCCAGGTTTTAGAGGCATACTATCGAGGGGATTTTGAAAATATGGAGTTAAATGGATCAGAAGCTAATGATGCGCCTGAATAATTGACTGGATAATTATCTTTATTGATTTAAGGAAACTCTTGATTTAACCACTCCAGGGGATCCACCTGCACAGTGCCAACCAAAACCTCAAAATGTAAATGGGGTCCTACTACTCGTCCAGTGTTTCCAACTCTCCCTATTAGTTGACCTTGTTCTACATGATCTCCCACCTTAACTAGGATCTCAGATTGGTGCATATAAGCAGTGTAAACCCCCCAACCATGGTCAATCATGGTGGCATTTCCACGCACTGTTAATGGACCGGCAAATACTACCACACCGGTAGCAGCAGCATATATTGGATGACCAATTTGTCCGCAATAATCCAATCCGGTGTGGAAGTAAATATAATCACTGCCATTGTAGGATCGCCGGCTTCCAAACCGAGAGGCATAGCAATCTGCAAAGATAGGCTCAACAGGGAGTGAGAACACTCCCTGCCATAACTTTTCGGAACTTACCTGAGAGGATAATTTATACCAATTGCTGTCTTCAGGAACGGTGGTATCTGGATCGAGCGTAGCTGGATCAACTGAGAGGGGTATATCGTATAAAAAATCACCAGCAGATACTAAAACAATCTGTGAAAAATCAAAGCTAGAGCCATCTGGCAACATCCCCATTATTGTCAGAGGATACAGTCCAGGTTCTGCCATTGCATGCACACCCTGCAAGGCGACATAGGAATTATTAGAGTCAGCGAAAAAGTTAAGACTATGATCCATGAAAGAGCCTTGTATTGACAATCCTGAATCCCCATTAATTTGGATCTCAGCAGTTTGACCCTGGGTCAGCCCGGAAATTTCGACGGAAGTGATCGATGGAGGTAATGCACCAGGTCCGGCATCTTCCTCGCCTGGAACACGAATTACATCACCAGGGAGCGCGGTGGAGGAGCTAATAAGTTGATTATCCGCAAGTATGGTCCATGAATCTATATTGTTGAGGACGGCAAGCTCAAGCAGTGATTGGCTTACACTCAAAGTGACCCGTTTACCCCGGGAAGGGGGATTATCATTCTGAAGAATAACCAGAGAGTATCCAGCAAACAATTCGTTTGGACTGGTGATATGGTTTAAGCGCTCCAATATATCCGTGGAGAGCTGATAGCGCAAGCTCAGACTTCGAAGTGTTTCACCAAAAGGAACGGTTTCAGTCGTCAAGACACCTTGGATGCCTTCCAAACCCGGAATGACCAACGGCTGACCAACGGTGATCTGATTGGTGTTTACGATCCCATTGGCAGTTGCCAGGTCCACTTGAGATACATGAAAGCGATAGGCGATATCCCACAAGGAATCGCCCTCCTGGACGATATAGACAGGCCCAGGGGTAGGTGAACTTTGTGCTTTAACATTCCCGGAAGGCAACATTAAAGAAAAAAAGATAAATATCGATATGGTTTTTAACCAATATTTATTCATCTTTATCAGACAGTCTCTACAAAGCGAACTTTATCACCGATATTGAAATCGCTCAAGTTGGATACTCCGGTTTCCAACACATACTTTGCTGCTTTCTTGGGGAGATATACAAATTTCCACCGTCGTGCTAATACCATGTCAACCACCGAATATTCGCTGCTGATCCAAATCACTGCCAAATCCATCCTCATAAACATCATATGTATTGAAGAGTTTAATCGACTATCTGAACGTTGGACTAATAATAATCCATTATTATCGGGCAAGTTCATTGTGAACATCAGGCCGCGTAATTGACATAAAAAAGACTGGCAGTACTTTGCCAGAATGGGTTTTGACCTAGGATGGGTCTGATTTACTATACTAATATATTTCATCTGTGATCAGTTTCCCCCATATTGCAGGTGTTTTGGGAGAGAATGGCATTTAAAACCTGGGTAATATCCGCTCTGCCTAAAGAGGTCAGTTTTCCTGATCCATTGGTTTATGTTGGCTTGATAAGACTTGCTCAACTCTATCTATCAGCTCCTGCGGACTAAAAGGTTTAGAGATGTAATCTTCCACTTTTGCAATACGTAGACCAAGAATCTTGTCTATATCTTGAGCTTTGGCGGTAATCACAATGACTGGGATGTCACGCGTTGCATCCTCAGATTTTATTTGGTGGTACACATCCCATCCATCCATATCCGGCATCATCAAATCCAATAATACCAGGTCAGGTAATTCCTTTCGTACAAGGTTGAGACCTTCACGACCTCCATTTGCGCCTAAGACAGAATATCCGCGACGACCCAGGATTAATCGGACCAAGTCGATCATCTCCTCTTCATCTTCAATATAAGCCAACCGTTTGGATTGCTTATTCAAAGCTGCCTCCTGCCGAGATAAGGATCGGATAAAGTTTACCACAAAATGAATTACACCCATCATTGTGAGATGTCATGATAAACACAACCCCATATTTCGACCCATATTTCGACCTTGCCAGAGAAGCAAGCCTCAACTATAATCTTAATGTTAAATATTTATAAATTACAGAGGCAATTTTATGATCGATGTAAATGACCTACGAAAAGGGGTGACCTTCGAATTCGATGATAAGATATACAAAGTATTGGATTACCACCACAATAAACCAGGGCGGGGCAATGCCACGATTCGAATTAAAGCAGTAGACCTTCGCAGCGGAACCACCCTGGAAAAAACCTTCCAAAGCGGTGAAAGAGTTCAGGATGCGAGACTGGATTTCCACAACGTACAATACTTATATAATGATGGTGAGTTGTACCATTTTATGGACCTGGATACGTATGATCAACCAGCTCTATCAAAGAGCGTTCTCGGTGAAGGTGCTGATTACCTGACTGAAAACATTGAAATCAAGTTAACCTTTTATCAGGGTGAACCCATTGATGTGGAGCTTCCAATCACGGTGGACATGGACGTGGTTGAGGCGGAGGTTGCAGTGCGAGGGGATACGGCGACAGGAGTCAATAAGAAAGTCAAAACAAATACGGGGCTGGAAGTGCAGGTGCCAGCGTTTGTTAATATAGGCGATCGAATCCGGATAGATACACGCACCGGAGCCTATGTAACCAGGGTTTAGTTTAACTACTCTCAAAATCCTTATGCGCACACCCGCGGGTAAAGAATGCAGTTATTTTTACGGAGACTACTACCGTGGCCATTTTCATGAAGAATGCCGTCTGTTAGATTCTGCTTCACCGGCACTCGCTTGGAAGCGGGAGTTCTGTAATACTTGTCCGGTACCAGGGATTCAGCTTGCCAATGCCTGCCCATTTATGGTGTTGATCCCCAAATTGGTACGCAAGCTACCATTAGGCAAGCAGGAAGTACGGGTTCAATCATTTTGTAAGAAGACAGAGCGTTCGGGTTTTGATCCACATATTGGCTGCGGGGAATGCCACACAATACCACCCGAATTTGGAAAAGGTTCCAGTGGCACTACTGTTAATTGATTTAGACGACACACTGCATGGCAATGAAATGAGTAATTTTGTCCCCGCCTACCTTCAGGCACTGGCGAAGCGCATGGCAATGGTAGCTGATCCGATTATTTTAATCAAAACATTAATGGCTGCCACTCACCAGATGGTGGCAAACCCTAGCCCCGACAAGACACTTGAAGAGAAATTTGATGCCGCGTTTTACCCCCCGCTTGGCTTAATCCGCCAGGAAGTTCAAGGGATTATCGATGCTTTTTATGCAGAAGATTTTCCCAAGCTGAAAGGACTCACACAATTAAGACCTGAAGCTGCCAATGTGGTTCAGCAATTACTGGAACGTGGAGATCAAGCTGCAATTGCTACAAATCCGCTTTTCCCACGAACAGCGATCCTGCAGCGCCTGAGTTGGGCTGGTCTACCAGCGGACCAGGTACCGTTTACCATGATCCCATCTTATGAGACATTTCATTTTGCTAAACCCAACCCGGCATATTTTGCCGAATTCTTGGGACAGCTCGGTTGGCCAAGAATACCCGTGGTGATGGTGGGGAATGATGTCGAATCAGATATTGGTGCTGCGCGCCAATTGGGCCTGCCCGTATTCTGGATGACCAATGATGGAGCCTCAACCTGGAATGGGCAGGGCGCAATCCCACCACATGGTAAATTAACCGACCTGATTCCATGGATGGATGCATCATCGACCGAACCTTTGCCAACCAACTTCACCACCCCAAATGCGTTGTTGGCTGTTTTACGGTCAACCCCGGCTGCTTTAGCAACTCTATGTCATCAACGAAGCACTAATCTAGAAAGACGACCAGCACCAGATGAGTGGAGCCCGAGTGAGGTACTGTGTCACCTGAGGGATGTAGATTCTGAGGTCAATCTGAGGCGCATGCAGAAAATTATTAATGAACGAAATCCCTTCCTTCCCGGGCAGGATACTGATCCTTGGGCAGAAATTCGCCATTATTGTCAACAGGACGGCCTGCAAGCATTGTACGATTTTACCCAAGCACGTCTGGAATTGTTGGGACTACTCGAAAATCTACCTCCGGAAGGTTGGGAACGCCGTGCCCGGCATGCTATCTTTGGTCCGAGTAACCTTCGTGAATTGGTTAATATCATTGCCGGGCATGATATCTTGCACGTACAACAGGTTTTCCGGGCATCGTAATTGCCTGGATTTGATTAATTCTGGTATACTTCGGTTTCCGCCTCCTATATATGGAGGCGGTGTTGTAAATGCCAAAGGTCTGCAAACGGTCAGTTGACCTGCGCTTAACCGCTTTAGGAGGCTTCAATGCGTAAACGTGTTGTAATCACTGGTATGGGTTGTGTATCCCCATTGGGAAACGATGTATCCACCCTGTGGAGTAATATCTTGGCAGGTAAATCAGGTGTAGGGTTGATCACACATTACGATACCAGCCGATTTAAAGTAAAGATTGGGGCGCAAGTAAAGGATTTTGATGCTGTGGCATTGTTTGGTACGCGGGATGCGCGGCGAATGGATCGCTTCGTTCAATTTGCTGTGGCGGCTGCCTTCCAAGCGGTGAAGCATGCAGGATTAGCGATAACCGAATCTATTCGAGACCGGATAGGGGTCATAATTGGGACAGGCATAGGAGGTATGAACACACTTTTCGAACAAATGGTCGTATTCTTCGAGCGTGGTCCTGAGCGAGTCAGTCCTTTTTTGGTACCAATGATGTTACCTGATACGGCGGCAGGTACAGTTGCTATACACTTGGGAGTACGTGGTCCCAATATGGCTATTGTCTCTGCATGTGCCAGCGGGACCAATGCGATTGGTGAGGCAGCTGAAACGATCCGTCGAGGTGCCGCGGACGTCATCTTAACGGGTGGGAGCGAAGCGGTGATCGGCCCGATAGCTATGGCGGGTTTAGGGGCGATGACCGCCTTATCCACTCGCAATGATGAGCCTGAGCGTGCGTCCCGCCCGTTCGATAAAGAACGAGATGGTTTCGTGATAGGTGAAGGTGCCGCAATTCTGGTTTTAGAATCTCTGGAATATGCCCGGGCACGTGGAGCTCGTGTTTTGGGAGAAATCACCGGCTATGGTTCTACCAATGATGCCTTTCACATCTCTGCACCAGCTGAAAATGGAGCAGGGGCTGCCATATGCATGCAGAATGCTTTGGATGATGCTGGATTGTCAGGGAGGGACATCGGTTATATCAATGCTCATGGCACCAGCACACTGCTCAATGATAAGAGTGAGACCGCGGCAATCAAAACCGTTTTTGGAAAGCTTGCTTACAGCATCCCGGTTTCATCAACAAAATCCATGACCGGGCATCTGTTAGGTGCAGCCGGGGCGGTAGAAGCGGTGATATGTGTTAATATTTTGCAGGATGGAGTTTTGCCTCCTACGATCAATTATGAAACTCCCGACCCGGAATGCGATCTCGATTACGTTCCCAACCGGGCCCGTCCAGCAATAGTACAAAATATCATCTCAAATTCGTTTGGCTTTGGGGGGCACAATGCCAGCATCATATTGAGTCGATATAACGAGGCTTGATTATGAGCCCATATGCCCACATCACTGGATGGGGGATGGCAGTTCCCTCCAGGGTGCTAACCAACGCTGACCTGGAGAAAATGGTCGATACTGATGATGATTGGATCCAATCTCGCACTGGCATACGTCAACGTCATATAGCAAGCGATGAAGAATCAACAGCATCACTGGCCATGGATGCGGCTCTGAACGCACTCAGGGTGGCCAACCTTAATCCAGGCGATATAGAGTTAATCATTGTATCCACCTCATCGCCTGAGCATGTGTTCCCCGCGACAGCCTGCCTGGTTCAAGACCGGATAGGAGCGACTCATGCGGGTGCATTCGATCTATCGGCGGCATGTTCAGGTTTTATTTTTGCCATGAATATGGCTACCCAGGCTATACGCAGTGGATCAATTAAAAATGCAGTGGTGATTGGTGCAGAAACGCTCTCCCGCTTTGTAAATTGGGAGGACCGTGATACCTGTATCCTGTTTGGAGATGGGGCAGGTGCATTTGTACTACAAGCAGGTGATGAACCAGGGGGTGTGCTCTCTGCTGTAATGCGCTCGGATGGATCAGGGGCTGATTTGCTTTCAGTGCCAGCAGGAGGCAGTCGCCTCCCAACCAGCCCGGAAACGATATTGAATAAGCAGCACACCATCCACATGAATGGACGTGAAGTATTCCGTTTTGCCACTCGGGTAATGGCTCAGGCAACACGAGAGGTGGTCGCATCTGCCCAATTAAAAATCGAAGATGTACAACTGGTCATACCACACCAGGCAAATCTACGCATCATCGAATCAGCAATGCGTGGGCTCGAAATTCCCACAGACCGATGCTTTATCAATATTGAACGCTACGGAAACACCTCCACGGCATCAATACCCATTGCAACTTGTGAGGCGATCCAACAGGGACGATTGCAATCTGGAGATAATACGGTCTTCGTGGGTTTTGGTGCGGGGCTCACCTGGGGAGCAGCATTGGTGCGCTGGACAGGACCGTTCCTACCTCATCGTCAAATTTACCCTGCATCTTACCGACTATGGGTAGTCATCCGTTCCCAATTGCTCAGGCTGGTTCGACGCATAGAGGGCTGGATCTGGGGACGTAAGATATAGTCCCAATCTTCAACTTTCATGTAACTTTGGCAGGTGTCTGGTTCAGTCGGAATTTACGAGAGGATTCTAGATTTTCTATCATCATTGACATCAAAATGGTGTGAAAATATTAGAGAGATGTTAGAAATATAGATTTATATTATTATAATACTTTCAGTCAAGACAATAGGTTGGTATAATAAAAATTGACCTCAAGTCAGCCTGACTTTTAGGTTAGGTTGTTTGTTGGGTTTTGGCATATATATGGAGGTGTAAGTGAATCCTATTCGTAGTCGTTCGACGATTATTTATGTACTGTTATTTGCTGCCATCATCATACTGGTATTTTATAGCTTTAATCAGAGTTCCTCGACACAGGAAACGCTCTCTCTCAATCAGGTGGCTGCAGATATTCAGAGTGGTAAGGTTACGCGTATTATTGAAGAGCAGGATAAGATTACAGTAATTTATGGTACAGGCACCGCGGCAATTGAACGGATAGCTCATAAAGAGCCTGAAGATACCCTGGTCAAACAGCTCATAGATTTGGGAGTATCTGCTGATCAGTTAACCCCAGAC
>Ga0315275_10003606_pt1 | contig 14288 bp, 13 predicted proteins | sample YL17G03_0_MG_FD_205557 | JGI IMG/M metagenome (GOLD analysis project Ga0315275, IMG submission 205557) | Sediment microbial communities from Yellowstone Lake, YNP, Wyoming, USA - YL17G03_0 | ecosystem: Environmental > Aquatic > Freshwater > Lake > Sediment | place: USA: Wyoming | collected... | reverse complement strand
CTGCGCACCAACATTGGACTTAACAGCATGCAGGCGCGGGTGACGGTCGTCGCCAGGGCGGTGGGAGCAAGCTCAGCCTCCGTCCGCTTCCTGGTGCACGAATCGGGGGGCATGGGAAAGGCCGAAGGGTCGGCTGGACGCGCAGGCCAGTACGAGTCGTCAATTACCGTTCCGGGAATCTCACTGGACGAGTTCGTCTATGGCCAGGTCAATCCCCCTCCGCAGGTCATCAAAATGGACATCGAGGGCGGGGAGGTACTGGCCCTGCCTGGGATGCGCCGCCTGCTGGTGGAGGCGCGTCCGCTGATGTTGATGGAGCTGCACGGCCCGGAATCAGCGCGGGCGGCCTGGGATGCGCTGACCGCCGCCGGGTATCAGATTTGCTGGATGAAGCCTGGTTATCCGCCGGTGCCTTCGCTGGAGGCACTGGACTGGAAGGCTTATCTCATTGCAGAACCGAAACCCCTCAATCCTGCCTCTCTCCCGCTTGCCCCCTCCGGGAGTGCTTCGCGAGGAGAGGGGGTGAGGGAGAGTGGTTGAGAATGCAAAAAAGCCCTGCTCTTCTCTCGAAAAACAGTGGGGATTGGCTCTACCTGGGCCTGGTTTTGTTCTTCATCCTGACGATTGCTTTCTTATTACTGGTCACGCCCAACGATTACTGGTGGTACGTGCGCATCGGGCGGGACACGTTGCAGTCTGGCGCGGTTCCTACCGTTGACGCCTTGAGTACCACCCAGGCTGGCTCGCTGGTGGTTTACCACTCCTGGCTTTCGGCGGTGCTTTTCTGGCTGCTCTACTGCGCCGGAGGCTTCCCGTTGACGGTGCTGGCACGCGGAGTATGCCTCGCCCTGGCTTACGCGCTGATCTGGCGCCTGGCGCGCCGGGCCGGGAGCGGCGCGAAGCTGGCCAGCCTGCTGACCCTGTTGGCGGCGCTGGCTTCCTTCAACAACTGGTCCATGCGCCCGCAGATTTTTGCATACCCACTTTTTACGCTCGCGTTGTGGGCATTATACCGTTGGCAGCAAGGGGAAGGAAAAATAGCTTGGCTGCTGCCGGTTGCCAGCCTGCTGTGGGTCAACCTGCACGGCTCGTTTGTCATGCTATTTCTGTTGGCAGGAGCCGCGCTGGTCTTCGGCGCGGGTAATCGCAAAGAGCTTGTTCTGGCGCTGGGAGCCTCGCTCGCTGTGACCCTGGTCAACCCGCGTGGCTTCGGCGCGTGGACGTACGTGGTTACCTCCTTGAGCGCCCCCTCCAGCCAGGTGTTCAGCGTAGAGTGGAGTCCACCGATTAACACTGGCTGGCAGATGAACCTGTTTTTCATCTGGCTGCTGGGCTTCCCTTTCCTGGCGGCTTTCTCGCCGCGCAAGCTCTCCCGCCTGGAATGGGTTTGGTTCCTGGGCTTTGGCCTGCTTGCACTATGGGGCGAGCGGTACGTCATCTGGTTCGTCTTGATCTTGACTGTACTGACAGCTTCTTTGGTGGCCGAATGGGGCCAAAGATGGCTGGACCGCCCGCGCCGGGGTGGAATCCCAGCTTTAGATTTCTCGCTGGCGATCCTGTTCATCGTCATGCCGCTGGCTGTTCTGCCAGGCCTGCGCGAGGGCTGGTGGGACAAGGCTCCAACTCCGCTCGAAAATACGCCTGTCCAGGCAGTGGAATGGCTGGCGAGGCACCCCGAATTGCCCGGCCCGCTGTGGAGTGAGATCGGCTTTTCGAGTTACCTCGAATTCGCTTTGCCCTCCCGTCCGACCTGGATAGACACCCGTTTCGAGGTCTTCCCGGTGGAACAATGGGAGCAATACCGGGCGATCAACAGAGGCGAGTGGAACTGGCAGGCGCTTCTGGACGAGGCGGCGGTCAATTTGCTGATGGTTTCGAAGAGCGAGCAGCCGCGCCTGCTTTCCGCGCTGGAGGCCTCTCCGGCCTGGTGTCCTGTCTACCGTGACGAGGTGGCGGTCATCTATCAGCGGAATACAAGTGATTTGTGCGGGGGAAAATAATATGCGAGGTTACGCCCAGGCCGGCCTGGCTGGGGAATTAATTCCCCGGCTCATCGTTCCCAAGTTGGCTAAAGCCGAATGGCGTGGACAGCCGGGTTCACCCGGCTTTGGGGAAAGTGCAAGGTTTTGGAAAAAAGAATGGACGACGATCCTTATCCTGTTCTTGTTTTTCCGCATCCTGTATTCACTCCTGGGCGTCCTCGAAGCCTCCGGCCCGGATCCAGAGCCGCTGTCCGGTGGGCCGGTCTATGAGGCTGCCGCCACGCTTCTCAAGCAAGGCGCGGTCTCTCACGCGCTGGTCAACGTCTGGTTCCGCTGGGATACGGTCTGGTACCTCAAGATCGCCGCTTTTGGTTACAGCCCCCAGGATGGCACGCTTGCCTTCATGCCGCTCTATCCCTGGTTGGTGCGCGGCCTGGGCGCTCTGACCGGAAATTACCTGCTCGCGGCGCTGATCATATCCAACCTGGCTTGCCTGCTCGCGCTGCTCCTGTTCTATGAGGTTGCTCTTGGCGAAGGAAGGGACAAAGAAACTGCCCTCCAGGCAACCTTTTTCCTTATCCTTTTCCCTTCTTCCTTCTTCCTTTATACTGCCTACACCGATTCGCTTTTCCTGGCGCTGGCGCTCGGGGCCTGGCTTTTTGCCCGGCGCGGGAACTGGCTGGCGGCCGGCCTGCTCGCATCACTGGCCACCCTCTGCCGCCTGCAAGGCGCGCTGTTGAGCCTTGTATTGCTATGGGCTTTATTAGCTGGCTGTGGATTTAACGCGAATTACGCGAATGGACGAATTGCGCGAATAAAAACCAACTTTGTGACCCTTTGTGTCCTTTGGTTCAAAAAGCTAAAAAAGCCGGATTGGTTAGCGGTCTTCCTTCCTGCCCTGACCTTCGCTGCCTATACCCTCTGGCTGCGGCTGACTGGTTGGGGTTCCATCCCGGCCACGCTCGAAACGCACTGGGGCATCCGCACAGTTATGCCGTGGACGGGCTTCGGGCTGTTCCTGCAAAGGCTGGTCGGCGGGCAGCGCGTTTTCATTGACTACGTTGACCTGACACTCTTCCTCGTGATGTTGGTGCTCCTGGTCGTCGGCCTGTTCCGCCTCGATCCCACCCTCTCGCTTTACAACTTCCTGACCCTATTGCTGTTCTTCATGCGCGGCACGCCGCCCCACTTGTTGGATAGCTTTAGCCGTTACTTCCTGACCTTGTTCCCCGCGTTTATAATGGTAGCGCAGTTAGCTACCATTACCATTGGTAGTCTTCGTAACCGCATTTTGCGGATGGTTCTCTGGTCGGTCTCGATCGGTTTGCAGATTTTCCTGGTAATTGGTTTCTTGGATTGGAGATGGATCGCGTGACAACTCGCTTTCCTGGCCGGTTGGGAGTCCAGCAGCGCGTCCTGCCGCTCTACCGCGTCCCCTTCTTCGACGCCCTGGCTGCTGTCTGCGACGGCGGCCTGAGTCTCTTTGCTGGTATGCCGCGCCCCGACGAAGCCATCGCAACCTCCGACCAATTACGTTTCACGCATTATGGTTGCCTGAAACCGGGCTACCATTACGTTTTGGCGCGCAACCTCCATCTCTTGCGCGGCCCCCTTTATCTTTGCTACCAACGCGGCCTGCTCGACTGGCTGGACGACTGGCAACCGGACGCGCTCATCGTGGAAGCCAATCCGCGCTATCTTTCGACTCCGGCGGCCTTGAACTGGGCGAAGCGGATGAACATCCCTGTGATTGGCTGGGGGCTGGGCGCGCCGCCGCTTTCGGGACCCTTATCCGCTGCGCGCCAGAATGGGCGTTTGCGCTTCCTGAGCCGCTTCGACGCCCTCGTCACCTACAGCCGACGCGGTGCGGACGAGTACGATTCCCTCGGCTTCCCCCCCGACAGGATTTTCGTTGCCCCGAATGCCTCCGCCCCGCGTCCCTCTGTGCCCCCGCCCCCGCGCCCTCCTGCCTTTGACGGAAGACCTACCGTGGTATTCGTCGGTCGCCTCCAGGCCCGCAAGCGCGTAGACGATCTGCTGCGCTCCTGTGCCTCGTTGCCTGAAATGATGCAGCCGCGCCTGGTCATCGTCGGCGAGGGGCCGGAGCGCGAAAAATTGGAGAGCCTGGCAAAGATAGTTTACCTGCGCGCTGAATTCGTCGGCCCGAAATTCAAGGATGAACTTGCTCCTTACTTTTCCGCCGCGGACCTGTTCGTCCTGCCCGGCACGGGCGGACTGGCAGTGCAGGAGGCCATGTACTACGGCCTGCCGGTCGTCATGGGCCAGGGCGATGGCACCAATGACGATCTCGTCCGTCCCGCCAACGGCTGGCAGATTTCATCGGACGATCCCGGCGCGCTGAAAGATGCACTCCGCGCGGCACTCTCCGACGCTCCACGCTTGAGGGCAATGGGCGCCGAATCCTACCGCATCGTGGCGGAGGAGATCAACTTGGAGAAGATGGTGGAAGTGTTTGTGGATGTTCTGGCGTTCTGCTCTGGCGTAGTTCGCCGCGCGTGAGCAGGAGGACCGCAGCCAGGATCAACCCGCCGCCCAGCAGGGTGACGGGCGGGAGAGCCTCGCCGAAGAGCAACGCGGCCAGCAATACCGTGACGACCGGCTCGAGGGTGGAAAGCATCGAGGCGTCCGTTGGTCCAATGCGTTTGAGTCCCGCCAGGAAGGTCGCGACCGGAATGACCGTGGCGATGAGAGTCACGGCAGCAAGGGCCAGCCAGCCCGCGCTTGTGACCGGCCAGTGTGGGCCGTTGATGGCTGTCAGCGCGCCGTAGACGATTCCTGCCGCCATAAAAATGACTGTGGAAGATTGCACGGCAGAGACCTGCTGCATCACGCCCGTCCCGACGATGATATAGACCGAGTAAATCGCCGCAGCGGACAGCGCCAGCAGGATGCCTGTCCACTGGCCACCCTGCGGATTTGCGGTCAGGGCCGCGCCGAGGGTAGCCAGTCCGAGGGCGATGATCTTGACGCGGTTGATTTTCTCTTTGAGGAAGATGGTGGATAGGACGGCGACGAAAGTCGGGTAGAGATAGAGGAGCAGGGCCACCAATCCCGCCGAGGCGTATTTGATGGCGGTCAGGTAGGAGAAGGATTGTCCGACGTAGCCGAGCGCCCCCATCCCGACCAAGCGGCCGAGCGTCCCGCCACGCGGGAGGGATTCGCGGCGGAATATAAGCAATACCGCCATCAGAAGGGCGGAGAAGGTGAAACGAAGAAAGAGCAGGGTGAAGATATCCAACCCAGCGGCGTAGGCGTAGCGGCCAAAGATGGCCAGCGTCCCAAACGAGGCAGCGGAGATGACGATGAGGATGACGCCGATGATGCGATTCATACGCCGATTGTATCAATCCACAATAAACAGTTTTGCTCCCATTTCTGTGTGGGAACGGTGCGGGGCAACGTCATCGGCGACTTCATAACTTGTCCCTGGGGTGAGTGTGAACACCCTGCCGTCTTTGAGTTCGGTGACCAGTTCTCCTTCCAGAACGAGGAGAACGTGCCCGCGATTGCACCAGTGATCGGCCAAATACCCTGGCGAGTATTCGACCATGCGGACGCGGATATTCCCAATTTCCAGCGTCCGCCAAAGCGCCATCCCTGTCTTGCCGGTGTGCTCGCTGGGCTTGATCTGGCTCCAATCGGTAAAGCAGAAGGGGACATCTTGGATTTTCATACTCGCCTCTGTTATCTACGAAGTCACACGTAGGGAAAAGAGAGACACCCGGTGTCTTCAAGACAACGGGTGTCTGCCGCCGCAGGTTACTTCAAACTACCCGTCGCAATGGACGCTTTGACCTCGCCGATGGCCTTGGTGATCTGGATTTCGCGCGGGCAGGCCAGGGTGCAGTTGAAGATGGTGTGGCAGCGGTAGACGCCGAACACGTCGTTCAGGATCTTCAGACGCTCGGCTGCGGCGCGGTCGCGGCTGTCGAAGATGAAGCGATGCGCCGCGACGATAGCCGCCGGGCCGAGGTACTGGTCGTTGGCCCAGAAAGATGGGCAGGAGGTGGTGCAGCAGGCGCACAGGATGCACTTGGTGGTGTCGTCGAAGCGCTCGCGGTCCTCGGGACTCTGGTAGCGTTCCTGCGCCGGTTCGGGTTCGTCGTTGATGAACCAGGGCTTGACAGAGCGGTAATTCTCGAAGAACGGCTCCATGTCCACGATCAGGTCTTTGATGACGCGCAGGCCGAGGATGGGTTCGACGGTGATCCGCGTGCCGACATCGCGCACCAGGGTCTTGCACGCCAGGCGGTTGAAGCCATTGATGCGCATCGCATCCGAGCCGCAGATGCCGTGTGCGCACGAGCGGCGGAAGGAGAGGGTCCCATCCTGGTAGCCTTTGACCTTTTCGAGCAGGTCGAGCACGCGGTCGGTCTCGACGGCCTCTAGCTTGTAAGTGGCGTGATGCGGCTTCTTGTCCTTTTCAGGGTTGTAGCGAAAGATTTTGAGTGTGACTTCCATCATGACACCTTCTTCTAGGAAGTGTCGTTGCGAGGAGAGGAGCGACGAAGCAATCTCCTGGCGTGCGAGGGGGTTGCTTCGCCGCCAAAGAACGGCGGCTCGCAACGACACGAGGTTAGTAAGTCCGTACTTTCGGCTGGAACTTGGTGATGACGACCGGCTTGTATTTCAGGTCAATCTTGCCGTTCTCGCGCACCCAGGCCAGGGTGTGTTTGAGCCACTTCTTGTCGTCGCGTTCCGGGTAATCCTCGCGCGAGTGGCCGCCCCGGCTTTCCGTGCGCGCAATGGCCGAGACGGTGGTGACCTCTGCCAGGTCGAGCAGGTTGCCCAGTTCCCAGGCGTTGATCAGTTCCATGTTGAAGATCTTGCCGGTATCCGTCACACGCACGTGCTTGTAGCGTTCCTTCAATTCGCGGACGACCTCCAGGGCATGCTGCATCCCTTCGCCGGAGCGGAAGATGCCCATCTCGTCGAACATCACTTTCTTCATCTCAGTAGCGATGTCGAAGGCATTTTCCTTGCCGTCGGCGTGCAGGATGCTCTCGAACTGGGCGCGGGCGAACGCGGTCGGGTCGGTGGGCAGGGGCTGGTAGGAGGCATCCTTGGCGAACTCAGCGGCGCGCAGACCAGCGTGCTTGCCAAAGACGACCAAATCCAGCAGCGAGTTGGTGCCGAGGCGGTTCGCGCCGTGCACCGAGACACAGGCCACCTCGCCCGCCGCGTACAAACCAGGCAGGACGGTGTTCTTCTCGTCAATCACAACCTCGCCGTATTTGTTGGTCGGGATGCCGCCCATCGTGTAGTGCGCCGTCGGCTGGATGGGCATCGGCTGGGTGATCGGATCCACGCCCAGGTAGACGCGGCAGAAATCCACGATGTCGGGCAGCTTGGCCAGGATCTCCTCGCCGGTGACGACGAGTGGGGAGCCGTCGGGCCGCTTGCGCCCGTCAATGGCGGCGTACTTGTTGACGACCTCAGGGCGTACATCCAGGTACATATAATTCTGGCCGTTGACGCCGCGTCCCTCGCGGATTTCCAGGTAGATGGCGCGGCTGATGACATCCCGCGAGGCCAGGTCTTTCACCGTGGGGGCGTATTTTTCCATGAAGCGCTCGCCCTTGCCGTTGATGAGCACGCCACCCTCGCCGCGCACACCCTCGGTGATCAGGATGCCGAGTTTATAAATGCCGGTGGGGTGGAATTGGAAGAATTCCATATCCTCGGCAGGGATGCCGCGCCGCAAGGTGATCGAGATTCCGTCGCCGGTGTAAGCATAGGCGTTGGAGGTGATCTCCCAGATGCGCCCGTGCCCGCCGGTGGCAAAGATGACCGCCTTGGCGTGGAAGACGTGCATCTCGCCGGTAGCCAACTCGACCGCCACCAAGCCTGCGGCGGCGCCGTTAGCCATTAGCAGGTCAACGACCTGGAATTCGTCGTAAAAAGCGACGTTGTTCTTGATGCACTGCTGGTAGAGCGTCTGCAAGATCATGTGACCGGTGCGGTCGGCGGCGTGACAGGCGCGGCGTACAGGTTTGCCGGTGACGTTATTGGTATGTCCGCCGAAGGGACGCTGGGAGATTTTGCCGTCAGGCGTCCGGTCGAAGGGCAGGCCCATGTGTTCCAGTTCGTAGATGGCCTCCACGGCCTCGAAGCACATGAATTCGATGGCATCCTGGTCGCCCAGATAGTCGCTGCCTTTGACCGTGTCATATGTGTGCCATTCGGGGTGATCTTCTTCTGTGTTTCCCAGCGCCGCGCCGATGCCGCCCTGCGCCGTGCCGGTGTGCGAGCGGGTCGGGTAGAGTTTGCTGATGACGGCCGTCTTGGCTGTTTTAGAGGCGTACAGGCCGGCCATCAGGCCCGCCCCGCCTGCGCCGACGATGAGTACTTCGAATTGATGGGTTTTCATGTCGCCACTCCTACGCAGTAATGGTAGCTTGTAGTGCCAGCTACCATAAATGATGCGGTCAGCACGTAGATACCGACGATGATCATGAAAAGCCAGATCAGGAATACCAGGCCGCGCAGCAGAACACGACCCCATGTCGGGTTGAGATAATCTTCGAGTACCACGCGCAGGCCATTCAGGCCGTGCGTGCCAGCGAACAAGATGAAAAGAGTGCCCATGACTTTCCAGAAACCGTTGTCATAGAGCGCAGTGTCAATCACATCGGTGCTTTGGATGTGGAATGGGTTTGGCATGTAACCCCAGCGCAGCAGGGCCACCACGTCCATTTGCTGGCGTGCGCCCATCACCAGGGCGGCTACGATGCCGGTAAAGGCGAACAGGTACATCGCCAAGGCAGAGATGCGCGTGAACAGCCACATCAGATAATCGAGGCTGAAGCCGCGCTGCGGAGCAGTTCTTGATCTCATCCGTGCCTCCTAACCGCCCAGTCCGCTGCGGACCAGGATGAAGACGGCCATGCCGAAGACGGGCAGGAAGACGAACCACTCCAGCCAGATGGCCTCACGCTGGTATTCGAGCAGTTTCGGCCACAGGTCGAGGAGCACGATGCGCAGGCCGTTGATGGCATGGAACAGGGCGCAGAAGAAGATGAAGATCTGGAAGATCCAGTTCTCGTAAATCGTATTGATGAAGACGCCGAGATCGCTGCCGAATTGCTGGCTGAGGAAAGAAGCCAGGATGTGGAGCGCCACGAAGAGCACGATGCCCAGGCCGCTGATGCGGTGCAGTATCCAGGCCAGCATCGGCCCTTTGCCCTTGTATCGCAGGCCTTCCACCAGGCCAACATTCCTTTTTAGGCCCATCTACGCCTCCTTGCATACAGAATATTTGGGGACTCCGTTTATTATCCCTGTGCTATTGCGTGGAGAAAAGTGACAATACTCATGGATTATTCGTTCCAGACATCCTCTTGGGGAAGGGCGAATCATCCTTATAATCTATTTGATGGCCCTTGCTTGAACACAAAGGACACAAATTACACGAAGAAAATCTACCGGGAGCCTCTAAAACACCTTCCTGAACTTTAGTGACCTTGGTGCTAAAGAGTATTAGTACGGTAAAATTTGGACGAACGCACTCAATATTCTACAACATATTCTGCGGATTGAAGTCCGCTCTCCAGGAGGTACGCATGGCAGGTTCGCATCAAGGTAGCCGCAATACAGGCTACCATCACATCAGCCGGCGCGACTTCGTCAAGCTGACGACGGTGGCGCTGGGCACGATCATGGGCGCGGCCGTCGGGCTGCCGGCCATCGGTTTTCTGATTGACCCGGCGCTCAAGTCCGGCGGGAAAGATGCTTGGATTTCAATCGGCAAATTGGAGGACATGCCGGTCGGCGCCCCCCACCCCTTCTTATTCACCCGCACACGCGTCAATGGCTGGGAAAGGACAGCTACCAATTACGGCGGTTTCGTTTTGCGCCGCTCGGAAAACCCCCAAGACACCCTCATCCTGTCCAGCCGCTGCACGCATCTAGCCTGCCAGGTCAACTGGAGGGAGGATGCACAAGTTTATATCTGTCCCTGCCACGATGCCAAGTTCAGCCTGGAGGGTGAAGTGCTGGATGGCCCCCCGCCCAGGCCGCTCGACCGCTTCGAGGAGTTCCAGACTGATGAAGAAGGTAACCTGCTCATTCACGTCAAGGAAGGCTAACCATGTGGAAAAAGGTTTTTCAATGGTTGGATGAACGCTTGGGCCTCAACGATTTATACAAGGCCGTGCTGGACCGCCCTGAGCCGAAGGGCAACTGGTGGAACACGCTCGGTTCGGCCAGCCTGTTCCTTTTCCTTCTGCAAGGGGCGACAGGTATTTTCCTCTCCGTGTATTACACGCCCTCGCCAGACCACGCCTACGATAGCATCACCTACATCATGAATGACGTGACTTTTGGCTGGCTGATCCGCGGCATCCACCATTGGGGCGCGACGCTGATGGTGCTGATTGTATTCATCCACATGCTGCGCGTCTTCGTCACCGCCTCGTACAAGTATCCGCGCGAGATGACCTGGCTGATCGGCATCGGCCTGCTGCTGGCGACGCTGGGCATGGGCTTCACCGGTTACCTGCTGCCCTGGAATCAAAAGGCTTTCTGGGCCACCACGGTCGGAACCCAACTGGCGGGCACAGTCCCCCTCATAGGTGAGTTTATTCTCAAAGCCCTACGCGGCGGCGGAGACTTGAGCGCCCTGACCCTGCAACGATTCTTCGCCGCCCATATCTGGATGCTCCCCGCCGCGATGGCCGGGCTGATCGGCGTCCATCTTTTCCTCATCATCAAGCACGGCGAATCCGAGTTCCCCGGCAAGGATGATTGATTTGAGGATAAAAAGGGAAAAGTGGAGTGTGTGTGAGCGGTTGCGCACCCTTCGGGTGTGCTTCGCGACCGGTCGCATATCCCCACTCCCCCAGTTCGTGAACATTTCGTGAAATTTGTGGCTTGAACACAAGGTGTGATCATGAGCGAAGAACACAAGAAAACCGTCCTCGAGAAATACAAGATTGCTCTGCAAAAAGGCGAGCGCTTCTGGCCGGACAGCATTTTCAAAGATCTGCTGGTTTCCTTTGGCCTTTTCATCCTGCTCATCCTGCTGGCGACTTTCGTCGGCGTGCCGTTCGAACCCAAAGCCGACCCCAGCGACACCACCTATGTGCCGCGCCCGGAGTGGTACTTCCTGTTCCTGTTCAAATTTCTGGCGTTGTACGGCCAGATTCCGCTGTTAGGCAAGATAGAATGGATTGCGACGGTCATCATCCCCGGCGTCGCCATCCTGACCCTTGTCTTGCTCCCGTTTTTCGACAAGAATCGCAGCCGCTATTACGGCAACCGCACCCTGGCCCTGACCGTCATGGCGTTGATGGTGGTGAGCATCGTCCTGCTGACGCTGATTGCCAATGTGTCAACCACCTCGACCGAAGGCGTTTACATTCCCGGAATCTTGCAGACGGTTGCTAGCCTTGTCATCCCCGGTCTGACGCTGATCGCGCTTTTCCTGCTGGGATTGGTCTTCAAAAAAGTCGCCCGCAGCGTGATGGTCTGGCTGACTGGCGTTTCCAGCGGCTTGATGATCATCATGACCATTGCCACGCTGGCGCTTGCCCCCCCTCCCGTTGCTGAAGCGGTTGAGGTGCCTGGTACCCTGCCGGAGCAGATCCTGACTGGGCAAGACCTGTATTCCATTTATTGCGTCGAGTGCCATGGGGATGACGGCTCGGTGGCGGTCATCGAGGGTGTCAAGGGGTTGGAAGGCGAGAAGATCACCCCCATCAACAGCCGCGACGTGCTGTACACAATCACCGACTCTGCCATGCAGGAAGTCATCGCCTATGGCCGGCCGAACGCTGGCATGACTCCCTTTGGCCGCGCTTATGGCGGCGAACTCTCCACCAGCGAGATCAGTTACCTCGTCACTTTCGTGCGTTACAGTTGGGATGACCGCTTCGAACTCCCGCCCGCGGCGATTTCCAGCATCCCGGCGCTAGCGGCCGGTGAGGTGCCATCCTACGAAGTGCATATCCAACCGCTGACCAAACGCTATTGCCTCTCCTGTCACCGCGCCGGCAAGGAGAATAACAATTACCTGATGGGCGCTTACGAGGACATGCTGAACACGGGTGATAACACACCAGCGATGAAAGCAGGCGATATGAACAGTATCATGATCCAGGTTATCAATGGCACAGAGATAAAGGATGACAAGGGCGAGGTCATCATCCACCAGATGCCGCAGACCAAACTGCTCAAGCCGGAATACATTGACATGCTGACCCGCTGGATCATGGCCGGGATGCCCAACACTACCACCGAGGCGCAGACGCTCTCGGCCACCGCCGCGACCGCCGTGACCGAGCAACCCACCTCACCTTCGGTAACGCCAACGCCATAAAGTTACCAGTAATTAGTGATCAGCTACCAGTAGATAAGAAAAACGTCCTGCCGATACAGCAGGCCGTTTTTCTTGGCGAACAAATAATAATCTTTGCGTTCTTGGTGTCTTGGCGGTTATTCTCCCATGTGCGCGATCACTGCATCCCCAAACTCCGAGCACTTCACTTCCGTCGCTCCAGCCATCAGGCGGGCAAAATCATAGGTGACAGTCTTCGCCGCAATCGCCCCTTCCACGCCTTTGACGATCAAATCGGCGGCTTCCGTCCAGCCCATGTAACGGAGCATCATCTCGCCGGAGAGAATGACCGAGCCGGGATTGACCTTATCCAGGTCGGCGTACTTGGGCGCGGTGCCGTGTGTGGCTTCGAAGATGGCGTGACCGGTCTCGTAGTTGATGTTAGCCCCCGGCGCGATGCCGATCCCGCCCACCTGGGCAGCCAGTGCGTCCGAGATGTAATCGCCGTTCAGGTTCATGGTGGCGATCACGTCGTAGTCCTTCGGACGGATCAGGACGAATTGCAGGGTCACGTCCGCGATCGAGTCCTTGATCAGCAACTTGGATTTCCACTTCCCGTTGCCGTGCGTTGGCCAGAGCGCCAGCGCGGCCCCCACTTCTTCGATAATATCCTGCTTCTGAGCTCCGGACATCATCTCGAAGCCGGGATCAATGCGGCGGGCATTTTCCTCGACGGCAAGACTCGGCTCCTGCTCTTTATTACCCAGAATCCAGGTCTCGCGCTCGGTGACGATCTCAAGGCGGAATTCCTTTTTTGCCAGCGCGTAGCCCCAGTCGCGGAAAGCGCCTTCAGTGAACTTCATGATGTTGCCCTTGTGCACCAGGTTGACGGACTTGCGCTTGTTCTCCAACGCCCAGCGGAGGGCGGCGCGAACGAGACGCTCGGTTCCCTCGACCGAGACCGGCTTGATGCCCACCCCGGCGGTTTCGGGAAAACGGATTTTGGCATATTCCTTGGGAAAGGCCTCCCTGAACACTTGCTTGAATTTCCTATTCTCGTCCGTGCCGTACTTGAACTCGATGCCGGTGTAGATGTCTTCGGTGTTCTCGCGGAAGACGACCATGTCCACCGCTTCGGGGTACTTGACCGGCGAGGGGACGCCGTTGAAGTAGCGCACCGGGCGCTGGCAGACGTACAGGTCGAGCAGTTGGCGCAGGGCTACATTGAGCGAACGAAACCCTCCGCCGATGGGCGTGGTCAGTGGTCCCTTGATGCCGACCAGGAACTCGGTGAAGGCTTCCACCGTCTCATCGGGCAGCCAGGTGTTGATTAACTTGTACGATTTCTCTCCCGCGTAGACTTCCATCCAGTGGATCTCGCGCCTGCCGTCGTAAGCTTTCTGGACAGCCGCGTCGAAGACGCGTACCGAGGCGCGCCAGATATCGCGGCCGGTGCCATCGCCCTCGACGAAGGGGATGATCGGATTATCGGGGATTTGCAGCTTCCCATCTTTGATCGTGATCTTCGCCCCGCCCGCGGGGATATTGACATGCTGGTATGCCATTTCTTGCTCTCCTGTTTAGTGTCATTGCGAGGAGCGTAACGACGACTGCGAAGCGTGCTGTGCAAGCAATCCCCGAATTGGCGGGGAGATTGCTTCGCCCGTTCCACAGGCTCGCAATGACAATGTTACAGATAATTTCGGTGGGATTATACCGGAATTGGGGCTGTGGTTTAGATGCAGTTCGATGGGATTTGTTGTGAACGAAGAGGCCCCGCGGACAGAATCGTTTCTCAGGGATTTGCCAATGTTCCAATGCGCACACTTGACTTTTTATTTATCTTGTGTTAATCTTCTTTATAGTCCTCCCTGGCGAATAGATCAATGCTCTGACAGCCAGGGATTATCGCACATTTATGCAAAGGAGGTGATGCTTCAGGAAAAGACCTCGACTTGCTAGTTTTTTGTATTTCACCCCACTCTGTTCAAACCATATATTCTTTGGAG
>Ga0315275_10003605_pt1 | contig 14290 bp, 11 predicted proteins | sample YL17G03_0_MG_FD_205557 | JGI IMG/M metagenome (GOLD analysis project Ga0315275, IMG submission 205557) | Sediment microbial communities from Yellowstone Lake, YNP, Wyoming, USA - YL17G03_0 | ecosystem: Environmental > Aquatic > Freshwater > Lake > Sediment | place: USA: Wyoming | collected... | reverse complement strand
GCGCGAACCTCAAGGAGGGCGCCGGCAGCGTAGCGCTCCTTGAGCTGCTGGGGGCTGCCCAGCGCGATGAGCTTGCCCCGGTAGATGAGGCCGAGGCGGTCGCAGTGTTCGGCCTCGTCCATGTAGTGGGTAGTCACGAAGACGGTGACGCCCTGGCCGGCGACGGTGTAGATAAGGTCCCAGAAGCTGCGGCGGGAGATCGGGTCAACGCCCGCGGTGGGCTCGTCGAGGAAGAGGATCTCGGGCTCGTGGACGAGCGCGCATCCGAGTGCGAGGCGCTGCTTCCAGCCCATCGCCAGCTCCCCGGTGAGGCTGCGAGCGCGCTCGGTCAGGTTGGCCATCTCGAGGATCCACTGCTTGCGCTCAGCGAGGCGCGCGTTGGGAACCCCATAGACGCCCCCGTAGAACTCGATGTTCTCCTCGACGGTCAGGTCCTCGTAGAGCGAGAACCTCTGGCTCATGTAGCCGATGCGCTCCTTGATCTGCTCGGACTCGCGCAGGATGTCGTAGCCGGCGACGGCGCCGCGACCGGAGGTGGGGACAATGATGCCGCAGAGCATTCGGATGGTGGTGGACTTGCCCGCCCCGTTGGGGCCGAGGAACCCGAAGACCTCTCCCTTCGGCACCGAGAACGAGATGTGGTCAACAGCGACGAACCGGCCGAAGACTCGGACTAGGTCCTCGACGACAACGGCAGGAGGCGTGGTCATCGCTGCGCCCCCGAGACGACCGACACGAACACGTCCTCGATGCCGGGCAATACCCGGCGGCAGGAGGTGACCGCGATCTGGCGCTGTGCGAGGGCTGCGCGCAGGACGGGTTCATCGTCGGCTGCGTTGTTCACCCAGACGTGCAGCCGGTCGCCGAAAACCTGAACGCCGAGCACGTCCGGCCGCGCGGACAGAGCCTCCTTGGCCTGGCGCTGGGGTTCGGCGACGATCTCGAGCAGGTCACCATTCATGCGCAGCCTGAGTGCGTCCGGTGTGTCGCAGAGGAGGAGACGTCCTCTGTCCATGAGAGCAACTCGATTGCAGCGCTCGGCCTCGTCCATGTAGGGGGTGCTGACGAAGAGCGTCACTCCCTCCCTGAGCAGCGAGTAAAGGATCCGCCAGAAGTCGCGGCGGGAGACGGGGTCAACGCCGGTGGTGGGTTCGTCTAGGAAGAGGACGGTCGGCGTATGAACGAGGGTGCAAGCTAGCGCGAGCTTCTGCTTCATGCCGCCGGAGAGATCGCCGGCGAGGCGAGTGCGAAAGGGGCCAAGGCGGCTGAACTCCAGTAGCTCCTGCTCACGGCGGATGCGTTCGGCCCGCGGCACGTGGTAGATGTTGGCAAAGAAGAGCATGTTTTCGGAGACGGTGAGGTCGGCATAGAGGCTGAAGCGCTGGGGCATGTAGCCGATGCGGCGCTTGACCTGCTCGGGCTGGTGGCGGACATCAAAGCCCGCGACCTGGGCCTCGCCCTCGGTCGGGTCCAGGATACCGCAGAGCATCCGCATCGTGGTCGTCTTGCCCGCGCCATCGGGGCCGACCAGGCCGAGGATCTCGCCAGGCTTCGCCTCGAGGTCAATGCCATCAACTGCCGTCAGGCCGCCGAAGCGTTTGCGGAGGCCGCGGGCGCGGATTGCTGGACCAGTCTCATCGGGCTCTAGCATTTCCCGTGTCCGGAGGGGGATGATGCCTGAGGGCGGCGCAGGTTCCTACTGCGGCCCTACGTCAATCACCGCGTCGGCGGGCATGCCGGGCTTCAACTCGAGGCGCGAGTTCTCGAGCTGGATCTTCACGCCGAAGACGAGCTTCACGCGCTCCTCTCTGGTCTGGACGTTCTTCGGAGTGAACTCGGCCTGCTGGGCGATCTCGACGACGCGGCCGGGATAGGTCCTATCGGGGTAGGTGTCGGTGGTGACATCGGCGGACTGCCCGAGCTTGACGCGTCCGAGATCGGTCTCGGGCACGTAGACACGAAGCCAAGGCTGGCTGATGACGCTGACGCGGGCGATGGGCATTCCGGGTGTGACCAGCTCCCCCAACTCGGCGCCGCGGGTTACCACGACACCGGCGACGGGAGAGAAGACGGTGGTGTAGCCGAGCTGCGCCTGGGCCACGCGGAGGGCAGCGTCGCCCTGGGCGACGCGAGCCCTGGCGGCGTCAACAGTCTCGGGGCGCGGGCCGGCGAGGTCGAGGTCGAGCAGGGCCTTCGTTGCGCGCGCTTGGTCGTGGGCTTGGCTGACGGCGGCTCTCGCGGCGGCGATTTCCTGGGGGCGGGAGCCGGCCTCGGCCGCGCGGAGACGCTCGCGGGCTGCGTCGAGCTGGGCAGCGGCGGTGTCGCGGCGAGTGCGCTGGAGGTCAACCTGCTGCTGGGCGACCGCGCCTTGGTGCTCAAGTCCCTGGAGGCGGAGCAGCTCGCGCTCCGCGTCGGCGAGCGCGACCTCGGCCTGGCGAACAGCGGCGCGGAGCTGAGCGATCTCCTCGACGCGTGGGCCGGCCTTGACGAGGTCATAGTGGGCCTGGGCTTGCCGCTGTGTCTGGAGCGCGGCCTGGTACTGGGCCCGCGCCCGCTGCACCTCTTCGGCACGCGTGCCGGCGAGGAGTTCGGCGAGATTGGCCTGAGCGGAGGCGAGTGCTGCTTCGGCCTGCTGCACCTGGGCGACAAGCTCCTCGCTGTCGAGTTGGGCGATGAGGTCGCCTTCATTGACGGGATCGCCCTCGTCTACGGGGAGAGAGGCGATCTTGCCTGCGACCCTGGCGCTGACGTCCACCTCGGTGGTCTCGATGATGCCGTTGCCGTAGAGCTGGTCGGGAGGCGGGCTGCTGCGCTCGCGGGTGCGCCATAGGAGGATGATGGCGATGATGAAGAGGACCGCTACGGCAACAACGAACCGCGCCTTGCTGTGTCGCATTCCGCTCGCTCCAGCTCGCTGATTCGCCGGAGAGCGTCAAAGGCCTTGGTCGGTGTTGGCACATGGCAGCCCATTGGGGCCTGCGGGCAGGCAAGGGATGGCAGGGCCGCGCACGCTCCATCTCTTGCGCTAGCCTCCAACCGGATGGCGAGTACAGGGAGTACTGCATCTACTGGGAAGAGTTCGACTCGCCCGACAGCGTCATGCTGATCGGGTACGGGACCGCGGATGAGGCAAGCTAAACAGAGGAACTCCCCTACAACGTCTGAGTCGGTCATCCTCTCGGCACTGAGATGAAAGCGGCGGCGCCGTTGACCGGCGCCGCCGCCTTTCGCGCTTTCCACAGCTTCCGTGCGTCAGTCCACTATCAGCACCAGCAGGATCAACGCAAGCAACACCGTGGTGGTGTCCCACCGGATGTCATCGCCCGCGACCTGAACCTTGTCCAGGTCGGCCGCAAGCGCATGTACCTCCTGGTCTGTCAGCAGATCAACCCGGCCCTGGGCGTCTTTGTCCGCCAGGCCGAAGTCCATCAGCTTTCCCTTGACCAGTTCTCGCTCGGCCGCGACGGCCTTCGCGTCGACCTCCGCTGACCCGCCGCAAGACGACTGCGACGGCACGGGGGCGGCCCAGCCGGCCGTCCCGGTCAACGCCGCAGTCACGAGCACTGCGAGCATCAGAGCAACGAACCGACAGCTTTTCCTCTCCAACCAGATCACCTCCTTTCCCTGGAAGAAGCTCCAATAGCCGCGGGGCATCGGCCTTGAGCGCCTTCGGACCTCCCCACGCGGTACCAAAGCAGCTCGCAGCTAGTATCCCGCTTGGCATGACAGGCAGCGATGGGATGCTGCCCGGTCATCGCGCACGCAATCGCTGCGCCTCTACCTCGTGTCGCTCGGCTTCCCTCTCATCTCCGAGGGACCGGCAAACCTGCGCCAAGTGCTCGTGGACGGCAAGCCGCAGCGCCCCGTCTCCCTGGCCGGCCTGGTCGAGTGCTGATTCGAGCGTTCGGCGCGCCAGCTCGTCATCCCCTTGCAGGTGGTAGAGCCACCCCAGGGTGTCTAGCCCGTACGGCCTCCTATCACCAGCCTCAATCAGTAGCGGGGCGAGCCGGCCGATCGCCTCCTCGGTGCAGGTCCCCTGTGCCGCGCACAGATCGGCGAAGTTGTTCACTGCCTCGAACGACCGCGGATCCGCCACCATCGCCTTCCGGTAGCGCGCGAGCGCCTCGGGGTACTTGCCCTGCTGCCGGAGCACGTTGCCCAGGTTGACGTGCGCCCGAGCATACCGCGGGTCGCGCGAGATCGCCTGTTGGTAAGTGCGAACCGCATCATCCAACCGCCCTTCCCGCTCATACATCACGCCCAGGTCGGTGAGCTGCTCGGCCGGGAGCTGCGCGACCAGCCGCTCGGCCTGTGCGCGATTGGGTCGAGGGTCGGCGTTCTCACGATATGCGCGTACGGCCGCTGACAGGTCCACCATCACTCCCTGCCTCTCCGTCTGGCAGCCGCTCAGGGACAGCGCTAACGCTGCCAGCAGCGACGCGCCCCCGAGTGACAGCGGCCGCCTCCTCAGTCCTTGGAGCATTCCCACTGTTCCTCAGTTGCCGCAGGCTTCTTCCCCTCCACCACCAGCATCCAGTGGTCGCATCTGCTCCACTCGGCCTCGAAGTCGGCGGCTCGAAGGACGTCTTCCTTGCCTTCGCCGCTGTCCACGAACCATACCTCTCTGCCCCAGTCATAGCCCCTCACGACCACGAAGTGGTTCCTGCTCGCCAAGGGGTTGGAGCGACGCACCATGCAGATGACTGGCCGGTTTCCGGCCAACGCTCGCCGGAGTTGATCGGCCGAGCCGGTACCCGCCCACGCTTCGAAGCCTCGTCGCCTGGAGAAGAGGAGCAGATCCAGGTTCAGCGACCCCCGGTAGTCAGGCAGGTAGATCGCGTCCGCGATCTCGCCCATGCTGACCTGGTCGCCGTGGTAGCGGAGCACCGCCGACAGCGCCGCTGGGCCGCAGCGGTCCGCGCTCCGCTCCGCCAGCGGCATCTCGGATAGCCGGTTGGCTGCAGGAAGCTCCGGTGGGCCTCCCGCTGCGTGGATGGCGAACCATACCAGCGAGAGAAGCAACGGCATCATCGTCCTTCGCCCTCTTAACTACACTAGCTCACGTCAGGGCGAGTTCCTGCTCACGATGAGCAGCACCTTGTGCGGGCGCCAGGCTGATTGTCGAACTCGGCACAAGACCAGCACCTCTCGCCTATCGCGCCAGCCGCGGCTACGGGCCGCTGCGTCCCCACCCGAAGGTCCAGGTGATAGGCTAACAGAAGTAGCGCGCGGATAGCAGGGAGCGTGATTTCCATGAGACAGGCCGTGATGGTTTCGCCGGGCATCATCGAGTTTCGCGACGTGCCCGGGCCCCGTGCCGGAGCCGGCGAGGTCCTCATTCGGGTGAAGCGAATCGGGATCTGCGGCTCAGATATACACGTCTATCATGGGCTTCATCCCTTTACGTCCTACCCCGTGGTGCAGGGCCATGAGTTCTCGGGGGTAGTGGAAGCCGTAGGACAAGGTGTCACGAGCTTCCGACCGGGTGACAAGGTTACCGCTGCTCCGCAGATCGTCTGTGGCAGATGCCGGCCGTGCCTGAGGGGCGACTATCACATCTGCGATTCCCTGAAGGTCCAGGGATTCCAGGCGCCCGGATGCGCACAGGAGCTGTTCGTCACCTCGGCGGAGAAGACCCTCAGGTTGCCCGACCAGTTCACATTCGAGCAGGGCGCGATGGTCGAGCCGACCGCGGTGGCCGTCCACGCAGTATCCCGAGCAGGGGAGGTGTCGGGCAGGAACGTCGTCGTTCTCGGCGCAGGGCCGATCGGCAACCTCGTCGCCCAAGTCGCTCGCGCCGGCGGGGCCAATGTCCTCATCGCCGACCTGAGTGACTTCCGCCTGGGGGTTGCGCAGCAGTGCCGTGTCCCGCATACATCCAACGCCAAGCAGGAGAAGCTCGCGGACGCAGTCGCCCGCGTCTTCGGCGAGGACGGCTTCGACGCAGCGCTGGAGTGCGTCGGGGTCGAAGCCACTCTAGCCGCGGCCGTCGAGACCATTGCCAAGGGCGGGACCATCGTGGTGGTGGGCGTCTTCGGAGATACGCCGCGCGTCGCGGTGGGGTTGGTGCAGGACCGCGAGCTGAAGCTGATCGGTACCCTCATGTACCGATATCAGGACTACGAACGGGCAGTCGCGCTGATGTCGTCCGGAGATGTGGTCACGGGCCCACTGGAGAGCAAGCGCTTTCCATTCGACAGTTACGCCGCCGCCTACGAGTTCATAGAGCAGCACCGCGAAGAGTGCATGAAGGTGTTCATAGATGTGTCGTCCTAGCGCCGCCGGGTCGAGGAAGGGCCGGCGTTCAGAGTTCCGCCAGACGAGAAGGAGGCATCAGTGAAGGTGGATCGTCTGTCGGCGCCCGGTGGCGCCGAGAGCAAGAGGGGGAAGGCAACGAGTCCAGCCCCGTTCGAGCCAACATGGGAATCGCTGAGGCGCCACCAAACGCCGCAGTGGCTGCGCGACGGCAAGTTCGGAATCTACACCCACTGGGGCCCCTATTCGGTGCCCGCCTTTGGGGGCAATGCCACCTGGTACAGCCACACCATGTACATGGATCCGAACTCCGAGGCCCGGAAGTACCACGAGAAGACCTACGGCCCGCTCGAGCAGTTCGGCTACAAGGACTATATCCCCATGTTCACCGCGGAGAAGTTCGACGCCGATGAGTGGGCGGAGCTCTTCCAGAAGGCGGGCGCTTGCTTCGCCGGTCCGGTGGCCGAACACCACGACGGTTTCGCCATGTGGGACACCAAGTGGTCGGAGTGGAACGCCGCCAGGATGGGACCCAAGCGGGACGTTGTCGGGGAGCTGGAGAAAGCGGTCAAGGCGCGGGGCATGAAGTTCGTCACCGCCCTACACCACGCGGAGAACTGGTTCTTCTTCCCGGTCTGGGACAAGCGCTACGACTGCTCCGATCCGAAGTACTCGGGACTCTATGGCTTCATCCATGAACGCGGTGCACCGCAGTCCAGGGAGTTCCTCGAGCAATGGTACGGGAAGACCATCGAGGTCATTGACAAGTACGATCCAGACTTCATCTGGTTCGACTATGCCCTGTGCAGCATCCACGAGGACTATGTGAAGGAGTTCCTCGCCTACTACTACAACCGGGCGGAAGCCAACAAGAAGGAGGTGGTAGTGACGTACAAGGACCATGACCTTCCGCCGGGAGTAGGCCTGGTAGACTATGAACTCGGCCAGGCGCGCGAGCTGACGTGGCACGAATGGATCACGGATTCCACCGTAGATGACCAGGGCGCCTGGGGCTATGTCAAGAGCGCCGGCTACCGGAGCGTCGACTGGCTGGTAGACAACCTGGTCGACCGCGTCAGCAAGAACGGCTACCTGCTGCTCAACGTCGGCCCGAAGGCGGACGGGACCATTCCCGAGGAAGCGAAGCGAGGCCTGCTGGGCATGGGCGAGTGGCTCAAGGTCAACGGAGAGGCGATCTACGGAACCACGGCCTGGGTGATCGCGGGGGAAGGCCCGACCCGGCTGATAAAGAGCGGTGGGTTCAGCGAAGAGGCCACGCCGTACACCGCGCAGGACATCCGGTTCACTGCGAAGGGCAACGCGCTCTACGCCACCGCGCTCGACTGGCCGGGGGAGGAGCTGGTCATCACCACCTTCCGGGGAGCGGAAGAAGGAAGAGCGGATGTGGGGGTGCGGGGCGGAGAGCACCCGCGCTATCAGCTCTACGAGTCCGAGATCGTGTCTGTTACCATGCTCGGCGACGGCAAGCCGCTTGGGTGGAGACTAAGCAAGGAAGGCCTGGTCATTCGTATGCCGGCGAGGAAGCCGTGCGAGCACGCCTTCGTGGTGAAGATCGTGCGAAAGAAACCGTACTGAAGGGGCTCCCACCAGACGGGCACTTCACAGGAGCGACAGTCAAATGGATTTGATGCTTAGGGGAAAAGTGGCAGTGATCACGGGCGGAAGTGTTGGCATAGGGCTGGCCGTGGCTGAGGGACTCGCCGCGGAGGGAGTGGAGCTCGCCCTATGTGCCAGAAACGCGGAGCGCCTCGACGCCGCCGGACAGCGAATACGGGACACGCACGGCGTCCGCGTGCTGACTGTTCCATCCGATGTGACGAAACCAGCCGACATTACCAGCCTGTCAAAGAAGGTGGACGAGGCATTCGGCAGAGCAGACATCTTGATCAACAACGCGGGGACAGGCAGCGAAGAGAAGATCATGGAGGCCCCGGATGAGAAGTGGCAGCGCTACTGGGACCTGCACGTGATGGCTGCCGTCCGGACGTGCCGGGCCGTCGTCCCGCTGATGCGAAGGCACGGCGGCGGAGTAATAGTCAACAACGCCTCCATCTGCGCGAGGCAACCTCTCGGATATGAGCCGATATACAACACGACGAAAGCCGCGTTGGTCATGTTCTCGAAATGCTTGGCCAACGAGCTGATCGGTGAGAACATCCGCGTGAACACCATAAGCCCCGGCCTGGTGCTGACCCCGGACTGGTGGAAGACGGCGGGAGTTCTGAGCGAGAAAGAAGGGATCAGCGCGCGGGAGTATCTCGACCGCATCGCCAAGGACAACGCCCCCATCGGGCGCTTCGCCTCACCGGAGGAACTCGCCAACTTCTTCGTGTTCCTCTGCTCGCCGCTTGCCAGCTACTGCGTGGGCTCCACTTACTACGTGGATGGGGGTTGGCTCAAAGTCGTGGACTGATCACAACACGCGTCCGGCCTCAGCTCCCCGGATCGGCAGTGGTTTGGAGCCGCGAGAAAAGCAGCGCGCCGACGACTGCTCCGGCGACCCCATACAGGAACGTCCCTCTCGGGCCCCAGACTCCCCACAGAACCCCGGCTACGGTGCTCGCTACGATCGTTGCTATGCCTGTGACTGTTCCCAGTAGGCCGACGGCGCTGGCGCGGATACTGGACGGGACGAGGTCCACCGCCATCGCCTTCCCCACGCCATCGGTCGCCGCCGTGTAAAACCCGTAGACCCCGAAGAGCACCCATAATTGCCACACGTGGTGTGCGAAGGCGAAGCCGAGGTACACCAGCGCGAACACGACGAGGCCGCCGGTGAGGATGCGCTTTCGCCCGACGATGTCGGATAGATGACCGAGCTTCGGGCTCGCCGCGGCATAGACGACGTTGTAGAAGGCATACAGTAAGAGCACGTGAACGGTTGCGCCTGCAATCCGGTTGCCGGCTGCTAGGTGATCTCTGGAGCCCAGCAGATGCTGAGCCCGCAGGATCAGGAACACGTCGCTGGAGTTCGCCAGCGCGAAGGCGCCCCAGGCGATGAGGTAGGCGCGGAAACTGGGAGGGAGGGCCGACCAACGGAGGCTTGGCGCCGGCTCCTTGCCATCTCTCTTCCCACGGACTTCCTTCACCGCCAACACCAAAGCGGCCCCGGCCAGGCCCGGCACTATGGCAATCACGAACATGGTCTGCAGCGAGAACCTCAGGCTGTGCCCCAGGTGCACCAACAGCAGGTAGACGAGGCCGATCGTCAGCAGCGGCCCCACCACCGCGCCGGAGGTGTCCATCGCGCGATGCCAGCCAAAGGCTCTTCCTCTTGACTCAGCGGACGTGGAATCCGCAATCCAGGCATCACGGGCGCTCGTGCGAAGCCCTTTGCCAAAGCGATCCGCAACTCGGGCGACCAGCACCAAGGGCCATCCGACCGCGGTCGCTGCCGCAATCAGGGGCTTGGCCAGCGCCGAGATGATATAGCCGCCCAGCACATAGGGGCGCCGCCGCCCGGATAGGTCCGACAACCTGCCGGATACCGTCCTCAGAAGGCTCGCGGTTGCCTCAGCCGCGCCTTCGATGAACCCAAGGGCCGCCATCGGCGCCCCCAGCACGGTAGTGAGGAAGATCGGCGTCAGTGGATAGAGCATCTCTGAGGAGACATCGGCGAAGAAGGATACCAGGCCCAGACGGATGACATTCCGCGGCAAGCCGAGGAAGGAGGTGGCCGGGGGGGGCTGCTGCTCGTTCGCGCGTTGTGTCGTAGTGGCGCCTGCCGGTTGTTCCATCTTGCCAGTGTCCGTCATCGCATCCTCCAGCCTGATCCTGGCTGAGCTTCGCCGTGACCACCAGCAGTCCCCTACTCGGGTTGCTATCCCGTAACTCTCAGGATAGGCCATTCCCGCAACTGCAGAATGCCAAAGCCTTTGGTCGTCAAATGAATTCGGGACACCGGTGGAACCGCTCAGACCATTGGCATAGGCCCGTAAGTGACAGCGGGACAGCGCGTGTGACCGCGACAAGAGGGACATGGGCGAATCGTCGAGAGATGCGACGGTGCGGAAGTGGTCGCGCAGGCGCGGCGAGACACGCCAGGCCTCGCGGCGGCACCGGCAGGGATGGGCGCCCGGAGGCGTGTCACCCCCGAAGGTCTCATGTGGTAGAATGATCGGGAGTCACAGGCAAGCCTGCAGGGCTGTCAGAGGTGTCCCATCGCTGTTTGGCACGGACAGTGTGCACCATTCAGGAAGACACCGTTTCTTCCCGGTCATGGTTCCCGGCTCACGAAGCACACCTTGGTCCGTGTGGGAATCGAGCCGCCTCCCCTCCCGCGGGCCAGCCGTGTCGCGAGGGGCGCTTGGTGGCGACTGAGTCTTCCACTCCGGGGCAGGATCGCACCCCCCTGGGTCCATCATCGCACGGACGGACGGCGCTTCCATCTGATCTGGACAGCCCCGATGAGTTCCTGGATAGCGCGCGGTCGGCGACGACTGCGGACTCCAACTGCGAGAACTCCTTCGTGCTACCGGCCGGCGCCCTCATGGAGTCGGATAGTGCGTCTCAGGAAGCGCAGCGCGACGGAGGGGAGCCAGCCGAGGTTGTCGCGCCGCAGGACCACGTCGCGGTAGGTGGTGCGGCCTGAAACGCAGTCGAACAGCGCCTGCTGCAAGGCCGGGGATGACGACGCGGCATCAACCACGGGGTCCACCAGGTCGAGACCCTCGGTCAGCCGGACGAGCAATCTCACGAGGCGCCCGTACCACGTGTCGCGCGTGATGAGACGCTGGCTCTGGTCGATCCTGGAGAGAGCGGATCGCGAGATGCCGTGACGGAGGATCGTCTGGGCACACCGGACGCCGCCCTCCAAGGCGCAGTTGATCCCTTTCCCCTTGAAAGGACGGACCAGGCCGGCTGCATCGCCGATGATCACATACCGGTCACCGGAGATTCCCCGCGCCGCGCCCAGTGGGAACCCGCCCTTGTAGTACCCACTCACCTTCGCCCCAGGCGGGATCAGCTTGGACACATTGGGCTGAGCGAGGAACTGCTCCATGTCTCGCACCCTCAGCCTGCTGCCTGCGATGACGACGGTGATGTGATTGCCCTTCGGGATCAGCGCACCGAACTCGATCCCACGCCGCCTTGGCAGGAACACATGGATGCAGTCCTCCAGCAGGTCAGCGATGAAATCAAGCCCTTCGGGATGAATCTTGCAGGTGAGCGTCTTCAGGGCTGCGGGCGGCCTGTAGCTGGTCTGTTGCGAGAAGGCGCGGGCCATACCTTCATCGAGCGAGAAGGCTCCGACCACCACATCTCCCCGGAAGCTGTCACCTTCCGTATACACCACCACGCCATCCGGGCTCACCTCCAGGTCGGTGGCGCGGGCGTGGACGACCTCCACGCCGGCTTGCACCGCCCGCGCAAGCAGCAGCCGATCCAGCTCGACGCGGCGCAGGGCGAGCGAGCACTCGCCGAGTTTGGATCCGTCGAGGCGTATCTGGCGTTCCTCGCCGTGCAGCACATAGCCGACGACGCGCCGCTGGAAGAGGTCATCGGGAGGGTTCTCTCCGAGCACCGTGCTTAGAAGATCGCGACCCGGCGGCGACAGCACGCCTGCACATTGGTTCTGATGCTCGCCGAACCGCTTCTCCTCGATCAGGACGACGCGAGGAGGCGCTCCCGCTGCTCTCCCCTCTCGAGCGAGTGTCGTGGCGCATGACGCGCCCCCAGGCCCTCCGCCAATGACAATCACCGTCTGCCCTGTGCCAACAGGGCCGAGCGAGCGCGACTCAGCTTCTCCAGCCGGAGACACTGACCCGCGCAGAGCCGTCCTGATCAGAGACACGCCGAGACGAGCCTGAAGCCGTGGGTCAAGAGCATGCAGGAGTGTGCTGCGATAGGGCGTGTTGCCCGTGAGGATCCCCCAAAGGAGATCCGACATCGGCCGTGCGCCTGAGGGATTCGCCTGCTCCTTCGCGGCGACGGAGAGGTGGCTGCCGGTTATCAGAGTCGAGCGCGAGGCCACATCGTGCACCCAGAAGAGGGCTCGTCCGTATCGGTTGTCTGCCTGGTAGGAGCGATTGCACTCCTTCAGATAGTGACGACGCAGAGACTGGGCGCTCGCATCCGCCAACAGCGCTTTCGCTGCCCACATGCCGGTGTAGAAGCTCGACTCGATGCCGTTCTTCAAGTAGCGGCCGATATTCGCATCGCCGATGACGACCAGCCGATCGGCAATCGGGCTGCGAGCCCCCGATACCGGCATCTTCGGCGCGCACGTGCAGTAGACTCCGGGCGGCTCCCAGCCTGGCGGGAAATGCCTCCGCAATTCCGGCGAGCGCAGCACCTCGTCCATCATCTCCGGGCTTGGATCGTCGCCAATCAGCGTCACCGTGACATGCTGTCGCTTGGGGGTGATGGCGGCAAACCGCAGACCCGGCCGGCCCATGGAGAGAATCACCACCCGATTGCGCAGCACGCGTTCGATGAACTCCGAGTCCAGAGGGATCTCCCCTTGCCGGGCTCGGACCGTCTGCGGCGCCCGATAGCCGAACCCCATCTTCTCGAAGACGTGGAGGAGGTTGCTGTTGACGCCAAAGGCGCCGATCGCGACGTCCGCTTCATAGGTCGAGCCATCACGGCAGGTAATAACGAATGGGTCGGAGTCACTCGCGGGCCTGCGCACATTCACCACGAACTTGCTGATAGATGTGGCCCCGGCAGCCACCGCCTCGGAGAGCAGCCACCAGTCGAAGCCTTGGTTCGCCGCCGGGTACATGCCGCGCGGACCGGGCCCTCTGAAGGTCGCGTAGACGGTTGTTCCCTGCGGAGTCGGCAGGTCAACCGAGCCGCCGCGTGCGTGGACATGATAGCCCTGGATGCGCCGCTGGATGACGTGCTCGGACAGCTTCACATCCAGCCGCGCGAGGTTGCGCACGAGCGAGTCGGGGATCACGCCGGCGCACATGTTGCAGCCTGCGGGGCCGGGCTTCTGGAAGTCCCGGTAGTCGAAGATGCTCGTCTGCAGATGGAGGCCCGATTCGCGGGCAAGGGCGCACAGCCAGATCGCGCAGAATGCTCCCGCTGGTCCGCCGCCGAGGATGGCGATCCTCAGGCCTTCCGCACCTCCGCGCACTGCATCGCGGCTCACCGGCGAAGCCACAGAGCGCTCCTCTCAGGTCGCCGACTGGGCGCTTGCGCCCCAGTCACTGCTCGTGATTGGCGAGGTCCCCGCTAGCGTCCGCCACGCTGTGGTTACCTGACTGCTAGAACAGGAATACCCGGAATCGATTGCGCCTGTCAGCTGGCAATGGGACACCACTGACAGCCCTGTAGGCTTGTCTGCGAGTGCGGGACATTCTACCATAGGAGACCCCTGGGCGGCGCCTTCGGGCAGCACTCTTCGCGCCGTCATGTGCCGGATTAGGGGACCAGTCTCAGCGGTTCCATCTGTGCCCCCCTGCTGCGTATGCACAGCATCGTCCGGCTGGCAGGAAGGTCACGAACCGCTCGGAACAGGATGACGGTTCGTACACGATATCACTCACGACTACCACGGAAGAGAAGAAGATGCGAGGAATCCGATTCGCTGTGGCGGCACTCGTGCTGGTGGTGTCCCAGATGTTCACGGGATTGGGGCTGGCGGCCGCGCCGCCTGAGAAGAAGTTCGTCCACTTGGGCTGGGATATGCCAACCACCCAGTACCTGCGCGCCAATTGGCGCGAGATGGACCAGACCACCCCTTTCGACGGCGTCATCTATCAGGCCGCGATTCAGCGAGACGGCAAAGACGTCGGCACGTCGTCGATGTGGGACGCGACTCCCTGGCAGAGGGAGTGGTTCGCGCCAGTCGTCCAAGACCTGGAGATGTGCGCGTTCAGCCAACTGACGGACAACTTCCTCCGGCTCAACTGCTCTCCGGGGACGCTCGACTGGTTCGATGACGCGGGCTGGGCGGCGCTGGCGAACAAGGTCGCCATCGCCGGGTGGATCGTGCGAGAGGGGCGTCAGAAGGGAGTGTGTCTCGACTTCGAATCATACGGCGAGCCCCAGTTCCGGTTCCAGC
>Ga0315275_10003604_pt1 | contig 14291 bp, 12 predicted proteins | sample YL17G03_0_MG_FD_205557 | JGI IMG/M metagenome (GOLD analysis project Ga0315275, IMG submission 205557) | Sediment microbial communities from Yellowstone Lake, YNP, Wyoming, USA - YL17G03_0 | ecosystem: Environmental > Aquatic > Freshwater > Lake > Sediment | place: USA: Wyoming | collected... | reverse complement strand
TGGCCCGCGTTTTGAAATCTCGATCCCGGCCGCGTCGAGTGACCAGCCGCTCACCGGACGGGTCTTCGTCATGATCTCCCGGCTGGACAACCCGGAGCCGCGGCTTCAAGTCGGGTCCTGGGGACAGGCGACACCCTTCTTCGGCGCCGACGTGGAACGGCTCAACCCCGGGACCACGGCCATCATCGACGGCGATACCCTGGGGTATCCGGTCAAAAGCCTCAAAGATATCCCTGCGGGCGACTATTTTGTCCAGGCGCTTTTTAATATCTACACGGAATTCAAACGCTCCGACGGCCACACCATCTGGGCTCACATGGACCAGTGGGAGGGACAGCAGTTCAACCGCTCTCCCGGCAATTTTTACTGTGGAATCCAACAGATCCGTCTCGACGCCGGCCGGGGCTATACCATCAAGCTGAGCCTCGACAAGGTCATTCCGCCCGTCGTAATCCCATCCGATACGGAATGGGTCAAGCGGATCAAGATCCAGAGCCAGTTGCTTTCCGAGTTCTGGGGGCATCCTATTTATCTCGGGGCGACAATCCTTCTTCCCAGGGGGTACGAATCCCATCCCGAATCCCGTTATCCCGTCATCTATGTCCAGGGACATTTCGGCCTTAATGCGCCGTTCGGCTTCGCCGCCGAGCCGACTCCAATAACAGAGGAGATGCGCCGGCGGCAGCGGCTGACGGGCCTCGAGCCAGGCTACGACTTTTTCCAGGCCTGGAATTCCGACGATTTTCCCAGGATGATCGCCGTCACATTCCAGCACCCGACACCCTATTTCGACGATTCCTACACCGTCAATTCGGCCAACAACGGCCCCTATGGCGACGCCATTATGACGGAGCTCATCCCGTATCTCGAGAAGAATTTCCGCATCCTCGCCAAACCTCAAGCCAGGGTTCTTACCGGAGGCTCAACCGGCGGCTGGGAATCGCTGGCCCTGCAGGTTTACCATCCGGAGTTCTTCGGCGGAACCTGGACGTTCTACCCGGACCCGATCGACTTCCGGGCCTATTGCCTTTCGAACATCTACGAAGATGACAACGCTTTCGGGGTGCCCGGGAGAGAATGGCTCATCCCCGAACGTTACTTCCGGCGCGACCCCAGCGGCCAGCCCGAAGTCTCCATGCGCCAGCTCAGCCAGATGGAGGAAGTTCTGGGGAGCCGGGGCAGGTCGTGTCAGCAGCTCGAGATCTGGGAGGCGGTGTATGGTCCGGTGGGTGAGGATGGTTATCCCAAGCCGCTTTGGGATAAGATAACCGGCCAGATCGACCGCGAGGTCGCCATATACATGCGCGACAACGGCTACGACCTCCGTCACACCATCGAGACCAGCTGGCCGAAGATCGGGCCGCAGCTCGTCGGCAAGCTGCATATCTACTGCGGGGACATGGACGACTACTACCTCAACCTGGCCGTCTACATGCTCGAGGATTTCCTTAAGAACACCACAAACCCCTATTATGCGGGCTCATTCGAGTACGGCCGGCCGATGAAGGGACACGGTTGGCATCCCATGACCAACGCAGAGATGGTCCGGATTATGGCCGCTGAGATCGCCAAGAACGCCCCAACTTGATTACTTTTTCCGGACGGCGCGGTTCTCCAGGGACTTGAATTCCTTCCCGTCGGGCCCGGTCATGTACATCTCATAGGTGAACTCGTCGGGGCTGATCATTTTGGTGATGCCCTTAACCTTCATGGTCCCGCCGGTCATCGGGTCGGGCCAGAGCCCCGTTTCAGTTGTCGTCTTGGAGAGCTCATCGTGCGTCCCTTCTAACAGGAAAAAGGCAGTGCTGGAGTTGTCGATCCAGAAGCTGATGTATTTCTTTTTCATGTTGTCGTAGCCGATGATCTGGACTCCTTCGAACGGCTGGCCGAACATCGTCCCTTTATAATCCATCTTGAGGAAGCGGCCGCCAAGGATCATCTCGCCTTGAGCCGCGTTCTGGCTGGTCACCGGGGCTTGGCCTGGCATCATCCAGCCTTTGGATGTCATGTTCCACTCGCCGGCGAAATGCTTAAGATAAGCGTGGTTTTCGTTGGTCGCCATCATCTTCATGTAGGCTTCCATGGCCTTCTGCTGGTCCTGCTGCGACTGCCGAGGTCCGGCCGCTAGGCCAAAAGATGCGAAGCCGAGAGCGAAGACGATAGCCAACATCGAGATCTGTTTTATGGACATGTGTTCTCCTTTCCATAATCCCTACTAATATTATATAAATAGTCGATATTGAATGCAAGCTTTTCTTGTTGCCTTCTCAGGTTGTATTGTTAGCGAGCTTGTGGTAATGGGATCATAAGGAGAAAAGAATGAGAGCGAGAAATCTATTGGTGCTTCTGGTCGCGGGTATTTTCGTCTTGGCCATAAGCTGCAAGAAGAAAGCGGAGGAACCGACGGAGAAAAAGGGCGGGGTCAAAGCCCAGATGGAAACCGTCGAGAAGGCTGAGTCCGAAGAAAGTGAGGCCGAAGAGCAGGGAGAAAAGGAAGAGGTCGCCGAAGCTCAAGAGGTCCAAGTGGACCTCAGTGCTTTGCCCGCAGCGGTCCTGTCGGCGTTCAAGACGGCCTATCCCAATGCTGTGATCAAGGGGGCCTCCCAGGAAACGGAACAAGGCGTTACCTATTTTGAGGTCGAAAGTGTCGAGGGGCCCCTTCATCGCGATCTTCTCTATGCCGCGGACGGCAAGGCGGTGGAAATCGAAGAAAGCATGGCCGCCACGGACATGCCGGCTGCTGTTCAGGAAACTCTGGCCAGGGAATATCCCGAAGCCAAAGTCCTCAAGTCCGAGAAACTGACCAAGGGAGACATCGTACAATATGAAATGCAGCTCCAGGTCGGAGAGAAAACAATCGAGTTGACTATCGACCCGGCCGGGAAAATCGTGGAAAAACCAGGGGAATAGGCCAAGGGCGGAAATAGTCAGTCCCGAATGCCGGTCAACACCGCAATGCCGCCGGCCAGGTCTTTATTTTTCACCCAACATATGTAGAAAGAAAGAGGTTGAGAATCGTAAGGGGACAGACGTTATGAACAGGCGGGAACGGGTGCTCTGCGCCATCGCCCATCGCGAGCCGGACAAGGTGCCGATCGACCTCGGCGCCATGCGCTCGACAGGGATCACGGCCGTCGCCTACGGAAACCTCAAGAGATACCTGGGCCTCTTAGCCGGGTCCACCGACGTCTATGATGTCGTCCAGCAGCTCGCCCAGCCCGAGGACTCTATCCTGGACTTTTTCGAAGCCGACGTGGTCGACCTCGGCAGAGCCTTCCTGACGGCGGACTCAGACTGGAAGGATTTCACGCTCCCTGACGGTTCAGCCGCAAAAATCCCCGCCTCTGCGAACTTCGAGTCGGATGGCTCGGGCGGCTGGCTGGTCCGGAGGGCCGACCGGATGATTATCGGCTCCATGCCCAAGGGCGCGCACTACCTCAGCCAGACGCACTTTCCGCTTCTGGAGTGGGATGGACAGGACTTCTCGGTTCTGGATAAGCTTTCGGACCTGATGGCCCTGGTGACCTGGGCCGCATTGCCCACGGCTCCCTGGCACAAGCCCCTGACCGGAGAGCATCTGGCGGATATCCGGCGACGAGCCAAACGGCTTTCCGAGACCACCGATTTCGCCATCATGGCGGGCTTCGGCGGAAACCTCCTCGAATGGGGTCAATATCTATGCAGGAATGATCAGTTCCTAGTTGACCTGGTGGAAAGTCCTAGGAAGGTAGAAGCGCTGCTCGACCGGCTCACCGAGATACACCTCGCGAACCTGGAGAAGTTCCTGGACGCCGTCGAGGGCTATGTCCAGATCATCCAGATGGGAGACGACCTCGGGACCCAGGTCGCGCTCCAGATATCACCGCAGATGTACCGCCGGTTCTTCAAGCCGAGGCAGAAGATGATCTACGAGAAGGTGCGCAAACGGTCCGGCCTCCATCTCTTCTTCCATTCCTGCGGTGCGATCGCCCCGCTTCTACCCGACCTCATCGAGATCGGCGTCGAGATCATCAACCCCGTTCAGACGAGCGCCCGGGGGATGGAGCCGGAGACGTTGAAGCGGGAGTTCGGAAAGGACCTGACTTTCTGGGGCGGAGGGTGTGACACCCAGAGAGTGCTGCCGCTCGGAGCGGAGCGGGAGATCGACGAGCACGTCCGGCGGCGCATAGAAACCTTGGCCCCGGGCGGGGGCTTTGTCTTTACCCAGGTCCACAACATCATGCCCAACGTCCCTCCGCAGAACATCGTGGCCATGATTGAGGCGGCTAAAACTTACCGGACGCGATACAATTCCCTCTCCCCAGGTGGGAGAGGATAAAGGAGAGGGGGATGAACAAAAAACGGGCTCTCATCATTCTTGTCAAAATCTTCAGACCCGTCTTGATAATGGCCGCGCTGGCCCTATCTGGGCTGTGGCCTTTGGCGTCAGCCGGCGCCCAGGAGTTCAACTCCCAGGTATTCCCCGAGCCCGGAATTTCGTTTGCACCGCCGCATTATATCTGCTACCGCGTCCCGCAGCCGCTAGCCCTCGATGGCAAGCTGGATGAAGAGGCCTGGAAGAAGGCTGCCTGGACCGATCTTTTCGCGGATATCGAGGGCTCGCTCAGGCCCAAGCCGCGGTTCAAAACCCGCGCCAAGATGCTGTGGGATGATGAATATTTCTATATCGGGGCCGAGCTGGAGGAACCGAATATCTGGGCGACGCTCACCGAGCGCGATTCGATCATTTTTTATGACAACGATTTTGAGGTCTTCATCGATCCTTCCGGCAGCACACATCTCTACTACGAGCTTGAGATGAACGCCTTTGGCACGGAGTGGGATCTTCTCCTGGTCATGCCCTACCGCGACGGAGGCCCGGCCGTCCACGCCTGGGATATCCAGGGTATGAAGACGAAGGTTTCCTGTGATGGGTCGGTCAATCAGCCGGGGAACAGAGACAAGAGCTGGAGCGTCGAGATCGCCATGCCCTGGAAGATCCTGAGAGAGTGCGCCCCGGGAAAAAAACCACCCTTAGCCGGAGACCAGTGGCGCGTGAACTTCTCCCGGGTCGAGTATCATGTCGAGGTCAAGGACGGCCTGTATTCTAAGGTCGCAGATCCCGCGACCGGAAAGCCCCTGCCCGAGGACAATTGGGTTTGGGCGTCCACCGGACTGATCAACATTCACTATCCTGAAATGTGGGGTTATGTCCAGTTTGCAGACGGCGTGATAGGAGAAAGGAAGGACACTTTCATCTCCCGGCCGGAGGAAGCGGCCAAGTGGGCCCTCCGGCAGGTCTACTACAAACAGAAGACCCACTTCCTGAACCACGGCGCCTATGCCGACAGCCTAAAAGAGCTGGGCCTGGGAGAAATGAGGATTAAGGGCTACAGATGGCCGCCGCAGATCAAGGCAACCTGGAACCAGTGGGAAGCACTGCTCGAAAGCGAGGACGGTAAGGAGCGGCTCCGGATCACCCACGACGGCTGGGTCGGCAGAAATTAAAAGCCCAGCACCAGGTGCGCCCCGGCCGTCTCGGGGACGGCCAGTACGTACTTTTTCTCGAGCGCCATCCCTTCGAGCTCTTGCGTCTTAGCCGGCTCTTCACTCGTGGCGAGGGTGACCTTCTTGGGCTTTTTGATCCCCCTGAAATGGAGGACGACTCGCCTCGGCAGGGGGCCGGACCATTCGAAGGCGATCTCATTCTTCTCTTGGTCGCACCGGAATTCCGTGACTCCCTCGTCCTCGTAGAGATTGGTGCTCGATTGGCCGTGCGGCCAGACCTCGATGATGAGCGGGTCCACGCGCTCTTCGGGGATCCGCCAGGCGCGCTGCATCCGGGGAATAATGGCGCCGCCACGGACATAGAGGGGAAGCACATCGAGCGGGACTTGGAGGAGGAGATTCTTAGGACCCTCTAAAGCGTCTCCTGTCCAGTAGTCAAACCAGGTTCCCTCGGGCAGATAGACCGCCTGCTTTTCTCCAGCCTCTATAACGGGGGCGACCAGAAGCAAGGGCCCGAGCATATATTCGAAATCTTTATCGTGGACATTCGGGTCATCGGGAAAGACAAGAGGCAGCGCCCGGATGACGGGAAGCCCCTTCAGGCCGGCTTCGAAAGCCGTGCTATAGATATAGGGGAAAAGTTCGTACCTCAGGAGTGTGTATTTCCGAACGACGGAGACCGCCTCCTCGCCGAAAGTCCACGGTTCGCGGGGGCTGTCGCCGTGCATCCGGCTGTGGGAGCAGAATAGGCCGAACTGAGCCCAGCGTACATAAAGCTCAGGTGAGGGCATCCCCCGATAGCCGCCTATATCGTTCGACCAGAAGGGGAGGCCGGATAAGCCGGCCGAAAGCCCGCCGCGGATGGTGGAGGCCAGGCTCTGAAAATCCGCTGCCGGGTCTCCCGACCAGACGAGCGGATACTGCTGGCTCCCGGCAAACGCCGACCTTCCCCAGACGACCCCGTATCCCTTCTCTTCTTGAGTGACCTCGAAGACGGCGCGGTTATAAAGCAGTGGATAGAGATTGTGCATAGTTGCGCCGGTTTTTCCATTGGCGAACACGGCATCGGCCGGGATGTTCTCGCCGAAGTCGGTCTTAAACACATCGACTCCCATCCTCAGGAGCGGCCGGTGGAGGTCCTTGAACCAGTCAGCTGCCTCCGGGTTGGTGAAATCGACGATGGCCACCCGGGCGTTCCACGAATCCTTGCCCGCGGCCAGGCGAACCCGGCCGTCCGGCTTTGGAGCTTGGGAAAGTCCGTAATCGATGATATAAACCTCGCCATCCGCCCGCCGGACAAAATAGCCCTTTTCTTTTCCGACCGCGAACAGCTCGCTCTCGACAGAGATATAAGGATGCTCCCAGAGGGAAAGTTTGAGTCCGAGGCGATGAAGCACGTCGATGAGCCTCTCCGGCCTGGGAAAGGCCTTCCGGTCCCACTGGAAATCACAGTACTTTCGCTCCCGCATCCACCAGGTGTCGATGTGGATGACATCGGCGGGGAGTTCGTGCCGCTCGAGGCCGCTGACAAGCTTCTGGACCTCTTCTTGTGTCCTGTGCGCGCCGCCTGTAGAGATCCAGGTCCCGAATGTCCATTTGGGGGGGACCGGGGCCCGGCCGGTAAGGCTGGCGTAATGGTCGAGAATCCGGGCCGGCGATTCGCCGCTGATGAGATAGGCGTCGATAACACTGTCCTCGATGCGGATGGTCGCTGTCTGGCAGGAGGTTGCGCCCAGGTCCCAGGTAATCCGCGCGCCGGAGTCGATGTAGAGGCCGCAGCCGCGGCTGCTCCAGAGGAAGGGGATGTTCTTGTGCGAGCGCTCGCTCGTCGAGCCCAGCGCATCCTCCGTCCAGGAGACGACGCGCTGCCCGGCCTTGTCGAGTGCCGTGAACTTTTCCCCGAGGCCGAAGAGGCGTTCGCCGGGTTGAAGCCTAAAGGACTCGGAGACTTCTGTGATGACGCCGTTTTGTGCCACATAGCCGAGAGGAAGAACGAACGGCCGGCCGAGCCCGTCCACGTCGTCCGGGTTTTCACCGAAGACCTCTTCGCCCGCGCTATCAAGGAATCGCATAAGCCAGGGACGGAATCGAATTTCCAGGGCCAGGTCGGCGCCGCGAACGAGCAGTCCGCCGGCGGTTTTTTCAACCTCGAGGGGAAGCGGCGTCAACACAGGCCTGGCTGCTAGCGGCTCCCGGTGTTCCGGCGGGACTCCGGGCGGAAAGAAAGTGATCCGCCAGACGGCCGGCTGCTCGGCGCGGAAAAGGATCGCCGCTTTCTTTTTAGACTGGGTCAGGAGCGAGACGATCAGGACGTCGTTCTCGACCTGCCAGTCGTTAGCACCGGCAATCCAATCAAACCCCTTCGGAGCGTCGTACGGTCTTAGGCGTTTGTCCAAATCATCTCCTCGTGAATATGACCTCGAGAATCGTTTCCAGATGGCCTTTCGAGTCCGGATGGCTCATCCGCAGGACAACCCGCTCCGGACTCTCCTGGCTGAAGGTCTGAGTCAGCAGGGTGTCATGCCAGTTCAAATATAGGACCCCAGCCTTAATGAAATCGCAGGTGGCCGTCGAGAAGTTTCCCGAGTCTTCGAACCACCAGTAGCGATACGCTTTGGCCTTCTCATCCCAGACAAAAACGGCATGGGCCTCTGCGTCACCAGAAGGAAGGTGACATTTATAGTCAAAATATACATATCTATCCTTAAGGGCCCGCCGGAACGTCCCCTTTCCAGTGCCTGTCTCGGCCTCAGCGAAGGCGCTTTTTGGGACTTTATACTCGAGATTCCAGTCTCCGATCAGGAATTCGAATTTCTTCATCCTGTCTTCGTTGGCCGCCATCTTTATGCTTCTTTCATCATCCTATAATAAGACGATAGATTTCAGCCAGGTCTGTCTCTGGCCAGCGATCGTCGATCAGGCCGTTAGTGATGTCGACGTTAATGAACAGGCCGCGGTTTGTCTTTTTTAATTTCATGATCGTGGTGACATAATCGGCCATCCCTTTAAACTTGATGTCCCGATGGAGCCCGACGCGGCAGGCTAGGACGATCCGGCCGTCGAAATATTCCGCCACCGGCCCGAACGGCGTTTCGCTGACGCCGAACTCTAGCCCGCGGAGGCCCCGCACCTTGGTCAGACTCGGGATCTGATGGAGCCAGTTGCCGCAGGAATGGACATACAGGCCGCCGAAAGCCTCCGAGATCTGGTTGAGGTGGGGAAGGCAGAACTCGTCGTGCTCTTCGGCCGAGATCATGACACAGGCGTTGTTGGAGACCGAGATGCCGAACCCGTCGGGGATCCAGGGCTGGAAAAGGCTGGGCACGAATTCGACCCTGGACCCGCGGACAATCCCTCTCTGTGCCCGGGCGCACTCGATCGTGAAATTTGTGACCATCTGCAAGAGGTGATGGACCTCCCAAGGATGAGTCCTCATCGCCGTGAAGAATTCGGTGTGGCCCATGATGAGCGCCGCCGAATCCAGCGGTCCTTGGATGTCGGTCAGACGGATGGGAATGCGGCCTTCGGTTTTTTCTATGAAGTACCGGGTGGTGTCGAGGATGCGTCCCATCTCGCCGGACGACAGAGTAGGTCGAGGGAGGTCATAGATTTTTGCTGGATCGCCGAGGACGAGTGGCTTTACGGACGGGAAATTGTTCTCCCACCAGACGACCTCGCAGCCGAACGCGGCCGGGATGTTGACGACCCCGAAGGCCGGGCAGAGGCAGGGGACAAAATCGCCCCGGAGCGACATCTGGTCGTCGATCTCGGCGAGCTGCGCCTTCAGGAATTTCGCCGGGTCGAGGAGACGGTCGTGGACGGTGTCCTCTCCTTCGGTCGAGAACAGCGCCGAGCGGATGGGGCGGCCGCCCCGGACTCTCGGCCCGACATAGCTGATGAGAAAAGCGGGCCGCTCGTCGTTCTCCAGGCACCACAGCCGCCGCAAGAATGATTCGCTCTTTTCCACTCTTTCTGCGTCGATGGGCATGATCTTAGCGTCCGTACGATTCTGCCGCTTCCATCATGGCGTTGATGTTCTCAAGAGGCGATCCGGGCGGGATGTTGTTGCCGTCCTGGACGATGAAACCCCGGAGCGGGGCCAGCACTTCGAGCACCCGGCGGGTCGCTTCGCGCACTTGGCCGGGTGTGCCCGAACGGATGAGCATCGGGTTGACGTTTCCGAGCAGGACGACCTTTCCGCCCATGATTTCGGCGATGCGGGCCAGGTCCAATTCATATCCGAACCCCTGGTATTCGTGGATGCCCAGGTCATTGACGAAGGTTTCGAGCAGATGATCGCTGCGGCCGCACATATGGAGGCTCACCCGTCCGTCGAAATGGAAGCGCAGCCGCTTTTCGAAGGGGAGGACGATATGGCGATAGGTTGCGGCCGAGAGAGAGACGGCCAAGTCGTCCGTCCAGGCGAAATCGCGCGGCGTCGGAAGTTTTTCCTCCTCCCAGCAGAAGTCGAGGTAGGCGATCAGCTTGTCGGTGACGATCCGGAGGAGCTCGCGGACGAAATCGGGACGTTCGGCGACGGCCAGGAATATCTCTGTCTTCCCCATAAGGTCGCCGGCGACGCCAAAGGGACCGTCGGAAGTGTGAGTGAGACAAGCCTGCGCACCGGGATAGAACACAGGGCCGCCCTTAAACCGGACCGGATACTCGGAGGCGAAATCGATCATCGCCTTCCGGTAGGCGACCTGCTTGGCGTTGAGGCCGGAATGGATGAAGTCCATGGCCTCGAGCCGGCGGAGGTCGGCCTCCGTCTTCACCCAGCCGGGCCCGACCCAGGGGATATCGTCTTCGGGAAAGATGATCTCGCATCCGAGGCTTCCCGCCTCGAAACTATTCTGGAAGTCGGTCCAGGCGCCGACCCAGGGGCCCGTAATGGAATAGGCATCGGTGCGGACATTTTCCAGCAGCCATTTCTGGGCGAGGATCTGCGTCCGGAGCATGGTTTCAGGGTCGGCGTAATAGTCGCAGAACTTCGTCCCGACCTGGGGGACGAGGAAGCGATGCGCGATGGCCGGGAGGACGGGCACACGGTCGGGTTCCTCGAAACGGCGGGCTGCCTCAACGCGCCGCCGCCGCGCTTCAATCTCTTCGATCGGGACGGCTATCTCGATGACTTGAGACATCCTTGCTTGAAGATAACATAACAGACCGGCAAACAATTAACAATATGAACTATTTCATGAAATATTGCTTGACAGCGGGCTGAGATGAAGTTAAAATTCTATTGCCGCAAGAAGAGGCTAAAAATGAGAAATCCGGCTGACGCTAAACTAGAAAAACTCCTGCAAAATGCAGTTCCCTACCTTCGGAAACGTCTTCAAAAGGAAATCAGAAAAGAAGTCTATAGAGAGATCTATGAAAGGCTGAATCGAGCAAGGGAAGAGGACGCAAAAGCCATAGTGAAGAAGATCGCCCCTTTCCTTATCGATCCGAGTCATAATGCCAAAAAAGTCATAGAGTCGGTGCGCGAGCAGATGAAAGTGACGGAAAACGCCATGCGGGGGATTGAAGACCGCGTGTCCAGGAGCAAAAAGATGCCAATAGCGGGGCCTGAAATAGGGCAGGCCGTGAAATATGTGAGAGAAGAAAACGCAAACTATCAAGGCTTATTGCAAAAACAGCGCTCTGCCGAACGACAGGAAAGACTCGGGAAACTGAGGTTATTTAAGAGTGCTTTTGGGTTGACGAATAGAGAACTGGCTGAGGTCGTGGGCGTAAGCGAGCGGACGATTTTCAACTGGCTGAGCGGGGAGGTTTCACTGAATCGCCTTGCCCGGGAGAAAATCGATAAGCTGTCCAGAGTCCATGAAAAAGCGGCCAAAGAATTCAAGCCGGAGGCGCTCCGCCGCTGGCTGTTTGTCCAAAGCAAGGTGTTGGGAGACAGCGCCCATGATCTTCTGGTGAAAGGTGAGTATGAAAAGGTCCTTGCCGATATTGAGGCCCTGAGAGAAGGAGTCCATGTTTGAGGCTCTCTTCCCAGGAATTCAGCGGGCTTGCGTATCGGATACATGCGGCAGATAAGGATGCCCTGGATACGGCAGCGTCAAAGGAATTTGGGGGAAGATGGAACAGGGCTAAAAAATATGCAGCTCTCTACGTCAGCCTGACGAAAGAAACAGCTCAAGCTGAACACACAAGCCAACTGCTGAAAAGAGGCCTGACACCGGGAGATCTATCCGATCGTTGGATAACGACAATTCGTGTGCACCTGACTCAGGTCCTTGATCTTACAGACCCCGGCCGGCAGAAAGAGTTTGGAATTACAAAATCCGAGCTCGAGTCAGATGAGGACGCCTGCCGTAAGAAAATCCTCGAGGTTTCCGAGAAGGCTCGGGCCCAAGGCTATGGAGCGATCCTTTCGCCTTCGGCTCGCTTTCCGAATGGCAAAAACCTGAACATCTTTCCTGATAAGCTGAGCAAGAGATCGTCTCTGAAAGTCATCAAGTCGGAGCGTTTAAAGACAAAACCGATTGGCTCATAGAGGCGATTTTTTTCATTCGATTTTCGGCAGGCGCCGGAGACGGGAATCGGTCCAAATGTCATTTTCGTCCAGGCTCTTCGATGAGAACTCGGAAAGAATCGCGCCCCTGTCGCCCGCCTGAAACCAGTGGAGCGTATCCGGCGGCAGAGTGTACTGGTCGCCGGGCCGGAGAATGATCTCCTTCCCGACCGTGAAGAATTCCCTATATCTTTCCGGGATCCTAGCCTGTGGGTTCAATGTCGGATCGCCCGGGACGTAGAGAAAGACCTCGCCGAAGCGGCAGCGGAAAGTCTCCTGTTTGCCGAGATTTTTCCCGCCGACCGGAGGATGCCGGTGCTCAGGGCAGATTTGGCCGGGCAGGAGGACGATCTCCTTGGCACAGTAGCGGTCGTTGTTCTCGTAGATGACAACCAGGAGCCCAAAATTGTCCAGGTCGTCCAAGCCGAAGTCAGAGACCTCGATGTTCTCCTCTTCCCGGGGAGTGATGGCGATGTGCGCTTTCTTGAGCATCCTGGCCGCCCTTTTCCTGGCCTTGATGACCTCCTCGAGTTTCATGGCCGCGTTCCTATGCCAGAAGTTTTTCGATCTCCGCTCTGCCGGCGAGAGAGGGTTGGGCACCCATCTTTGTCGTCGCCAAGGCGGCGGCGGCGTTGGCAAACCGGGCGGCCTCGAGGAGCGGCCTTCCTTCGGCGAGCGCCACGGCCAGGGCTCCGTTAAACGCATCGCCGGCCGCCGTGGTGTCAACGGGAATGACCTTGAAGGCGGGCACGATTTCTCTTTTTTCCCTGGTGGCGACGTAGACGCCCTTGGCGCCCAGAGTGATCAGGACCGCCTTCATCCCTTTCGCCAGGAGCGCGTCAGCCGCCTTGGCCAGGTCCGATTTCTTGATGAGCGTAATTCCCGTCAGGATCTCGGCCTCCGTCTCGTTGGGCGTGAGATAGGTCACCCGCTTGAGGATGTCGTCGCTCAGCGGCCGGGCAGGAGCGGGGTTGAGGACTACCGGGACACCGGCAGAGCCGGCGATCTCCGCCGCTTCCCGCACCGCCTCCGGAGGCGATTCGAGCTGTATCAGGACGATATCGGCGGAGGCGATAACCGGTTTAGCCAGACGAATGTCCGCGACTCCCAGGCGCGAGTTGGACCCGGAGGCGACGGCGATGCAGTTCTCGCCATCGGGGCCGACGATAATCAAGGCCACCCCGGAGGGAGCGTCTTTGTCCCGGAGGATATGATCAACATGGATCCCGTCGCTGATAAACCCAGCCAAAGACTGCCGGCCGAAGACATCATCTCCGACCCTGGCAATGAAGTGGACCACACCCCCAGCCCGGGCGGCAGCCACAGCCTGATTGGCGCCCTTTCCTCCGGGAGCCATGAAAAATTCCCCGCCGAGCACGGTTTCGCCGGGCCTGGGGATCCGCGGTGTCCGGATCACCATGTCGGTGTTGGAGCTTCCGATGACCGCGATTTTTTTCTTGGTGACAGAGGCAGCCATTATGTCTCCCCGCTTCCAAGATTATATTCCTGAATCTTCAAGCTAGCAATACGATAGATGGGGACGGTCCTAAATAGATAAATGGGGACGGTTCTGTTTTTCGACCCGAAAAATAGAACCGTCCCCATTTCCTTCCCGCACATCCTTAAATTGACAGCCCTACCCGGCTGTGCTAAACGGATCTCAGGGATAGAATGAGAAGCAGCCCGATTCGAAACCGAACGGTCGCTTTTTTCGTATTTCAGGTGGGTTTCTATACAGCGGCTTTGACTATGAGTCAGAATCAGGTGCCCGACAGCGCAAAAATCCTCGCGGCCTTCCCCCTCCGGCAGGCGTTGCCTTCTGAGACTTCCGGCTGGAAGACCGGCCGGGAAGACCAGGTTTTTACCCGGGATAATATCTTCGATTACATGGACGGAGGCGGTGAGATCTACCTGGCCTACGACTTTCAGTTTGTCTTTGTGCGCGAGTATGTCCGGGACGATGGGCCTTCTATCGTCGCCGAAATCTACCAGATGTCCTCCTCTCAAGACGCCTTCGGCGTCTTCACCCATGACACTGACGGCGACGAAGTCGATCTCGGGCAGGGGGCGATCTATGCCGCCGGGCTTCTTCGCTTCTGGAAAGACAGAATTTTTGTCCGGATCCTGGCGGACAGCGAGACTCCCGAGGCCAAAGCCGTTATCATGGAATTGGGCACCACAATTGTCCGGGCGATTTCCCAAGACGGCGATAGGCCGGCTCTGGTCGAGTTCCTCCCTACAGAGGGCTTAAAGCCGAAGAGCCTGCGCTATTTCCACACCCTGATTT
>Ga0315275_10003603_pt1 | contig 14292 bp, 28 predicted proteins | sample YL17G03_0_MG_FD_205557 | JGI IMG/M metagenome (GOLD analysis project Ga0315275, IMG submission 205557) | Sediment microbial communities from Yellowstone Lake, YNP, Wyoming, USA - YL17G03_0 | ecosystem: Environmental > Aquatic > Freshwater > Lake > Sediment | place: USA: Wyoming | collected... | reverse complement strand
TTATCTCCTTGGAAATAACCTTTCCAATTACCGAGTAAGGACAGAAGAATTTTCAAAGCTACGGCTAGGGATGCGGCCCCGGCCGTAAGTTTCATCATTAAATCTTTGTGTTTTGCTTCTTTTTCTTGATCAGTTTGGCTCACTTTAAGAGCACTGTTTGCAGACAACGCTTTTTGTTTTTCAACAGACTGACGAAGTTCTTGAATTTGGGCACATAACTCAGGAGGGCCCTCGCACTTTTGCTCTTGCGAATATGATATATTTGCAATGGAAATAACCATGAACGCGGACAGAATCAGTATAAATTTTTTCATGTTGGTTCTCATTCACTCGGCATCAAACGACGAAGATCGTCGAGATGGTGGCTGTCTTTCAGGAGAATGTCCTCGACTAAAACTCGAAACCCATCATCTTCTCCTGACAAAAAGAGAAGACCACGTGCTATCTTGATAGCTTGAAGTTCTAAATCCGCAAGAACGGATATGATTGATATTAGATTTGACGTACTATCGGGGATAGTAATACTTGTTTGAATCGGATCTCCGCCGAAGCCAATTATTTTCATGGCAATAGCGTACGCATGATTTCTTTCGTCTTCAGCATGTTCGTACATATGTTTGGTCATGGCCTCTCGCCATGGACCTCGAAGCCGATCAGATAAACTTCTGTAAGCGGCATCCGTTACATATTTTATATTTAAATAGCTTTGGAGTAGACTAATAATCTGGCCTGGAGGAGCCCCTACTTCTCCTTCAGAAACCGGGTCATTAAATACGGCTATTTTATTAGCTATTTTTTTAAAATCCATGATGTTCATCTTTCTTAAAATCTGATATTAAGAGGCCATAGGTATTGTTCAATATGAAAATGTTCGATATAAATATAATTCCTGAAAGAAATTTAGTTTTATTAACTGCCGTAGAAATAAATAAAGAAATACCTTTTCAAATAGCTGACTTTAGGGATCATATGGCTTTAACTTATGTTCCGACAGGCGATTTTATAGGGTATTCAAGATATAAAGGAATCAGGCTTGGAAGAGACCCAAAATTATCAAATGGCCTTTGGATTTTAGAAGAAAACGAAAATATATCCAAAATCCATTCAGATGTGAAACTTGAAATTAATTCATTAGACTTTAAACCCATTTCTTAGAATGTATTTTTTAACATGAGTGAGAAATTGGCTGAAATCAGATTATATATTAGTTCTGAAATGGCAAAAGTTTTAGATGAATACTCAGAATCATGGAATAAAGAAATGCCAGGGGTTCGAACTTCAAGATCCTTAGTGGCAAGTTGGATGCTTTGGAAGCATTTAATGGAAAATCATGTTTTACCTGAACCTGAAATTAACAAAAGAATAGGAAGAGGAGGAGGAGGAAAAGGAGGAGGAGTTTTGGGGATGAAACATGAAAAGACGATCCCAATCATAAAGGAGCTCCCTATCTCCGGAACATCAATACGTCTTTTTATAGATAAAGATAAGTTAAAATGGGTTGAGGGAAAAGTCAGATTAACAAATGACAATAACTATTGCGTGAAAATAAACAAAGCTTCTTGGCATACTCCGGTTGGGGTAGATTATATGATTTCCACTCGTCTTTGGGAAAAAATATTGTAAATTTTATTAATTTTTGGGTAGTAGATGATATGAATAACGCAATCAAGATCGGTAAGTGTCCTGGGTGTGGTAAGATGACAAAGCTCTGCGGAGCAGGATGTGAATACTGCGTTAATTACATGGGGGAAAGGATGCTTAAGGTTTTCGATAGGGTCAGAAAAGATCCTAGCATCGCCATTCAATGTTATGCTCGCTTAGAGGGCCCTCACAGAGAACGATTTGTTGAAATATTCGGAAACCCGAGCATTTTGACTGAAGTTGAAGCTATTCATGAGTTCATAATTACTGTTGAACTCGAAGACGGTAAGACATATGACATTAAGGCCTGTAACTGATAGTTTATTCATCTATTTTTGGTTTTCAATCTTAACTGCAATAATATCCAACAATAATCCGCAAACCGCATTGAACCAGATATTATTTGGACTGGTTCAACTCATTTATATATTCAGCGGAATGGTTGAAGCTGGAGCTGAAGGAAAAAAACTAAATCAAATTTTGGGAGTCGTATCTTTATTCACAACCATTTTTTATATCAGTTATTCGTTTTATTCCCGATTTCTTCCATAAATATCTTCAAGACTTTCTCGTTCATTAACACGTTTAGACTCAAGTTGAGAGATCAGTTCTTTTAAATTCGCTCCAGCTAATCTTCCAGCACTATCGAGAATTTGAAGAGCCCGGGTTGGGTTTGATTTTATCATGTCAGTTCCTTGTTTCAATAAGGAATCAGCTTTTTCTTTTCTCCAAGCAGCACTATCTTCAGCCAAAAACCAAATTATTCCGTTTGGTTCAATAGCTAACCAATGGTTTTCTCTATAATCCTTCGGGCTCTCAAAAATCACAAATCTGTCCATGAACGGAGATAAATCTGAGTTTTTAACTTCATTGTTTAACTCCGGACCTATGGACGGATGACGGTATACAGATTTTTTCCCGTTTTCTTCCAAGAGAAGAATAACGGGAAAAAATGGGGAATAATCAGCTTTCGGTCCGTATCCAATAACCTTCTTCATGAATTTATTTTCATCTCATAAAGGCCGCGTAAATCACCCAAATGAAGAATGCCAAGACAAAACAAAGCGTGATACTGCTAAGAACAATTGCAATATTGCATATGAAAACAGTAACCTTAGCCCAAGTCGGGAGATTAGTCGATTGAGCAGGCTCAGGAGTATGAAGCTCCTTAATATCTTCGGGCGTGAAATTATAGAGTCTGGCCAAGGAATTTTGAAAATCTTGAAGTTCTGAATAACTCATATCTTCGAGATTTTTAGTGTTTGAAATAACTTTCAAATGGCTTATGGGTTTCATATCTACCAATACTTTCTATTATTAAACATTTCCGTTAAGGACTTGAACACCCCTTCGAACCAAATCGGGAAGAGGAATAGACATGGAGTCTTTATTAAGGGACTTTACGAACTTTGAAACTGACTGACGCTTAAATCCAAGTCCGCAAAGAGCCCCCTCTAGTTTCTCTGAAAGGAACTCTGGATCGGGCTTGACCTCAAGTTCTTTCTTGGGAGAAAAAACCATTTTTGGGCCTTCTGTTGACAAGAACGGATTATTCCTGAGGTCGTACTCCTCAGATTCTCTCTTCTTTTTTTCTTCAATAAGAAGACTTATCTTCTTTCGAACTAAAACCTTGTCATCACTAGAAAGAGATTGAACCCACGCGTGAGCCGTGGCCGGTTCAGAAAGAAGCTTGCTCGACCCGATCATGTCAAGCATAAAATCAATATAAGGCATTTGTGCCTTATAATCCATAACTCCAGCACTTTGACAGTCCCGGAAAACTGATAGGCAGGCAAGATTTTCAGATATTTGAGAACTACCGTCCATAATTCTCTCAATAGCAAATATAGCCCAAGAATTCGGGGCATTTACAATAATGACGCCAGGCCGGTCCGTCTTCGTAAAGACAAACCAGGCCTGGCGACATCCGAACGACGGGTGATTTTCCGTATTTAGAGAGCTGTCCATGCTCCCGAATACGAAGTCTTATCACGCATTTTCGGCAGAATCTTCTACATTTCTCGTTCTGTAAATAACAGGTTCCCCATCCTTTTTCCTGTCTTTATCTTTATCTGACTTTTGGATTTTCGGCCTGATAATCAGGTTTTCAGATCCATCTTCACTCACAAAGATGAAGAAAACTATTTCATCCAGTTTGATTGAAACTGGAAGACGGGGAAACCCCATATAGTACTTACTTCCATGTCGATCACTATTATTTTGCAGGGGGACTATGATCTCATCCATTTTTAGGGACTCTCTCCTATACGGAACAAACTTGACTGTTTTAAGTCAAGTCAAATGACTGAAGAGTATCTTCAGTCAAAATCTGATTCGATTCGAAAATCTCAATAGAATATTCTATCAGTCAAAACAGGAAAAATCTACTTATGTTAAAAAATACAATCGAAATTTTAAAATTCTTTTCTTGTAATGTCATTAGAATGTTGAAAGCTATTTTGACAGGTTTCCACCCACAGTGGGGTATTAAAAAGTCTCCGAGTGGAGAATTGGCAAAATTATGGCAAGGTTCAATTAACAGTACCGAAGTTGAAGTTAAATCGTTGGTTTTACCGAACGAATTCGTAGCAGCTTCTGAAGTTTTATGTTCAGAAATCCAAAGCTTTCAACCCCATTTCGTTTTGATGTTCGGGGCAGCGTTTAAAGAAAAACCAATACGGATTGAACGTTTTTTCATCAATATTGAAAATTCCCCGATGGGCGATAATACCAAAATACCAGTTAAAGATCGTCATATTATTGATGGAGGTCCAGCAGCATATGAATCGACTCTTCCAGTCCAAGACCTGATTGAAATTTTGGGAAATTCCGAAATAAAATCAATACCTAGTTTTAGTGCTGGACAACATACTTGTAATTCATTAGCATACAGAACAATTCACTGGCTAAATACCAATCCTATACCACATCCGATAGCTGCCGGATTCATTCATGTGTCATTTCCAAATTCATTCGGAATAATAGAAGATTCCGGATGGTCAGTTTCGACATTCGAAGAAATAACTAAAGCTAGTATAATTTTAGTAAATGAAACTGCAAGATGGTATGGAAGAACTTACCAAAACGAGTAAGGAACAAATTTTTTGGTCTGTTGAATATACAGACGAGGATGGAGATTTAAATATAAAACATGCTGTAGCCACTCCCATTGAGATGGCTGAGTTGATGGATGAGTTTATCAAAAGAGGGCTTTCAGCTAAAGCTTATATGATCAATCCACAAACGAAAATTTAAGGAGAGATTACGATTTATAATTTCGTGAATGAAAATCCTTTTCAACTTGAACCATTTCATTATAATCATCACTATGATGCGGGCAATCAGTAAATGACTCGCATTGATTAAAACTGTGACCGTCATACACATACTTAGGAAGTTTTGCAATACTCTCTGTAGATTTGTCTGCAGCGACGTCAAGAATTTCCTGGAAAAGTCCTTCCGGGTCTTCTTTTGAGACATCCCAAAATGGAGGTAGATTATTCCATTCGACATGATCATAACCTCCTTCTCCATCAGGAAACAAAATAAGTTTTCCCTTTATTTTGTTTCCTCCTCTATCACCATATACGTTAAATTTTAACGTACCATCTGGATTTTGTTGTTCGAGATCAATTTCAATACCTTCGGCAGAATTCCCAGCTTGTCTTAAAATTGAAATAATTTTCTTTAGATCCCGAGCAACTAAATTCTTGTCAGGATTTTTTGAAGCCTGAATACCTGAGGCTATATGGAGTAGAGCTATGGCGACTTGAGAAGGCTTCATATTAATTCATAAAGAAAAAAAACCTAATCACTTCAATTGTATCTTATTTGATGGATTGGGATAAATTGATAGATGTCTCGTCTGGCGATATTCGAAGATTAAGCTCTGTTTGGCGATATAGTAGTATTCCAGTTTCAGTTCCTGAAAATACTGCAGAGCACTCTTATTGGGTGGGGCTCTATGCTGCGATGATTCATCTTGAAATTCATCCTTCTGGTTATGAAGGAGAAACTTTAGGAGCAATTTTACTTCAAGCAAGTATTCACGATTGCGCGGAGTCGATCACTGGGGATCTTGTTCGCCCTTTTAAGTATAGCAGCCCCGATTTTAAAGAAGCTGTGGACAAAGCTGAAGAAAGCTTCTTTTCTAAATTCGATCCAAGAATTTATGGCCTCTCTAAAATTGTTGAACATGCAGCAGGAGAAAATCTTAATTATGTAAAGATTATAGTTAAAGCCGCTGATTTTCTTTCTCTTCAACAGTATATGAGACGTGAATGGTTAAGAGGAAATCGGGAAATTTTTCCTTTTTATGTAATGATGGTAAATGATCTCGAAACTATGGCAAACTCTAAATTTGGACTGAATGGATATACGGACAAATGTTTATCTGATTTTTATTGGGCGTTAGTTCGTTCTGCAGTAAGTGTTACTGGAAACGAAATCAGAAAACCTACTAGGAAAAAGATATGAAAGAAACTAAGGACGAAATTCGGGCTCGAATTGATGAACTCGAGTATCTTCGTAAAGAATTTCCGACGGGATTTTCGGAGGATTTAAAAGTACGAGAAATAATTGATGATAGAATAAATGAACTTCGTCGTCAAGAAGAAATAGCCTATGAAGATATATTTAAATCAATGATTCGTTCCCATGAAGCTGTATGCGCTGCTAAGAAAATGGGAGAGAAAGAAGCCTATGGACAAGACCCAGCTGTTTATTATACACTAGCCATAAATGGCGAGGCTGGAGAGTTAGCAAATAAAATTGTTAAGGCATTTCGATTTGGGAAAAATCCGTCTAAAGCTATTCTAGAAGCAGTTATATCTGAACTTCCTGACATATTCATCTATGGGGCTGTTTTAGCCCACACACTTGATTTAGACTTAACTAAACTAGTTAGTGATAAAGTAGAAATAGTTATTGGAAGAGCCCTGTCCGGTTATTATGGAGGGCCTTTAAATGAAGAACTTTAGGTATGGTATGATATGAACATTTCCAAAAAAGATTTCCTCAATGCAATGGGCACCGAAATCAGCACCAATCTTTTCACTGTAGCTCAAAAGAAGGGCATAGAAGAAGTTTTAGACGCTCTGGCCAAAGTATCTGAGAGCTTTCTGAAAAATGGGGATACTATAACTATTCCAGATATTGTTCGGCTCTAAATTGTGAAGAAAGAAGCCACGGAAGCTCGTGAAGGAATCAGTCCTTTCACGAAAAAGAAAGTTCAAGTTCCGGCAAAACCGGCTTCTAGAAAAATAAAAGCTTCTGTCGTAAAAGCTTTAAAAGACAAAATTAGTTGATATCATAAACCGCAAATAGAATATATTTGCGGGAGTTTTAAAGCAGCCGCTTGATTCCCAGTAATTTTAATACGACCTAAACAACAGAGGCGAGGTCCATTAAAAGCTGGGTTTCTTAATAAGTTTTGAAATTCGTTTGATGTTGCTGTTATCGTACAGTCAGCGTCTTTTACGGTTGGGAGACAAACAACTTCATCCGAGGTTGCTCCTATATACCAACTCCCGATTCCAGTTATTTCAATTTGAAATCTTCCATCTACAGTTTTTAATTTTTCCGAATGACGCTTCATTTCGGTAGGAAGAGTTTCATTCATCAATTTTTTGATATTAAATGTCATTTATTCACTAAACGAGGATGAAAGATCTAATACGGTCGTATAAAAGTCCTATACGACACTTCCGTCTATATTTCCCCGGAATAGAGTGTAAAATTGTAATGAATTTGCATCTATTCGTCTACGAGCATTATCATCGTCTTCAAGAGGGTCTAATACAAGCCCGACTGTATTTGCTAATGAATGAAGAGTCGTGTCATCAGTTATAGCGATCAGTTGTTGTCCAGCTCCCGGATTATGAGCGAGAACTCTAACAACTTGTTCATATGTCATTTGATCTAAACGACACTGCCCAACTCCAGCAGCACTAACAATAAAAAATATGTTATTGTTAGTGTTTCCTGTACAAACCGTGCAATATGGAGATTGCGGATTAACCGGAGATTCCATATCAAGCATGTTCATGTAACTCATTTAATTTCTTCTTTCAGTAAAAATTCAATAGTTTTTTTAGTTTTTTTTTGGTCTTAAATTAGTATGAAACCAACACAAGTTGTCCAGTCCCTTCGCCATATTGCTGCTAGCATTCAAGCTTCAAAGAATCCCGACCGGAGGCTTATTGCTCGGGATTTGAAAAAAATTGTTTCAATTTTATTAAATAAAAATAATATCAAATTAAATAAAAATAATATCAAATCTTTCAAAGGAACTATTCGTTCTGGATATGATGGAGAGAATTGTGATACAAATGGCAAAATCATAATCAATTCGGGGTACTCTGATGTTGAACATCAAGTTACCACCTCAGCAAGTGGTAACTATACAGAGTGCATACTCAATGGAGAAGATATTTCAAATACATCCTTAGCAGATGAAATAAATGAATTTTTTTCCAGAAATTGGCTTGATGAAGAGGATCCGGCTTGGAGTTCAGGATTTAAAACAGCTGAAGTTCAATTTAATTAGAGCCATATCTAATCTAACACTGTTGAAACTACACAATTTTGTCCAATATGACTTTCCATAAAAATTCAAGATTGTGCTGTACTAACAACACAATCTTGATTAAAAAGTAACCCATCAGTATGAGTTACCCACGTTTTTTCGACTATGATTGATCCGCCTTGGCCGAAATCATTTTTAAAATCGCCATTTCTCTCTTCACCCCAACGATTAGCTACAACTAGTGTGCAATTATTATTAGCTGCAAAATTCATCCAACTAACAGATGGGAATCCGCTTTTGCCCCAGTTCACAGGGGCGGCAACTATATCAATCTTTTGACCTTCAGGAAAAATTGGTTCAGATTTAGCTATTCTAGGTATATTGTCTGGGATTTTATCCCTAATATCTCGACAAACTATGATAGAGATATTTCCAATATCAGTTTTAACAACATCAGGTGCATTTTCTCCGGGAGTTGCCCAGAGGTAATCATTGCCCCACAAATTTATCTTAGAATAGCTAGTAATCAAATTTCCATCTGGACCGACTAAAGCCGCTGAATTGCATAGAGTATTACCTTTAGACTCGATAAAACCCCATACAACATATGATTTAAGATCAATAGCTATTTTCTTCATACTAGAAAATGTCGGAGAATTAGCTGGATCGGATAAATTTTCAGCAACAGGCCAAGCTTCATCATGGGACAGAAAACTATATCCTGTCATACAGAGTTCGGGGAAAACTATTAAAGAAGATCCATACTGTCCAGCTTGATAAACCAATTTCTCACATTTTCGGATATTATTTTTTACCTCTGCCTTGCTTTTGGCAAAGTCAGGTTTAAACTGGATGGCAGATAATATGTTCATTTGATTTTTAAGAAATTTCCTTTTTTTCGTTTTCGTTCTGATATTATAGATTGATGACTACTAATTAAATCTTCAGTTTTGGATTCTATGACCTTTAAAGCTTCTTGTATAGATATAAATGCACTAGAAGACCCGCCCTTATCTGGATGATTTTCAGCCATCAATTTCTTGGCAATCTTTTTTGCGCCTTCTTTTATATGAATGACTGCTTGGATTCTATCATTAAATGTAGACATATTTTTAATATTAATCATTATTTTATTTAAATCTTTCCCAAGAATTTTCCAGGCTTCGTGTAATTCCATTTTATTAAATGACTGATCAAAAATTCAGTCCACGGAGTGATTTTAGCCCTCGAGTCTTATTCTTGAACATTTTTCCTAATAGGAATTGTTGCAATTCTTCCATAGTTCTTAGTTCCTTTTTATTGACCATCAAATACTCTCTTTTTATATTTTCCAATTTGTTTTGGAATTCATTATAAGATACGGCCATATAAAACAATACTTGTACAGGTTGCTATTTTCAGTTGTAATGTTTATTATGCTTCAACGCCCGAATTTCAACCAATTGTGGGAACAAGCTGTATCGATAACTAATTCCTATCAAAATAATAAAGTAAAATCAATTCTATTAAATTTTTCAGATAAAAAAGAATCGATTTGTCGAAAACTCGGCATAATTGGAAACCAAGACGTAATTCGATTGGACAATCATTTAGCGAAAATCGCTAAATCTCAGTCGAATTTGAGAAAGTAAGAAAGAAACCATGACACAAACAAAGATGACCCAGAAGCAAGCAATGATCAAGGCCACTAGTCTCCTCAAGGGACTAGATAATAGTGTTGCTATTATCGCCAAAAAGCAAGCGGAGATTACTAAGTCCACTAAGGAACTCGCACAAACCCTAATCTCAATTTCAACTCCTCCCCCCGTCAAACCTGTTAAGGCAAAGGCGGAGAAGCCTGCAAAGGCGGAGAAGCCAGCTAAAGTGAAGCCTGTGAAGGCGGAGAAGCCTGCAAAGGCGGAGAAGCCTGTAAAGGCGGAGAAACCATCTAAAGTGAAGCCTGCAAAGGCGGAGAAGCCTGCAAATTCAAAAGCTCCAGCACTCAAGCCAGTCATGATCCAAACTCTTGGCGATGAATCGATGAGTGTTGCTGACCTTTATAATGAAGTGAAGAAAATTCATGACTGGTCCCGTCAGTCGATATATAATGCTTTAAAGGACGTGAATTCCTTCGCTAAGGATGGTGACAAGTTCAAGGTTGCCGTAAGGATTTCTAGATCCAATGGGATTCATGATGATGAAGAGACTGATCGTCTTCTTGACTCTGTAGCCAAGTCTAAAGAAACAATGTCAGTAATTTAATAAATTGATTCTAAGATTTAAAAGTAGAGTTTTGATAGGCCATGGAAATTAATCATATATCGAAAATAAAAGAGTCTGATCCTCTTCGTGTTTATACAACACGAATAGTTCGGCGTCATTTTTTAAGAAAGTTCTGTGACTCAGATCATCCAGTTTTGAATATTGAAACAGATTTAATTTCCATGGCCAAATCAAAACTCCAAGAGTATATAATATCCATGCTAACCCCGATTCTTCCCGAATTCAGGACTACTATAGATAAATACGTGAAAGATTTGGCTTCCGAAAAAACCATGCATCTTGATCTAGACGATGAAGACAAGATGGAGATTATCAGTCTGATTATGGGCGAAAATTTTGAAGATTTGATTCCAATAATCCATTAGATGGAATTCCATCTATCTCAAATAATAGGGTCCATCAAAATCGGGTTGATGGAAGTTGCTCAAAAGTCTGAGCGACGAAAATTAAATATCATAAAAGAACCTGTATCTTGTAAGGCTGGATGCAATAGTTGTTGCAGCAGATTAATTACGATTACTATGGCAGAAGCTGTAGTAATCCATGAATACTTAGTTCAAAATAAAAAATGGTCAAAAGTTAGAGAAAAATCGATAGAACTATTTAAATTATCACATGATACCGATCCTATTGCTTGGTTTAAAATGAATATTTCTTGTCCGATTTTAGATGAAAAAGGACTTTGTAGTGCCTATTCGATCAGGCCAGTTGTGTGTTCTACGCATTTTGTAACTTCCGATCCTGATTTATGTAGTCCTTGGTCTTCTAAATCAGGAAGTTACAAATCAGTTGACATGGGAGATTTATATATTGAATTTCAAGAAAAAATAAGTTCTAAAATTGATAGCTATGGTATTTTTAATCTTAGGCTACCGCTTCCGACGGCTCTTTTACTTGCTGAAAGAATCCAAGTTCAATCAAACTTGGACTTTCAACAGACTATGAATATGTTATTTAACGAACTTAGGTGATTAAATGAAAGGTTCTTGCGAATTTTGTTTTAAACCAGGTAAGCGAAGAGCTGGGCCGGAGGATGGTTTAGAAAAAGACGTTTTTATTTGCGATGTTTGTTGGAGGCTTTTAAAGAATCCGCTCACAGCTTTACCTTTAATTCGGGGAAATATAACTTTGAGCCTTCGAGGTAAAATCGAAGAGAAGAAACTCCAAAAAATGGTAAATCGGTATATGGACGGACTATCCAAATGGAGTCCAAAAAACTAAGAAAATATGAAGAAATCAATAGTCGTTTGGAATAATTTAGCGCCGGGTGTAACTATTGTTGGCGGGATCGGGAATATAACTATGTCCTTTTGTCCGATATGTGAAAAATATTATTATGAATCTGCATTTGATCACGCTTCAGAATTTGAAGACGATCTTCATAAAGCGATGTGTGTTATTGGTTAAAGATAATCTCTTGAGCAATCTTTCTCACCTGTTCTCTCATATCTCTTATTGTTTTTGTAGAATATTTTCTATTACCCCAAGAAAGAGCCTCTCTGATCACTTCCGGTGAAGCCCCGGTTCTTGTGGCTCTAATATACCTTGCTAAATTCCTATGACCTTTGATTCTTAGGGATTTTTCAAAATCTTCTATCAAATCAGTCCTATTTGATAATTCACACTCAACTTCTTCGTCTAATCTCCTAAATTCTTGAGTTTCAAGATGAGATAATTGGCTCTCATTTGGGGGGACATCTAAAGATTCTCGCTCTTTATCGAATTTCTTCTTCTTGTGAACCAGATTTATACATACATTATTAGCTACCATATAAACATAATGCCCAAAACTCGATTTTCTAGAGTCATGGGCACTTCGAGTTCTATTTTTATGTATTATAGCTAGGAAAACTTCTTGAATGAGTTCTTCCATGGTTATTTCATCAACCCGGAAAAATTTATATACTAATTTGATTATATCAGGTTTTTTTAAAACCACATCAACGCCTAATTGGACTCTAGGTTCATCTATTGACAAACGAGGCCATGGTAATTTCTCTGGGGGAGTTTTTTTGATCGGTTTGGTAACTTTGATAATACGAGTCCCACTTATCACACCCGCCATGTTAAACCCTCCACAACGTAAAATCAGTAATTAATCAATTAAGAAAATTTATTTTTATCACAACTTTATCAAACTTGCAATTTATTCATTAGTATTGTTAAACTGAAAACCAATGAATAATAAAGGCGACTTTCTTAAGGATTGTATGTCGGGGTTCGATAAAACTCCGCTCGATGATTTTCAGTATTCATACTGTAGAGTGTGTGCTAATAGAGCGTGTGTTCGAAGTGCCTTAAATAATTCAAAATTCGATAAACGAGTAAGTGAGTGGTACGAAAAATTGTTCTTAAAAGTTCCTCGAGCCGATGAAAAAGATCCGAACTTTGCGGCAATAAGATCTAAGAAATTCATTCCAATAGATTCAGGTCCTTTAGAAATAAATTCTCCCATATCAATCCCGAAACCTCCTCCAATAGTTATAGTTCAAGAACCAGAAGAACCGAAAATACCACTTATAGTACAGTCTCCTACACAACCAATAGAACCGATGGAACCGATAGAACCAATGGAACCGAAAACTCCTCTTCCTCCTTCTCCCGAACCTTTCCCTTTGCCTGAAACGGTCTTGAATACTCAAATACCGATGAATACCGATTATAACCAAGGGATGGTTCTTCCGGGCGGTCCCGATACATCTTCAAAAGACGTCGTATTAGAGCCGGGACAAACATACACGTTTGGAAATAGTTGATGACTAATTTAATCAAAAGAGACGGTAGTCTCATGTGGGGAGAAGACCCACATGAAATTTTAAAGACAGCTTTAGAGACTCAAGACTTTAAATTAGCGAAAGTAGCAGAAGAAAAATTAGTATCTCAATATTTATTATCGATACGTACTATATTTAGTATAAATAATGAAATAATAAATATCATTAAATCTAAAGAGAAAGCTTTAGATTCCAAAGATCAAATATTTGATATTCTAAAAAATAAACCAGAATTTAGATCTGAATCGATATTATATAGAGTCATAGAATTTCTTCTTATTGAACTTGAAGATTTAAAAACTAAAGACCCATCTCTTTATATAGTAGATGCCAAAACTGGGAGACTGACTTTTAAAGCTGATGAAAAATCTTTCTATCAACCGCCCGATTATGTAGGAGAAGACGGAAAATTACATAAAGCTCAACTCATTCTTCATCCGGGATTATCATCGTCTTATGCCTTAAATTTATATGATAATTCTCGAAAAGAAGAAAATAAAATAAGAATAATAGAAAAAGTTTCTGCGAATCCGACCTTAGCTCCGGCTTATGCACACATACTAGATCCTGATTCCATGTCCGGGATTGCTGCCAGGATACTCGAAGATAATGGGATAGAAATTGGAGAGGTATCCGGGAGTTGTACTGATATAGAAATCACATTCGGAAAAGAATCGTTAGCTGGATCTGATCAATCGATCAATCCAAGATTCCATAGAGCAGAAATGTTTGGAAAATCTCTATCAAAGAAAATTCTTGAAGCTTATCCAAATATTAGAATATGTGAGCTTGGATCAGTCTCAACATTTAGTGATACTAGAAATAAATGGTATAGCGTCCGCGTGAAGATTCAATCTAGACATTTGTTAGGCGGATTCAAAGAGTCCGATAGCGTGAGCTAGAGTTTCAGTCATAGCCCACTGAAACTCTTTTTTATAAACTTCAGTGGGTTTCCAATCAGCCAAAATAGGGATAAACTCATCTATCTTGCATCTATATTCCACATCAACATAAACTCCAGTTGGAAGAATTGGAAAAGCCAATTTTTCAAGACCAGATTTTTCTAAAGAGTTCTTAAGAACAAGATAA
>Ga0315275_10003602_pt1 | contig 14292 bp, 6 predicted proteins | sample YL17G03_0_MG_FD_205557 | JGI IMG/M metagenome (GOLD analysis project Ga0315275, IMG submission 205557) | Sediment microbial communities from Yellowstone Lake, YNP, Wyoming, USA - YL17G03_0 | ecosystem: Environmental > Aquatic > Freshwater > Lake > Sediment | place: USA: Wyoming | collected... | reverse complement strand
ACCTCCGAGCTCCTCGAAGTCGTCGGGAAATCGTTCGGCGTCCGCTGACCATGCCGGATTGAAAAACCCGCCGTAAAGAGCTATCTTCTAAGGCCGAAGATGATGCCCGACAAGAAAATACGAAAACCATGGTTCTTGGCGGCGGGGCTCTTGATGATCGGGGCCCTTCTCTGGGTCTTCCTGGACATGGGAAAGGACCCGGCCGCGAGGGTCGGGAAGTTCTGGAAGAAAAGCGGCGTCACCAAACCCAACATTATCCTGATGACCCTCGACACGACTCGGGCCGACCATCTGGCCTGTTACGGATACCCGAATGTGCGGACGCCGAACCTGGACGCGCTTGCCAGGAGGGGAGTCCTTTTCGAGCAGGCCGCGACGGCGGCTCCTTTGACCCTCCCCGCGCACAGCACGATCATGACAGGAATGTACCCGACCTACCACGGCGTCCGGGTCAACGGCAACACGGCTTTAAGCGATGAACAGACAACAGTCGCCGAGGTGCTTTCGGCAAGAGGATACCGAACCGGGGCCTTTATCGGCGCCTTCGTGCTCGACGGGCGATGGGGACTGAAGCAGGGTTTCCAGCACTACGACGACCAATTTGACTTGAAGAAATACAAACATCTCGACCTTGGCGCGATCCAGAAGCCAGGCAATCAAGTGATGGATGCCGCGCTCACCTGGCTTGAGGAGCAGAAGAAGAGCTCGTTTTTCGCCTGGATCCATCTCTATGACCCCCATATTCCCTATGATCCTCCCGAGCCCTATTACAGCGAGTATGGTCCTCGCGGGCCCACCGGCCTCTATGACGGCGAGATCGCCTTCATGGATGAGCAGATCGGCAGGTGCGTGGCCTGGTTGGCGAAGAACGGTCTCGATAAAACGACGATCCTCGTCCTCATCGGCGACCACGGGGAAGGGCTGGGAGGCCATGGTGAAGCGACACACGGGTTCTTCATTTATGACTCTGTGATCCATATCCCGTTTCTCGTCATTACGCCGTTTCCCGAGCTCCGGGGGAAACGTGTCTCCTCCCAGGTCAGCTCCGTCGACGTTTTTCCGACCCTTCTGGATCTCGCCGATATCGCGGCCCCGTTAAAAGTGCAAGGCCGCTCACTTCTTCCCGCGATGTTCCGGCCGGAGAAAGAAGGAGAGGGCGTGGCCTATTCGGAATCCATGGTTCCCAATATCCAATTCGGCTGGAGCCCTCTTTGTTCCCTCCGGACGGCTCGCTATAAGTTCATCGATGCTCCTCGGCCTGAACTCTACGACATTCATCAAGACCAGGGCGAACAGACGAATATCTATCCCCAGCATTCCGACATTGCCCTGAAGATGAAGGCCGAGCTGGACCGGCTCTTGACCGAAACGGGTAAGGATGCCCCGACCCCGCAAGCGGCGAACCTGGACAAGGATACGATAGAAAGGCTGTCCGCTCTGGGCTATATCGGTGCGCCGGTCACCAGGAAGCGGTCCACAGGCGATGCATCAAGCCCTCTTGCGGACCCCAAGGATAAGCTCAAGATATTCGAGGTCGTTACCCGAGCCGGCGGATTGATCATGACCGAGCGGTACGACGAGGCTGTTGAACTTCTTGAACCTGCCCTGAGGGAAGATCCGACGATCACACAGGCCTTACTTCTCCTCTCGACCTGCTATGTGCATCTGGGCCGCAGGGAAGAGGCGAAGGCCAACCTCGATCTGATCCTTAGAGAGGACCCTGAGAACATCCAGGGTTTGACCGCCTTGGCAGATATCCTGGTCGGGGAAGGGAAGAACGAAGACGCCATTGCCCTCTGCAAGCGGACGCTTTCCGTAGATGGGAATAATGTCGAGGCTTATATGCTGATCGGCGAAATTTATATCGGAGAAGAAGACCACGCCGAAGCCCTCCCTTATTTGGAAAAAGCCGTTGAGCTCCAACCGAAGCTGACCCGGAACTGCTTCAACCTAGCCGCCAGCTTGGTCGGGGTGAGGCAATATGACCGGGCAGAAACTCTCCTTAAGGACATCATCAGAGAATCCCCAAAATTCCCCCGCGCCAACTACAACCTGGGGCTGCTTTATGAAGGGCAGGGAAGGCTCGAAGAGGCGCGGGCCGCTTACGCTGGAGAGGTCTCCGCGTTTCCTCGGGAATTTCAAGCCCGCTTCAACTTGGGAAAGGTCCTCCTCAAGCTTGGCGACCGCCCGGGATACATGGTCAATATGCGGGAGGTCGTCAAGGTGGCTCCCGAGCAGGCGGAAGGGTATTTGTTTCTCGCTAGGGGCCTGTTCTTGGAGGAGGCCCCACTCGATGAAGTCCAGGCCCTGGTTGAAAAAGGAATTTCCCTCGCCCGGACGTCCGAACTCAAAGCCCTCGGTTATTTTCTCCTGGCCGATATCTATAACCGCAAGCACGAATCGGGGAAAATGAACGAGGCCTTGAAGAAGGCCAACGCCTTCAACTCGAAAAGGAGTAGGTCATGAGAAGTCGTCCCTATCGATGGTGGGGAACTTTCGTCGTCCTCTTCGGGACCATCATGGTTTTCCCCGGCTTCGGGCAGTACCGCGAGTATTATGTTTACGGAAATGTCGTTGACACCCAGAAGGTGCCTTTGGAAGGGGTCGAGATCACTGTCTGGGAGGTCGATACCAACCTCAGCTTCACCCAGAAAACGAAAAAGGACGGCGGGTTCAAGTTCGCCGGTCTGCCGCATGGCCGTTACAGGGTCGTTTTCAAAAAAGAAGGCTTCGCCATGAAAAAGGACGAATGGAAGTTCGAAAAACCTCAGGATAAAATGCAGAGATTCGAGATCCCGCCCGTCGTCCTCGCCACGCAGGAATATATCCAGGAATCCGAGCGGATGAAAGAGGCGGCCGCTGGCGTTAAAAATGCGGCCGAAAAGGTCAGGCTGGGAGATTTCGATACGGCCATCTCCGAGCTCAAGGCGATCCTGGACAAAAGCCCCAAGGATTCCAATGCCCTTTATGTCATCGGGATGGCCTACCTCAAGAAGAAAATGTGGCCTGAGGCCATTCCTCCCTTCCTTCAGGTTGTCGATTTGAACCCGAAATTCGCCGCAGCCTATTACCAGCTGGGCGTCTGCTACCAGCAACAGAAAGAGCTGCAAAAGGCCCTTGAATACTACCAGATAGCCATGGATCGGGATCCTTCCAATCCGGATATACCATATAATTCCGGGCTCGTTCTTTTTGGGTTGAGCCGCATTGATGAGGCGCTGGCCTGTTTTGAAAAAGCCATGAGCATGAAACCAAATGACCCGGCATCCCTCGAAATGGCCGGCCGGTGCTACATCAACCAGGCCAATTTCGCCAAAGCCATCGAGTGTCTGGGAAAAGCCAAAACCGGATATGCCGCTGACCAGGAGAAGGTCAAGTTTCTGGATGATCTGATCGCCAAACTGAAGGAGCAGATCAAGAAAGACGACCGTTTCCCGGACGCTTGACAAAGGGGCTGGAACAATAATACAAGACGGTTGTATCCCTTTTTCCTGGGAGATCTTTTTGGATCAAAGATATTCGTCGCAAGCCTGTTTCGGTCCAAACAAAACGAGGAAAGGAAGGTGGGCCAGAATTTCTAATCCGTGGAGGCCAGGGGTTGTTTCTGCCGGCTCGTCCGGGAGAGATAGGGGTTCGGGGTATGTGCAGGGTATGACAGGAGGGAATAGGATGATGGCAAAGAAGATCCTGACGGCATCGCTCGTCTTGATGGTTTGCCTCGTTTTCATGAACGTGGTTGCGGCCCGGGCCCAATCCGTCCTCGAGGGGAAAATAGCGGGGACGATCACGGATGATAAGGGGGAACCTCTTCCCGGCGCATCCGTCGAGATCACCAGCCCCTCCCTCATGGGCAAGCGAGCCGTCCTCACCTCGGCGAAAGGGGCGTTCGTTCTCCTCGCTGTGCCTGGTGGGAAATATACCCTCAGGGCTTCGATGCCCGGTTTCAAGACGGTCGTGCAGGAAAATATCGGTTTGACCGCCGGAGAAGTAGTCACCGTCAACTTAGCTTTGCCGATGGGGACGATCGAAGAGACGGTGACCGTAACCGGCACGGCGCCGGTGGTCGATGTCAAGACCTCGACCATCGACGCCAAGATCAACCAGGAGATGCTGGACAAACTGCCGACCAGCCGCGATTCGTGGTATGACCTGTCGCTCTCGACGCCGGGTATGTTCGACACGGGCAAAGAAGTCATGGGCAGTCCCACGGCGTACGGGGAATCCGGGCAGGGCAATATTTTCCTGGTGAACGGTGTCGACACGACCAACCCCTCCGGCGCGGGCTGGGGCTCTATGATCAACGTCAACTACAACACCATCCAGGAGGTCCGCATCATCTCCTTGGGTTCCAAGGCGGAATACGGCAATTTCTCGGGTGCGGCCATCGACGTCATTACCAAGTCCGGATCCAACGAACTACGAGGCTCTTTGAGCTATTACAGCCAACTGGGCGTCCCGAAAACCGGAGTTCCGCCGGCCGACAGTTTGGGCCGCGATTGGCTGTTCCTCGCCCCGGGCACCAATTTCGATTTCTACGCCAAAAGCAACTGGGAGCTGGACCTGACCTTGGGCGGCCGCATCATCTCCGACAAGCTCTGGTTCTTTGCGGCCGGGAACTTTTTAAGCAGCAAGGACAAGCTCCTGAATTGGACGCCGCTCGCGGAGTGGACCGGCCGCTATGGCGATATCAAGATCTCCGCAAATCCCTTGAAAAACCATCGGGCCTGGGTGGCCTATCACTATGAAAGAAACGGCGGCGGCGGCACGACCGACGGGACCCTGAATTGGGACGAGACCATGGCCTACGACAGCAAGACCAAAAGCCAATCCATCTCCTCCCAATGGCAATGGTTCCCCAGCACCACCACGTTCCTTTCGGCGAAGTTCTTGGGGTTCCTGGTCGATGATAGATCCGCGCTCCCCACAGGCCATGCCGACTATGCGGGAATGATCAATTGGTGGAAAGGCTTGCCCACCGACGGCGCCGTCGGCGGCGCGTTCGAGGCCTTTAACGGAACGAAATCCAGCCGCTCCACCATCCAGGCCGACGTATCGCACTATGCCGAAAACTTCCTGGGTGAGCACGATATCAAGTTCGGCGTGCAGTACACCCGCGGCCGTAAGAACGGCATCTCCGGGAATTTCTTTTCAAAACAGCTCACGGATCCGGAAACCGAAGAGGACCTCGGACTTATGGGCTATTACCAGTTCGGCTACATGACGGGCTACTACTATTACAGCATCGACGCTCAGAATTATTATTATGGCATCGCCGGCCAGGACGGCCTGGTCATGAATATCAACACATATTACCAGACCCCTCAGAAAACGGTCCGCACGTCCGATTCCCTGGGCTTCTTTTTCGATGACCAGTGGTCCCCGAACGATCGGCTGACCTTCAACCTCGGCGTGCGTTACGACCTCATGACCGCCAGATTCGGCAAGGGGCAGATTTTCAAGCAGCCGGCCACCCCCGAAGGTTTCGCCGGCACGCTCGAGGTCCTCCGAGACCGCCAGGGTTCGGGGAACCTGTTCGACTTCAAATGTTTCTCTCCGCGCCTGGGCGTGACCTACCAATTGACCAAGGACGGGAAGACCGCCCTGCGCGCCAGTTTCGGAAGATACTACACGCCGCTCGGCGTGGAGAGCTTCGGGTCCGGCGGCCCTGATCAAGATCGGAGCTATGAAATCCAGCAGTTCTTTCTGCTTCCCTGGGACGACCTGGACGCGAATGGGGACGGTGTCATTTTCGACAAAGAGACCATGGATGCCACCCGGAGACTGCTGGAGGGAGTGCGGGACGGGAGTTTGACCCCGATCAATGCGAGGGTTATGGGGAATAGGATCGACCCCGACACGGGCGAGCCCGTTTCGTTAGACTATCGAGATTACTTCGAGATTTTTGATCCTTTCTTGAAGCCCTGGCATCTCAAGATCCAGCCCGGCCTGAAAAACCAGCACACCGACCAGTTCACCGTCAGTTTGGAGCGCGAAATCTTTGAGAATTTCTCCATGGCGCTCACCTACATCCACCGCAATACGAGAGACATGATCGTGGAATGGCCCACCAACAAGGTGACCGGCCTGCCGTGGGAGTACGAGCGGAAGACGCAGACCATCAACGGCCAGGAAGTCAGTCTTTACAGCATCGTCCTGAAGGATTACAACGGTGACGGCGTCATCTCCAATGGCACCAACGGCGATGTCGATTGGGTCGACAAAAATAGCGACAATGAGTGGCGCAACTTGCCCGATTTTGAGGGCCATAAGGCCAGGCGCTTGTTCCAGGGCTTGCAGCTGACGTTCAACAAGCGTTACTCCAACCGCTGGCAGTTGATGGGATCTCTGCTTTGGAATTCTTCCAGCGGCGTGGCGGCTCGCAACAAGCGCCAGGACCAGGACTACAACCTGGAAGGCAGCAACATTTGGGGTGATCACTGGATCGCCGGCATCAACCAGCTTATCAACAACATGGTGGGCCCCCTGCCCTTTACCCCGCGTTTTGAATTCAAGCTCAATGGAAACTACTCCATCCCCGTGATCGAAGTCGATTTAGGCTTACGCTTCCGACTGCACACCGGCCGTCCCGTCTGGATTCTCCAGGAAATTGGAGAGAGGATCACAACTTACACCGATTTGAGCGATGAAGAACTTCTGGCCACCGCCGTGCTGGCCAGCGGCGGGACTCAGCTCGTCGCTCAGGATCCCACGAAACCGTTCTATATGCCGATCCTCAAGATCCTGGATCTGCGTCTTGAAAAGGCTTTCAGACTGGGCCCCGGAAAACTGTCTGTCATCTTCGACGCCTTCAATGTTTTCAATTCCCAAGATGTGACCAACGCCTTTACCAAGAAGACCGAAGGGACCAACACGATCGGCCAGATCACCGGCATCGTCGCTCCCCGAAAATATCGGGGCGGGATCATGTACGCGTTCTAAGCAGAGATACGCCTGAAAAGGGGGAGTGCCCGGCGCTCTCCCTTTTTTTTCTCGAAAGTCGCGGGCCTATTCACGGTGGAATTCCGAGGGGGACGCCGGGCGTGGCCCGTCGAATAAAGGCCCGGACTTTATTTGCGGAACTCCCGATCACGCCCCGTCCGTCCATCCCATGCGCGGGTTTGACCATGGCATTGAATTCGGCTAGAGTGGGGATCAGACGTGATATGAAGATCAAGAGTCTCGGATTCCTGGTGCTGGCGGCCATCGTTATAGGTCTCCCTGCCGGGACGGAAACTAAGTCGACGCTCCCCGCGCGATACCAACAATGGCTCGCCGAAGAGGTTGCCTATATCGTAGCGCCCCGAGAGCGGACTGTCTTCCTGGCGCTCCAGACCGACAGGGAGCGGGACATATTCATTGAAGCCTTCTGGAAACAGAGGGATCCTTCCCCGGGAACGGAGCGCAACGAATTCAAGGAGGAACACTACAGCCGGCTCGAGTATGCCAATAGCGTGTACGGCCGAAGCACGCCGCTTCCGGGATGGAAGACGGACCGCGGCCGGATCTATATCATCCTGGGCCCGCCCAAGAATATCGAATCCTACGATCATGTGATGAACGTCTTCCCGACGGAGATCTGGTTCTATCTGGGAGACTCCGACCTCGGGCTCCCGACCGGGTTCAATGTCATTTTCTTCAAGAGGGCGGGCACGGGAGATTATGTTCTTTATTCTCCGACGGATGATGGTCCCCAGAGCCTTATCGCCGATTCCATGGGTGATTACCGGGACGAGCGGGAGGCGTATCAAGCCCTCAAGAAGCTCGAGCCGAACTTGGCCCGGCAGACCCTGAGCCTCATCCCGGGAGACGCAACCCAGCCCGGCTACGAGTCGATGGCCTCCAACCGGCTGATGGCCACGATCTTCGCCTCGCCCCAACAGAAAGTTGACGTCGACTACGCCGACGCCATCTTGAAATACAAAGATTTCGTCGAGGTGGAATACACGGCCAACTATATTTCGAGCGAGGTCCAGGTTCAGGTCATTCAAGACGATCAAGGGACTTTTTTCGTCCATTATTCCATCGAGCCGGCCAAGGTCTCTGTGGAGGAGGCCGGAGAGAAGTACGAGGTCCGCTTCCGTTTGACCGGGCGGGTATCCGACGTGGCGGGCCGGACCATCTACCAGTTCGACAAGGACTTCCCCTTCAGCTTGACCGCCGCCCAACTCGAGGATGTCCGGTCGAAATCGATCTCCATCCAGGACGCCTTCCCCCTCATCCCCGGCAGCTATAATTTCGACATCCTGCTGAAGAATACCCTGTCCAAGGAGTTTACGGGCGCCGGCGTCAAGGTTGTCGTCCCCGAGCCCGCCGACACGGCGCGGATGAGCCCGCTTCTTTTGGCCTACGGGGCCGAAAATAGGCCGTCTCCGGCGAGGGAAAGGGTCCCCTTCAAGACCGGCGATGAACAGCTTCTTTGCCAGGCCCGGAAATCGTTCATGCAGAGCGATTCGCTGGTCCTCTTTTTCCAGCTCTACGGCCTGACGAAAGACCTCCGGACGTCCGGCACGCTCCGATACGAATTTTTGCGGGAGGACAAGGAGTTCTTATCGAGGACGGGCAAGGTCCCCGCCGGAACCAACGTCGTCGATGTCCTGCCGCTTTCGACCTTCCCGCCAGGCTACTACCAGGTCCGGGTGTCCCTCCTCGACGGGCAGGGGAGGGAAGCGGCCTGGGCGAAGGAGAATTTCGAGGTCTCGCTCGCCGCGGCGGTCCCGAGGCCCCTCGTCATTTCCAAGGTCGTCACGGCTGTCAAGCGGGAGGACGACCTATTCGCGATGGGCGTCCAGTTCCTGAACAAGGCAGACCTTGAAGCGGCCCGGGCCCGGCTCGCGGAAGCCTACAGCCTGAGCCCCCAACGGACCGAGCTGGCCGTGGCTTACAGCCAAACGCTTTTCCGGATGAACGATTTCCGTCGCGTCAAGGAGATCTTGGCCCCCCTCGCCGGCGAGACGGAACCGGCGGCCGAGGTCTTGGCCATCCTGGGGCAGGCCTGTCACGCCCTTGGGGAATTCCAAGAAGCCGTGACCCATTACGCCGCTTATTTATCCAGGTTCGGGGCGAATATCGATATTCTGAATAACCTCGGCATTTGCACCTATCAGCTCGGCAACAGGGAAGAGGCCGCCAAAGCCTGGATGAAATCCCTCGAGCTCAGCCCCAATCAGGAAAAGATTCGGGCCCTCCTCGAATCGCTCAAGAAAAAATAGCCGCTTATTTCACGTTCCAGCCCCTGACCTTGACGACGGGAAGTTCGCCCATGAGGTCCTCGGTGGCGAAGAGGCCGGAGATCTTGCGCGTCTCCTTCGGCAGGAGCGTGATGTAGTTGTCGTCGAGGAAGATCGGCAGGACCACCTCGCCCGAGACGTCGCGAACGACGCGGATCTCGACCATGAGGGCCAGGTCCGGAGAGGGATTCCCGAGCTCCACGGTGACCTTTGTCGACGGGCCGTCCTTGGAGAAATTGCTCTTGACCTTGAGGGTGACGTACTTCAAACCGTTGAGGGCCGTCAGGTCGGCGAAGTCCTTGATCGGCGTCACGTACCAGGTCCCGTTCGCCTCGTCGAGCGTTTCGGGCTTCGTCGACAGGCAGTAGAAGTTCGCGTCGACGAGCTGGCCCTTCTCCTTGAAGATCCGCAGGTCGAGGAAGTAGGTCGGGGTCAGGCCGCCGGGCAGGCGGAGGACGTCGATCGTCTTGACCTCGTCGGCGAGGAGCCCGAAATCGACCGTCTTGGCGATGACCTCCTTGAGGTCGAAGTCGAGGACCCGGATGGCGGCCTTGAGCTTGGGCGAAGGCGTTCCCGTGCTGTTGACGGCGACGACGTCCTGCGTCCCGTAGTTGTAGAGGATGTGGACGGGCTCGCCGGCCTTGCGGGCGCCGTAGAAGGCGCCGTTCGGCTGGAGGTAGTAATCGTAGAGCTGCCACCAGAGCTTCGGCCAGGCGGAGTTGTACATCCACTGGATGACGCCCGTCGCCTTGTGCTTGTTGGCCACGAAGGCCTCGAACATGGCCCGCATGGCTTCGTAGTTCAGGAACTGGGCTTTTGTCGCATACTCTTCGAGGCTCTTAGCCGGTCCCAGACGGCGGTCCATGGCTTCGTTGTAGCGGTCGAGGGTCTTGAACAGCCCCCGGCAGCAATGGAAATTCCAGAGGTCGTTGATGGGCCAGAGCTTGTCCGCCGGGAGCATCTTTTTGAGGCTCTCGATGGGCGGGACCTGGGGGCCCGGGCCCGTCTCGGTGTTGAAGCCGTAGGCGCCGCCGTTCTGCGTGTCGATGTACCAGTAGACCGGCGGGACGTAGTCGTAGGGGCCGAGCATCTTGACCCCGGACGGGCCGGTGATGTCGCTCGAATTCCCCTTCGTCGAGACGAGCGTCGGCCGGGTCGGGTCGATGTCCTTCATGATCTCGATGTACCGTCTCTCGAGGTCGGGGTGGGGGATGAGGTCGCTCGCCTCGGCCCAGACGAAGATCGAGGGGTGGTTGCGGAGCCACAGGACCTGGTCCCTCCAGGATGCGGCGACGAGGTCGATCAATTCCGGCGAGGTGATGCCGCCGAAGCGCTCGTCGGCCGGCTTGCCGATGTAATTGTCCCACTCCCACTGGCAGCTCCAGCCGACCATGAGGAGGAGACCGGTGCGGTCGCAGAGGTCGTAGAGGGCCTCGCTCGTCCCCCAGAACCCTTCGAGCCGGAGCGCGTTGAGGTTCATGTGGCGGGCGTAGAGGATCTCGGCGGCGAGCTTCTTGGGCTGGACGTCGAGGAAGAGGTCGTCGGCCCAGCCGCCGCCGCGGATGAGGATCTTCTTGCCGTTGAGCTTGAAGCCCCGATGGCCCTGTTCCGTGCGGTAATCGGCGACCTCGCGGATACCGAAGCGGACGACGCGGGTGTCCGAGGCCATGACGCGGGGGAGATCGGGCGGTTTGGCCGGGGCCTTGCCCTTCGTCTTGCCTCTCTCGGCCTTCTCGGCCGGGGGCTCAGGCCCGGGTTCGGCCTTCAGGTCGGCCTTGTCCCTTTTCTGGATGAAAGAGAGGGCGAGCCGGTAGAGTTCCTGCTTGCCCAAGTCATGGGTCCACCAGACCCGGGGGTCCTTGATGACGAGTTCGGGGGCGCTCTCAGGAGTAAATTCGACTTTCCTCGTCTCCCCCGGCTCGAGGGCCACGTCCTGGGAAAAGCGCAGAGACTCGATGCGCCCTTCGAGCGTGCCCGCGACTTTCTTGTTGGAATGGTTCCGGAGCTCGGCCGAAACTATCAGCCGGGCTTCCTTGAACGCTTCGAGGTCTAGCTTGGTGATGACGAAGGGGTTTTCGATGGAGACGTCACCCGTGGCCCGGACGCGGACCTCCCGCCAAAGACCCATGTTGTTGTCGGGGGCGGCCGGGTTCCAATCGACGAAGCCGATCGTGGGCTCGCCTTTCTTCGGCGGGATGACCTCGACGGCCAGGACATTTTTCTCTGTCGTCTTGACGTCGGCGGTCACGTCGATCGAAAAGCGCCGGAAGGCGCCGAACGTCGTCGAGGCGTCGGCGATTCTCTTGCCGTTGAGCCAGATGTTGGCCCGGTAGTTGATGCCGTCGAACTCGAGCCGGGTATGCGTCAGGCCGGGGCCCGTCGGCACGGTGAATTCCTTACGGTACCACCAGGACGCCTCGAAAGGCGTCGTGGGGACGGACTTGAGGTTGTCGCCGACGAAGATGTCCGTATAGACGTTGTTCTGAACGAGCGTCCCCAGGACGGTCGATGGAACGATGGCCGGGTACCAGGATTCGATCTTGAAGCCCGGCTTGGAGATCTGCTCCCCGGCCCCCTTGGCTTTTTCGGAGGACTGGAGGTACCAGAGGTCGTTGAGGCTGGCGACGCGCTCGAACGGCCCGCGCATCATCATGGATCCGGGCTCGGGCCGGTCCTGCCCGGAATACGTGCCCTGGCCCCGGCCGGCGGGCGGTGATCCGGCGAGCGCGGCCAGGACGACGAGGGCCGCGGCGCTCCGGAGGATGTTTCTTAACGATGAGGATCGATCGGTGGTCATGATGCCTCCCGTATCAAGGATACATCCATTATATCGGAAGAATCGAGGATGGCCAAACGCCTCGGGCTCGGGGCATGCCATTCCATCGGCCGCGGAGGGGCCTCGGGCATCATCTTCGTTCGCCGCGGTGATTTTTCACGCCATCCCGGGCCGGATTCGATGGGAGGAGGCCGCGTATCCTGCCCGGGCTGGCTAAATCCCCGCTTTATGCTCACTCCGATGATACCCTTCGGCCCCATGACAAGCGGCCTCCTCCGGCAGGGAGCGAAGAACCGGGACATGTCCCCGGAACCGGCCCCGACGCCGGAATCGGAAATCACCGATTGATGAGGAGGGTCAGGATGCCGAAGCCGGGCAATTCGATCGGGCCGGTGACGGGCGCGCCTTTCTCTTCGCCCAGGTTGCTGAGAAATACCCGACCCCGATCGAAGGCCGGGCCGGAGAGCCGTAGCGCTTCGGCGCGGTCCGAGGCGTTCAGGAGTCGAAGGATCCAGGCCTTGCCGTCCGCAGACGGCTTGAGGGACGTCGCGACGAACGGTCCCGGCTCGATAGCCAGGGGAAAGCGCGGCACGGGGGAGGCGGCGTCGGCACGCATCGGGACGAGGGACGTCATCGCCTCCGCCCCGAGCTTTTTGGCCGTGGCCGTGTCGGATCCCCGGTGCGGTTCGACGGCGTAGCGCAGGGTCACCGGGCCCTCCTGGTCGGCCTTGTAATTCGTGTGCCAGTAGTTGTTCATGGCGTAGGAGAAGAGAAGGTTCGACGGGGCGAGGCTCTTAAGCCAGGACCGTCTTTCGCCGGCGCCGGGCGTTTCGTCTGTGATCGCGCCGACTTCGACGAGCGGGGCGTCGAGGGGAGTCCAGGTCACGCCGAAGTCATGGTTGGAGATGTCGACGCCGTCGCGGGCGCAGAAGAAATCCCGGCAGGCCCCCGGGATCTGGTCGGCCTCCGGCCGCACTAATCCCCAGCCAACGTCGACCCGGACGGTTCCTTCGGGGACGCCGAAGGGAAAGGCGATGTGGACGCTCTCTTTCTCCCGGACCTTCTCCTTGTCGAGTGTCAGGATGATCTCGAAGCGGGAGAGGCCGGCGATGACCCGGAATTCGCGGACGAGCCCCCTTGCCCCGGGGGCGTCGGATTCGACGATGAGCGAGGCGACGAGCGGCCCCTTTTCTCCCGGTCTGACCTTGACGGTGGAGACGGTCCTGGCCGTCTTCGGGTCGGTCCCCGGCACATAGAGATAATGGCCGAGACCGGGCGCGAGGTCCCGGTCGACGAACTCGCGGGCCGGGCCGTCCGTCCAGCGCAGGCTCGTGACCGCGCCTGTTTCGGGGCCGACGAGGGCGGTGACCTTCCCGTTCCCCACCTCGAAGCCCGAGGCGCGAGCGTGGCCTATCGCCGGAGCTTGACCGCTGTCGACGAAATACCGTTTCGCGCCGAAGCCTGGGACCGCAGAAGCGAGAAAAGCGAGCTCGCCCGTCCGCAGCCTTTGAGACGGGACCGCCGCGCCCGCGGCGTCCTTGACGAGGTCTCCGGCCTTGCTCATCCCGGCCGGCACGATGACGAGGTCCGTCCGGTCCCATGAGCAGGTGTTGACGACGTCAATCGGTTGCCGGTCGGCCGCCGGAGCGGCCGCCCGGGCGTTCTTCGACGCCTCCTCGAGCAATTCTCCCGACATCCTCTCGGCTTCGGTCGCGAAAGCCTTTTTGTAGGCCCACTGGGTCCGAGCGTTCGCCCCGTCCGGGTCCGAAACGCTGTCCGCCGCTCCCCACGTGTGTTCGCTGAAGAGGACGACGTTCCGCCAGGCTTCATATGACTTATCGGCCGGGAAACCGTCACTCCCCAGGATGGACCACACTGCTTCCGCCTGGATGAGGCGCCCGGCGCTCGCCCTGTTCGCGGCGGTTTCCGCCGCCGTCGACGCCGCGCCGTCCTCCCAATACCCGGTGAAGTCGCCGCGGACGACGGGGAGCGCGCTGCCGTGGCGGCGTTCGAGCTCCTTGAACATCTCCGAAGCGGTAGCGATGACGATCTTCGGCGAGGCGTAGGTGTCGTTCCATTTCCGGACAAAGTCGGGGAGGCCCGGATCGGGCGGGCCGTTGTCGCCCCCGACCGTGTAGCGGACCTGGACCATGGAATAGGGGTAGCCCTTTTCGGCGAGCTCGCCCATGTATTCGAAGATCTTGGGCCGGGAGGCCTTGGCGAGCGAGCCCATGTTGAGGCCGTGGAACCAGGAATAGCCGCGCCCGGCCATCCAGAAGAGGAGCTTTT
>Ga0315275_10003601_pt1 | contig 14297 bp, 7 predicted proteins | sample YL17G03_0_MG_FD_205557 | JGI IMG/M metagenome (GOLD analysis project Ga0315275, IMG submission 205557) | Sediment microbial communities from Yellowstone Lake, YNP, Wyoming, USA - YL17G03_0 | ecosystem: Environmental > Aquatic > Freshwater > Lake > Sediment | place: USA: Wyoming | collected... | reverse complement strand
CCGCAGACGTGCCAGTATATCAACCAGTTATCTTGAAGGTTGCCCGGACCGTAACCGTGATGTCTTTCTGTTTAGTCTGGGTGTTGTACATCCCGTAGTCGCTGACCTCGGTCGAGAAGGGCTCAGTTATCTGGAAAACCCCCGCTCGCAGGCTGGCCACCTTCCCGAGAGAGACACCGGAGCTCTTGGCGATTTCATCTGCCCGGCGCTGGGCGTCCTTCGCGGCTTCGGCCAGAAGCTCGGTCTTGATGTCCGCCAGCTTGGAATAGAAGTATTCCAGGCTCGAGTTCTGAAGCACCGCACCCCTCTCGGTGAGCACCGAGGGGTTCAGGGCCAGGTCCTCGATGGCTTCGATCTTGGAGGTTATGACGAATACGCTCTGCTGGAGCATATACCCCACGACCCCGCCCACCTGGCTGTATCTCGACATGGTATTGATGGGCTGAATCGTGACGTCGCTCTCGGCGATCCCCTGCTTGGCCAGCAGGCCCTTCAGGAACCCGAGGTCTTCCTGAATGCGGCCGTAACCGCTTGACACATCGCCGAGCCCGGTATCGCGGCTCAAAGTGATTCGCCATTTGACAATGTCGGACGTGAACCGCTTGGTCGCCGAGCCCACAACGGCAATCGTGTTGTCGGGCACCCGGGCATTATAGAAGAAGATCCCGAATATAAGGGCGGCAACCACCAGGCTCGCGCCCAGCGTGATAGCATAGATGGTCTTCATAGGCAGCCCTCCTTAGGTTCCCTCCAATGCTGACTCGCCGGGCCTGGGTTGTCAACCCGTTTCATCTGGGGCCAGGCCACTATATCCACTTGACTTCCACACCGGCTAGCGGTAGGCTCAAGTGTCACTATGATGATCCCCAGGAGCCTCGAAGCAGAGAAGCAGACGCGAATCGAGATTGTCACGCCAAGTTGGACAGGTGTCTACCTGACAGGTTATCAAGGTGCGGAGGTGACCAGGCGTTAAGCCTGCAGGCAGGGCCGTCCTCTGGCGGGAAGGCAGCACGAAGCAGGATGGATTGAGGAGCAGTGAACCCGAGAATGTGAGGAAACGCGAATGAACATCTATGTGGGAAACTTAGCGCGCGATGTGACTGATTCCGATCTGAAGCAGGCGTTTGAGGCCTTTGGACAGGTGGCCAGCGCCAGCATCATTACCGACAGGTTTAGCGGCGAATCGCGCGGCTTCGGATTTGTGGAGATGCCGGGCAAGGCCGAAGGCCAGGCGGCGATCGACGGCCTGAACGGCAAGGATCTGAAGGGACGGACCCTCAACGTAAATGAAGCCCGTCCTCGCAATGACGACCGTGGTGGCGGCGGTGGCGGTGGCCGGGGTGGCGGCGGCGGCGGCGGTGGCCGGGGTGGTGGTGGTGGCGGCGGCCGGGGTGGTGGCGGCGGCGGCCGGGGCGGCAGACGTCCGTCCTGGTAGGCGGGGCCGGATCACGAGGTCTCTAAGGTCATTGAGGCCTTTGCGGCCTCTGAAGCCCGGGTAGACGCGGGCGATTTGCAGATATTCAGTCGACTGGGGGACATGCGCCTATGTCTTGGACAAAGGGCGCTGTCCCCTTTTCGCACGTAGGGCGAGGTAGAGGACACAGGCTAGTGCTGCCAGCGACGCCAGGGCCGAGACAACGACGACGGCCTGGTAGGCGCCATCGGGCCTGGAGGTAATGGCCGGCATCAGCGTATCTTTGAGCCTGTCTTTGAAGACCCGCTCGAGATGGGGCACTGACCAGAGGAACGAGTGGTCTACGAATGAGAGGGCCATCACCGCGAGAGCCGCGATTTCGAGGAATCGGAGCTTCAAGGTCTTCGCGAATCCCCGCAGTACCTGCTCCATGCGTATCACCGAGACCAGTGCCACCAACGCGATCGGGACCAGCACAAACCGGGTCGCCACCCGCTCGATCCTCAAAGGTGGGAAGGGGATCCTCGTGAGGAAGGCCTGGAAGTAGCTCAAGGACAGGAGCAGCATCACCACAACCGGCAAGTCGAGCGCCGGGTACTTGTAAGGCTTGAGTTCATCGCGCTTGGCAAAGCGCAGCCAGATCCCGAAGTAGGCGATCAGCGCAAACCCTACGAGTCCCACATACATGTCGTACTCCCACCACCCCGCCGTTCCCCAAAGTCTGAGTCTATCCGGCGTCTGCTGCCTGATAGTAACCATGGCATCGATGAGATCGTTGATGGTCGGATAGGACCAGATGAACTTCTCTCGTCTGGCTAAGAGGGTGAAAGCCGCGGGTACAAGACGAAACAGTGAGAGCGCCAGGCTCGCGACAATGCCCCAGAGGATCGGCCGCGAACGCCTCCAGTTGAAAGCCACGACCAGCGCCAGGAGCATCAAGCACCAGATATAGAGGTGAAACGAACCCTTGAGAACCATCGCAAACAGGACGAGGCCCAGCTTGAGCGGAGTCCTTCCGGTCGCCTGTCCCTCGATCGCTTCCATAAGAAACAGGAAGAGCAATGGCAGCAGGAAATAGCCGCTCCACATCGAGTGGCCGACGCCGATATGGGCCGTGATGTGGCCGTTGAAATTGAAAATGAGGAAGAAGGCGGTGAACGATACAAGCGATAGATTGTACCTCCGCATCAGGAGCAGCGAGCCGAGAAAGCCCAGCGCATAAAGCAAGAGCAGGTCGAAGAGGACGAAGCTACCTGTGCTCATAAGCGGCAGCAGTAGAACCTGGGGAGCCATGTTGGTGTCAGGTATCCCCATGAACCTATCCGTCTCGTGAAAGCGGACCGAGACGTGATAGGGGATGGTCCCTGAATTGATGGCCTGCCTTAGCACCGAATAGAAGATGTGCTCCTGGCCCCAATCCTCTACCTTGAAGGAGAGATCACCGTGGTTGAGAAACAAGACCCAGTGCAGCGCTCCTGCCGCTAGCAGCAGCCCGAGGACAATGATCTTCATGGGCTTCTATCATAAGGCAAGTCCCCAAAAACGCCAGCCAATTTCGAGGGATCGCCGTGGTATAATGCCAGCACAATGGAGTGGCAATGAACACCAATCTTGATCAGGGCAAGCCGGCCTTTCCGGCGTGGGGCATCTCGCTTGCTGCCGCCATCGCGCTCGCCGCCCATCTGGCCGCAGCGCTCAGGTACTCGAACTGGTCTTGGGGTTTCAATCACTACTACGTCCTGAGGGTCGAGCTGGTCGCGGTCACGATCGGGCTTGGCTGTGTTCTCTGCCTGCCCCAGGTGTGGGCCGCCCTTAGCCGGGGCTATCCCGGGAAGCCCCGGGGCAAGTCTGCGGCTCCAGACGGCGAACCCCGGCATGCCGGCCTGGCCATCGACCTCGCTGTCGCCGGCGCGGCGGCCATCCTATTCTGGCTGCTCCGCATGCCTTACCATTTCCTGGGCGACGGCCGTTTGATGATCAGGCTCCTCAATCAAGGCAAGTGGTTCCATGCCACCGAGCCCCTGGATCGCCTGCTCCACCACGGCGTGCTGCTCGCGACCCGCCCGCTCTGGGCCTGGGATGCCGCGCTTGTGTACGCCGCACTGAGCGTGACAGCCGGTTTTGTTTATGTCCTGGCGGCTCTCAGACTCGGCTCCCTTCTGAGACAACGGCTCTTCGTTACCGCCTCCCTTCTCACTCTGGGCACGGTGCAGCTCTTTCTAGGCTACGCCGAGAGCTACTCCCTGGCCACGGCAGCCATCCTGGTCTACCTGGTCTTCGCCATCCAATACCTTGGCGGTCATCGCAGATTCGTATGGGTCGGCGCGGCGCTCGTTGTAGGCGCAGCCCTCCATAATGCTTTGCTCTTCCTGGTTCCGTCATTCCTATACCTCATGCTTGCAGGTAGCGATAAGGACCGGGCGCGAGCCTTGCGCCGATGGCTTCCGGGCGCTGTCTCGCTCGGCCTTATCACCGCGCTGGTGATCGGGACCTCGCTTCGACAGAGGGGAGGGCCGATGTTCCTGCCCCCGTTCAGCAGAGGCGACGCGCAGTATGCCTTGTTCTCCTGGCAGCACCTGGTGGACTTCCTGAACGAGCAGATCCTGATCTCCCCCCTGGCCTGGATCGGCATGATAGGCTTTGTCTACGCCTTCGGGCGGGACCCCGCACTCAAGAAGTCACGCAGGTTTCGCTTCCTGTTGCTCGCCAGCACTTTCCCCCTGCTCGCCAACCTCCTCATCAGGCCTGATCTGGGCGGCAGCCGCGATTGGGATCTCTGGTCAATGGGATCGCTCGTCTACGTGGTGACCGTAATAGTGTGGATAGCACACCGCATGGGCACGCGGCCGGAGGCCAGGCTCGCCGCCTACGCCCTGGTGATTGTGGGATGCCTTCACGTCCTGCCCTGGTTTGCCCTGAACCATAGCCGAGAGATGAGCCTCGACAGATTTCAGCGCATGCTTGATGACAACCCGCTCTGGACTAACCAGAGGCTAGCGTCGGCCACCAGCGAGTTGGCTCACTTCTACTTCGAGGCGGGCGCCGACCAGCAGGCTTTGCCCCTGTTCGAGCGGGCCGTCAGGCTGGATCCCAAGACTGCGCGCTACTGGGATGCCCTGGGCGTGACTTACATAGGACTCAAGAAGTTCAAAGAGGCCGAGGCCCCGCTTCTCCGGGCGCTGGAGCTCGACACCGACGACCATTCCGCCTACAACAACCTTGGGCGGGCGTATCAGGGTGCGGGCCGCCTGAGCGAAGCCGAGACCGCATTCAAGAGGTCGATCGACCTCAATCCCAACTCAGGCATACCCCACTTCAATCTGGGCAAGACCTATGTTGCGAGAGGAGACACGGCCGCGGCGATCAAGGCGTACACCCGCGCCACTGAGCTCATGCCTTATGTCAACGAGTACTGGTACAATCTGGCGATTACTCTCGAGGCCGCCGGTCGGAGAGACGAGGCACTCGAGGCCTGGGGCCAAGTCGTGGCACTTGCCCGGAACGTCCCGGCCGAGCAGAACGTCCTGCGCGTCGCCCTCAAGCATATGGAAAGGCTAAGACAGCACTAATCTGGTGACACATAACCGATTTCCCATACTGATTCCCTGAGACCAACCAACCGGGCTTCCGCCACCGAGCAGAGCAGGGTCCCCGCGGAAATCGGTTATGTGTCACCCTATTTCCCCAGGAGGCGCTGCCGCATCAGTTTGGGAGGCAGCGAGCCGCAGCCCAGGATGCCATCGTGCATCTGTTTGAGCGTCATCCCCGGGCGCGCCTTCCGGTAGGCCTCGACAATCTCGAGTATCGCAAGCTTCCCCATAAGATAGGACTGGGGCTGCGTGGGCGAGCCAGTGTAGCGGCGGACCTCGGCCAGGGCATTAGCGGGCTCGAGCCGGCACTTCGTGACCAGCATATGAACGGCCTCCTCGACCGCCATCCCTTTGGTGTGAAGTGAGGCATCGATGATGATGCGTGCCGCCCGCCACAGCTGATCGGCGAGACGCCCAAGTCGCTGCGCCGGCTTAGCGATGTAACCCATCTGCTCCATCAATTCCTCGCAATAGAAGGCCCACCCCTCGATGAAGAGCGTTGAAAGAAAGGAGCCCATTCGCCGCGGAATTGCCCGCTGGCGGTTGCTCCAGACCAGCTGCAGATGGTGTCCCGGATAGCCCTCGTGAAGCGCCGTGACCGGCAGCTTGGCGAAGTTGTGGCCCTTGAGCTTCTGTTCGGCCAGATCAGGCGGCGCTCCCGGCTCGACAGGCGTGACGAAGAAGAGGCCATCCTGTTTCTCTTCGAGTATGCCGGGGGGCATATAGGCGGCATAAGGCAGAAGCGGCCGGGCATACACGGGCGTCTCGATGACGCGCAGGGTCTCCCCCGCCGGGATAGTCGCAATGTCATGGTCGAGGACGAACTGCCGAGTGGCCTGCATCGCCTCCTCGTAGGCCGTGAGCAGACCTTCCGCCGTGGGGTGATCCGCCTTTGCGTCCTCCAGGATCTCCCCCACCGACTTGGCCGGATCGATCTCGCGGGCTACTGCCGCTATCTGCTCCTCGGTCTCCCGGAAAAGCCGGCGGCCGGTTTCGATGAGGCCGTCGGCGTCGTAATCGACCAGGTGCTCTTCGCGAAGCATCTCGTCGAAGATCTCGCGCCCCACGGCGAAGTCCCCTCTTGCCTTCGGCACGACTTGTTTCTCCAGGAACTCGCCGTAGGCCTGGGCCGCCTGGGCAGCTGCCTCCCCCGCCTTCCTGAAATCACCCTCCAGCGCCGGCGCAGCCTGGGCAGCGATTCCCGGCAGGAGCCCCACGAAGAGACCGGGGGCCTGCTTGACTTGCTCAAGCGCGATGTCGGTCCAGATGGGCGGTACGTCGGCGGGCGAGATGATGCCGCGCGCTTCGGCAAACACCCTTGGCGCGTCGCGCATGCGGAGCAGGGCAGCGTGCAGCCTCTCCTCGATCGGCGCGAAATCCTTCATGATGAGGATAAAGACCCCTCCCATTACTTCATCCAGGTAACTGCCGGGGTCGCGCCGGTGCCGGGCCATACGCTCGTACTGCCTCACAAAGGACTTGAGGATCTGGACCATCAGGGTGTGGTCGATCTGTGCATCAAGGTCGAAGGCAGCGGCATTTATCGCCTGAAACTCGGCCAGAGCCGTCTTGATCTCGCGGTTCTGCCCCTCGAGCCCGGCGGACGTGAAATCCCCTAGGACACCATCGTAGCGGTGCTCCCCCATCTGGGTGGCCGTAGTGGGGTTGAGCTCCAAGATCCGGGAGAGGAACTCCTCAGCCTTCCGGTAGAAAACGGTCTGCTGTGTCACATCGGCACCCCCATATCAGGGTGGATCCACAAGAAGCGTCGGCCACAGATCTGAGATGGCTCTCTTACGACCTGCTATTCTCCCTCGCGTGGCTGCGCCACATAGTCGATGCCCGCGCTTGCGGGCTTGTCGTAAACATCGGGACGAAGGTACTTGCCTCGCTCGCCGGACGCTTTGTCTTCCTCGACCGGGACGCGGTGCTTATCAGCGTATGGGTCGTGCCTGATGCCGGTCACCTGCCAGGAGACTTCCAGCCCGGGCTCGCCGCCCGCGATCTTGAAGCGGTTACCGTCCATCTTCTCGGCGACATATACCGGAGCGAACTTCCCGATGCAAGTCAGCTGATACCGGAAGTCGCTGTTCAAAGCCTCGAACCACTGCGGCATCTCTACCCACGCCTCTCCCCCAACATCCAGAACCACGTTGCCGTTATAGATGTCCATCATGTCCGGGGATTCGACGAAGGAGTGATTGAGGTACTTGTTCTCGGGATCCAGGGGATGGTCGATGCGAAACCCTCCGCCGGACTTGTAGACACTGCCGGCCACATAGATGTTACCCGAGAAGTAGCCGGCCCAGGCCCCGTATCCAAGATAGACATGGTTCTCGCTACCTGTGGCCAGCAACGCGTAATCGATTCCACCCAGGTAGGCAGTGCAGTTACTGTTGGTATTCCAGGCAAAGACAGCTTGGGTTTGACTCTTGCCGGTCAGTCCGTAGCCCGAGCTCCCAGCGATTTCGGCCGAGCAGCCGCCACCGGTGTTCTCCGCCATTATGCAGGATGCTCCCGCGGTCTTGACGTTAAGCCTTCCATTCTTGTCCAGGCTCCCTCCGCCCATGCCTATCTTGGCGTCGCCGAGGTAGAGGTCGCCCCAGCCAGGCGTGCCGCGGTCGTAGACCTGCAGGTAGCCGCGATTCATGCCCGGATTGTAGGCAAGCTCAATTCCTTCACCACTCGAAGGCCAGGAGAAGCCATCCGTGCCTATGATCCGCGCGAGCCCATTAACTTCAAGCTTCGCCTTCGGATCAGTGGTCCCGACGCCCAGGTTGCCGTCGCTAGTGAGACGAACCTGCTCCAAGCCACCCGCGGAAAGTGAAATGCGCCCGAGTGTGGAAAGCGATAGATACCCATGGGGCCGCACGTTGAAGAGCCGCAGGGCCTCGCCAAAGCCGTGATCGTCGTCATACGCAGCCAAGCCGGCGGAGGCGGCGTTTTCATCAACGAAATAGATGGCCTCCGTGGACAATGATCCCGTGTGCCGGTTGTCAAGCCTGATGGCGACTTCATCATCCGCATACCTGTAGATGTGAAGATCGCTCTCGGGATTGGTAGCGCCGATTCCGATCCTGCCCGTCGGGCCATCGATCATGAGCCGGTGCTTGAGGCTTGTAGCGTCGAAGATGGATAGTCTGTCCAGGCCGCCTATGCCATTCGTCAGGTTCCATTCCCTCGTGGGATTGCGCAGCGCGAGGCCTGCCGGTTGCCCGGCACCGGTGGCGTCCACCCTGATGTAGGTGGGCCCAGCGCCCTTGACCACGAGCGGCGTGCTCGCGGCCGAGCTGATGTTGACTGTGCCTGCCACGTCGAGGTCAACCGCCGGCGTCTTGGTTCCAACCCCCACGCGTCCGTTGTTATCCACGTAAACCACGTCGGAGGGACTGCCGTCGGCGGCATCAAGCGAGTAGCCGTCCCCTGCCCCGACATCATCGACGCCATCCGCGAATCCCGCCGGCACCCCCTTGAGCTTGGTCCAGTCGACGGGGTTGCCAGTCTGGTTAATCGATCCCGGCGTCTCGAGCTGGGTCTTGGCGGAATAGCGCTCGTCGTGGGTATGATCGGCCGCCGCAAAGGCCTCTGCGGTGAGCCCATCGAGGCTATCAGCGGCCGCCGCGCGCAGGGCATAAGGGACGCTGACCATCTCCCGCCTGGGAACAAGGATCTCGCCGTCGATCTCGATTTCGAGCCAGCACGAGTCCCCCAGCCCGGTCACCATGGGGTGGTCGCCCCCCAGGACCACGGAGAAGATGCCGTCGGCGTCCGATGCCACCGTGGCTGAATCCGACCAAAGCATCGCACCCGAAACCGGCGCGTCGTAGAGGCGGAAAACCGCGTCGTGGGTTCCTCCGAGCGGGGTCCCCGAACCATCGACAAGCTTCCCCTGGTAGTTGATCTTGAGCGGTATGGCCACCGCCTCTGCAGCGACCACCAGGACAATCAAGCCGGCGATAACTGGCACAACGGACCTGTGCATGGCTCTGCCTCCTCTGGATGCCACTCAGCCCTTGCCGCAAGCAATGTCACTCACATCATCCTCATTCTAGAGGCCCGACTGTAGCACGAACCCAGGGCGCTGGCAAACGCACTTACAGTACCAACCAAACCACAGGCCCAGCCCATCCGGAGGCCTGGCCCTACCTGAATCCTGCGGGTTTACTCAGGCATCAAAATGTGGTAAAATCGATGTGGTTAGGTATATCACAAAGGAGCCAATGAGCATGAGAGCCAAGTTCGTCTTCTCCGTCGTGTCCGTACTCTCCATAGTCGTAATCGCAGCCGCAACCGGCCTCGCACCTGCCCGGGGCTCGACCCTTGCCCCCGGGGCCATTCCCGCTCCCGACGTCGAGATCTCGGGTGAGCCTTCGGCCTGGCAGCCCATTAATGCCAAGGCGCTCGATCCGGTCTATGACGGCGTCACCGGCCGGGCCGGCAAAGGTGACTTGATGGGCTTCTACTTCGACCAGAGGGTCGACGGGCTCTCCATGCGCCTCAATCTTTACCGCTCGCCCACGGCACCGGCTAGCGAACCGCTCTTGGCGGACGGAGTCCGCGCCTGTGTTCTCTTGGACTACGCCCCCGGCGGAACCACGGCACTCCCCGCCGGCATAAAGGGAACAGCGCCCTTTGCATGGGACCTGGCAATTGAGTTCGTGGAAGCCGGCGGCAAGCTCGAGGCCCGCGTTCTTGATCCCGAGATGGCTGACGGCGGGCGGCCGCTCGTCAATCGCGTGATCCAGCCGCGGCGGTGGCCGAGCCTTGAGGCCAGCCTCACCCTGCCTGCGAGCTTCAAGCAGGCTGTGGCACAATCCCTGGGCGAGAGCGAGTACACCGGCCTCGCTCAGGAGACTGCCCGCGAGGCCGCAGCCGCTGAGTCCACGCCCATCAACTTCTATGTCTTCACGGCTGCCGAGGGCCGCCTGCTCGATGAGATGTCGGCATCCAACGCCCCCTTGACGAACACGCACAACGTGGCCTTCGTTCAGCACCTCAATCAGGGGCTTTCCTACACCAACGTCTTCCGAGGCGACCGCGGCGAAAACGCGGTCTATGACGGGGACCCGGCCAACCCTGACGACGGCGCCGACGAGTTGCTCGCAGCACACGATTACTACAACCTTCCGGTCAACTGGCACCAGGGTGGGCTCCTGATTTCCTCAGCCGAGTGGCATGACCCTACCTTCAACGACTGGTTGGCCGCGGGTGTCACGGCCGGCAGGTACGAGATGGTCACCTCGGCCCTTGGCCAGCAGATGATGCCCTTCATCCGCGATGAGATAAACGGCAAGTCGGTGGACACCGAGAACGACATGATCAACACGATTTACGGCTACACGCCGCGGGTGGCCTGGGTACCGGAGCGGGTGTGGGTCGAGAACCCCGACAACGACGGCAATGGCGTCACCGCCTCCGCCAACGTGATCGACTATATCGGGGACGACTTCACGGACAACGGCGTGTGGGCCGTTATCCTCGACGACTACATCCATTGCGGCTACCGCGACAACGCCCTCAACGACCATCACATCTACACCTATAACAGCATCAAGGTTCTGCCCATCGACAACGATTTCGTGGGGCAGGTCAACTGGAACGCCGGCGATGCCTGGAACACCATCCTCGCCGGTACGTCAGATGAGATCATCATCTATGGGAACGACGCCGAGATAGCCGCCGAAGTGATGCAGGGCTCGGGCAATCCCAACGGCCTCAACAACTACATCTGGATCTTGCAACAGTGCTCCAATAACAGCGCGACCGTCAGCGTGTGGAAGTTGACCGCGGTCCTGCTGGATCCGGGTTTCACTACGCAGTCGCTCCTGCTCCAGAATGGCACCTACGGCATGCTGGGGGGATTCGGCGGCTATGGCGGCGGCAATAATTCCTGGTACGGTGACTGGGCCGGCTACACAGGCTCATCCAATCTGGACGGCCACACGCCCAAATGGAATTACGGCACCCAGTGGAGCAATACCCTCACCAAGATTCTGGGCGTGCCTGCCAACAACCTGAGCGAGATGGCCTGGTACGTCTTGATGACCAACCTCCACGAGACCGGCTGGCACGACTCGGGCGAGATCTCCGGCTGGGAGCATCATTACAGCAATCACATCAGGATGGCCAACGCCCACGCCGAGGCCGCGCGCTGGGCGGCCGGACTCTACGCCAACCCGACGGGCGCATACACGTCGGACTTCGACGAGGACGGTGCGGCCGAGTTGGTGATGTACAACGATCGCATACTGGCGGTCTTCGACCCGAGCGGCGGCAGGTTGCAGTGGCTCTTCGCGAAAGGCACAGGCTACAACTACAGCGTGGTGTCCAACGACAACGCCTACTGGGTGGACACCGACGGCGACTACAACGAGACCAACCATGTGGCGACGCTCTCCGACGTGAGCGTTGGCGGCATAGACCGCGAGCACGACCTCTATAGCTTCCAGGTGGTCACGGGCTCGGGCAGTACCGTCCAGGCCAGGATCATGAATCCGAGCGTGACTCGCACGGTCTCGCTCACCTCGGGCAACTCGTACCTCAAGGTGCAGTACCGGGCTGCCGGCCAGCGTGTCTATGTCAAGAACGGCTTCACGCCCGACAACCTGGACCTCACCTGGACCGGCAAATCGCTTTACCGCGTGTGGGACCCCGATGGCGGCGGCTATTTCGGCCAGAAGAACACCAACACCAGCGCGACCGCGGCTATCGTGGTTGGGACGGCGGGCGCCCATCACAACCTGCAGTTCTCGGCCACCCTGCTGGAAGGCGACGAGTTTTACGGCGACGGGCCTTTCGAGGTCTACGTGTACGGCGGCTACACGAGCCCCGTTGATGGAAGCGGCCACATTCCGGAGCTCAAGGCACTGCGGAATGCCCTGGTCGACATCATGGCGCCAGCGCCCTTAAGCGGCATCGAGTATCCGACCACTAACCTCTTGGTCCTTAGCTTCGACGAGGCAGTCAATGCCGCCACGGTCGTGAAGACCGGCATCGCCTTCTGTAACGATGAAGACGGCATCGGCGAGGTAACGCTTACTTCCTCAGACATGCTTACCACGACCGGATACAACAAGCGCCTGAGCTTCAATCTGAGCTCGGCGACGGCCGCGGCCCTCGAGGCCCTTACGGGTAGCGTCGAGCTCCTGCTTGCCGTGAACACCGTCAGGGACGCGGCGGCCAATGGCAACCCGGCCGTTACCAACCTGGACAATGTGCCGGTGACCTTCGCACCGGTGACGACCATCACGATTGACGGCAACGTCTCTGACGCCGACTGGGCTTGCGCCGAGGCAAGGCTCAATGACCTGTGGGATTCATCGTGGAACGGTTCGGCCCCCGGCGACACCAACGAGATCCTGGCCGTATTCGCGGATTGGGATTCGACCTATCTCTATCTCGGCATCCGGGGTTACGTCCATGGCAACTCCTGGCTGCTCTATCTCGACACCGACGTCGATGGGCCAAACGGCTTCACCGACCTTACGGCCATAGATACCTGGGAGCGCGGCGCCAGCTTCACCGCAACCGGCTTCAAGCCTGACTACGAGTACGGCGCCTACCAGCACCAGGGCGGATTTGACTCTGAAGGCATGTGGAAGATCCTGACGGCTACGACGACCCAGAGTATCTCGTCCCAGGTTTACATGGCTTTCGATCCTCAGCACGTTTATGGTTTTAGTGGCGGAACCGAACTGGCTATTCCCTGGGACGTGCTCTATGCGCTGGGAGCCGGCCACGTGCCTGTGGGCTGCAAGATCGGCGTGGTGGCATCGCTGTGCTGGGATCCTGAGCCCAGTGGCGCCCTCGGAGGAGACGTGGCACCCAATAACGTCACCGCGACGCTTCCGACGGTGGACAATTTCCTCAGGGTCGTGGTTGATGCAGACTCGAATGGCGTGCCCGACCGCGGCCAGACGGCCGGTGCGCCCAGGGCCATTTTCCAAGGCGAGAGCCGCATACTCAGCGCTTACCCCAGCCCAGCCGTATCGGCGGTTCACGTGCCGTGTGTCCTCGCAGGACGGCTTGGCCAGGGACGCTATGAAGTCCGCGCGGATGTCTTCGACATCACGGGGCGCAAGGTGCGGACGGTGTTCGACGGCGAGCTTGATGCGGGCAACCACGCCTTCGATTGGGATGGGACCACGTCGGCCGGCGAACTCGCTCCCGCCGGCGTTTACTTCATGCGCGTAATGGTAGACGGCGACCTTATCGGCGCCGTCAAGATCGCCCGCATCCGGTGATTCAAACAGGGCGTCGACGCAGGCCGTCCCTCCAGGCCTCAACGGAGTAGTAAAGGGTCGGAATGAGCACCAGCGTGAAGAAGGCGCTCACCAGGATACCGCCTATGGTCACAAACCCCATTGCCGTCCGCATCTCGAAGCCTTCGGACCGGCCGATCACCTGCGGGATCATGCCGATCACAATCGCCAGGTTGGTCATGATGATCGCCCGGAGCCTGGTGGGGCAGCCGACCAGCACGGCCTCCTTGAGCTTCATCCCGCGCTTGCGCAGCTGACCTACGTAATCCAGCAGCAGGATCGCGTTGTTGACCACGATCCCCACCAGCATGATCATCGCCATCAGGCTTACGATGTTGATCGTCTGGCCTCCGAAGAAAATGCCAAGCGCGGAGCCGATGAGCCCCAGGGGAAGCGTTATCATGATCGTTATCGGATGCACGAAGGATTCTATGAGCATCGCGAGCACGACGTAGGTTAGGATGATGGCCAGGATCAACGCCTCGAAGAGTGCCGAGAAGGATTCCTGCTGGAACTCATAGGTCCCAGCGAACTTGATCTTGTAGCCGGGCGGCAGCGCCATCACGTCCGTCTTCGCGCGTACCTGCTTGACCTTCTCCGAGATCGTCCCCTGAGCGATGTTGGCGCTGACCGTGATCCTGCGCATGCGCTCACGCCTCAGGATCTCGGCCTCACCCCGGTGCGTCTCGATGTGCCCGAGCTGGGTGAGCGGGACCAGCGTGCCCTCGATGGGAATTCGCATCTCTTCAAGAATCCGGGCATCCTGCCTCTGGGCATCGTTCATCTGAACCCGGATCTTGTACTCCTCGCCCGCCTCACGATAGACCGAATTATCATCTCCCTCAAAGGAGTTCCTGAGGAAGAGGGCAATCATCGCGGTGGAAATTCCCCGACGGGCAAGCTCATCCCGGTCGGGAACGAAGACCAGCTCCTCACCTCCCGGCTCGTGGCTGGTCTTGGTGTCGACCAGCCCCGGCGTGGCCTTGACCACGGCAAGCACATCTCCCGAGATCCGGTCCAGTTCGTTGAGAT
>Ga0315275_10003599_pt1 | contig 14304 bp, 9 predicted proteins | sample YL17G03_0_MG_FD_205557 | JGI IMG/M metagenome (GOLD analysis project Ga0315275, IMG submission 205557) | Sediment microbial communities from Yellowstone Lake, YNP, Wyoming, USA - YL17G03_0 | ecosystem: Environmental > Aquatic > Freshwater > Lake > Sediment | place: USA: Wyoming | collected... | reverse complement strand
ACATTGTTTTCGGGAAGTGATCACCAATGAGTGAAAAAGACGAGGAAGTCGGATACATTACCTCCCTCTCAAAGCCGGTCAAAGGATGCGCCGGCGACACGGGTGAATGGCGCGTCTTCCGGCCCGTCAAGGACAAAGACAAGTGCAACGACTGCCTGCTCTGCTGGGTCTTCTGCCCGGAGGCCTCGATATCGAGGGAGGATATGGAGATAGATTACCAGTACTGCAAAGGCTGCGGGATATGCGAGGTCGAGTGTCCGACCGGCGCCATTACGATGGTGAAGGAGGAAAAACGGTGAAGGTGCTTGAGACCGGTAATCACCTGGTCGCCCTCGCGGCCCGGTCCGTGGGTGTCGAGGTAGTGCCCGCGTACCCGATAACTCCGCAGACCCAGATAATCGAGAAGGTGGCGGACCTCATAGCCGACGGCGAGATGGATGCAGAGTACATACCTGTAGAGTCCGAGCACAGCGCCTGCGCCGCGCTGGTGGGCGCCTCTCTGACCGGGGCGCGGGCCTTCTCCGCGACGAGCGCCCACGGGCTGGCCTACATGCACGAGGTGCTCCACTATGCCGCCGGCATCAGGGCGCCTGTGGTGATGGCCAACGTGAACCGCGCGCTGGGGCCGGGCTGGAACATCTGGTGCGACCACCAGGACTCCATAAGCCAGAGGGACACCGGTTGGCTGCAGGTGTACGTAGCGAGCCACCAGGAGGTGGTGGATACGGTCATCCAGGCATACAGGATAACAGAGGACCACTCCGTGCTCCTTCCGTTGATGCTCAACCTGGACGCTATCGTCCTTTCCCATACGTACATGGACGCGGATGTCCCGGACGGGGAACAGGTCTCGGCGTATCTCCCGCAGTATCGCCCGCTCTGGAAGCTCGACCCCAGGTTGCCCGTGACCCACGGCTCGGTCGTGTTCCCCTCCGACTTCAGCGAAACGAGGCAGTCCATGCAGGAGGGTCAGGAGAATGCCAGGGTCGTGGCGAGGCGGGCCGCGAAGGAGTTCAAGGATATGTTCGGGCGCTGGCACGGGGACCTCGTCGAAGGATACAGGCTCGATGACGCGGAGCACGTGATAGTGGCGATGGGCAGCCTGGCCGCCGAGAGCCGTGTTGCGGTCGACAGGCTGAGGGAAGACGGCCTCAAGGCGGGTGTGCTGCGGGTCCGCTTCTTCCGGCCGTTCCCGTTCGACGAGTTGAGGGAGCTCTGCAAGGACCGAAAAGACCTGCTGGTGATAGACAGGGACTTCTCTTACGGGATGGAGGGCGCGCTTTTCACGGAAGTGAAGTCCGCGCTTTTCGGCCGGGTGAGCGTTCCGATGAAGAACCTCATCGTCGGCCTGGGAGGCAGAGACGTCACCTACGAGTTGATAGGGGACATGACCCTGAAGGCCGCGCGCGGCGAGCTCGACGACGTGACCTGGGGCGATTCACACATCACCGAGGCGCACCGGATCACCATGGAGTGCATCGACGAGTTTAACGAGATACTGGACAACTGACAGTGAGACCGGGGTATAAGAGGAATGGTTAGTTTCAAGGAGCTTCCCTCCGAAGAGCTTTTCCTGGCGGGGAGCACGGCCTGCCAGGGTTGTCCCGCGAGCCTTGCCCTGCGTATCGCTTTCAAGGCGCTCGGCAGGGACACGGTACTGCTGGTCGTCGCCTCCTGCACGTCGGTGCTCCAGGGCTCCTACCCGCTTTCCGCGATAGACCTTCCGCTCATGAACGTGCTCTTCGCCACGGGGGGCGCGAGCGCTTCCGGGGTACTTGCGGGTATGAAGGCGCTCGTCAAGCGGGGCGAACTGGAGAAAGAGCCGACGGTGCTGGTCTGGGCCGGTGACGGCGGAACATACGACATCGGCATCCAGTCGCTGTCCGGAGCGGCGGAGCGTGAGACAGATTTCATCTACGTCTGCTACAACAACGAGATGTACTCGAACACCGGGACCCAGCGAAGCGGCGCCACGCCGCTGGGCGCCTGGACCACCACCACGCCGGCGGGCAAGATCCACCCCCGGAAGGACATCGCCCAGATAATGATCGCCCACAGGATCCCCTACGTCGCCACGGTTTCCCTTGCCTATCCCCTTGATTTCTACCAGAAGATGCTGAAGGCGAAGAGCATCCGGGGAACCAAGTACATTGAGATGCTCGCACCATGTCCGCCGGGCTGGAAGTTTCCCTCGAGCCAGATGATAGAGATCAGCCGCATGGCCGTACAGAGCGGCATGTGGCTCCTGTACGAGCACGAGGGCGGGGAGACACGCTTCACGGCGGCCACCAAGAGGATAATCGAGGGAAAGGTGAAGAAAAGACCGGTGAAGGACTACCTCGAGATCCAGGGACGATTCAGCCAGATACTCGCGAGCAGGGAAGGCAAAGAGGCCGAGGACCTTCTGGAGCAGGAGGTCTCCGAGTCTATCCGCAGGCTCCACGGCTGGGTTCCAGAGTATATCTGATAGAGCAACTGCGTCGTGGGCCTCGATTTGGCAGTGGCCTGCTCGAGAGCGAAGGCTCTCGTTTTTTGTTACACTGTGAGAACCGACAGAAGGAATAACCTAGATCCAAGCCGGTGTAGCTCAGTCGGTAGAGCGGCTCACTCGTAATGAGCAGGTCCGCGGTTCGAATCCGCGCGCCGGCTCCACCCGACCTGGAAGACATCACCCGCGTGGAGAGCGGGTAACTGCTGGACATTTCCCGGTTTCGAGGTCGAGGTTGTCGCAACGGGGCTCGACCTTCCGGTTAACATCGGCATGATACCAGAACCGGATAACGACACCGATGCCCCGATGTTCTACGTTTCGGAGCTCGACGGCGCGGGTCAAGGCCATCACCAACAGCGGGGAGGTGCGCCGGTACGCCGAGGGGCTCCTGAACTAAACCGCCTGGAGGGAACGGCACCCTGGCACCCCTACCGTCCCGGGTGGGCAGGCCAGATGCAGGCGAGGGAAGGAGTGATGCCTGATGATAGCCGCGGTCAGAGTTCCTTTACTGTTCTCTAAACCGATATTCGTATGGCTCGGGTTCCTCGCCCTGGCCCTGCTCCTGTTCGAAGTTCTGCTGGGTCACAACGTAATCAAGCTGCCGTTCAAGATACACACGTGGGTGATTATGGTCATAATCCTCGCGGTCGTCATCGTCCACCTGGTCTTCGCGGTGCTCTACTTCTTCTAGTAACTCACAGCAGACCCTGGTCCTGCGCCATGGGGGGGCGGAAGCCCCCATATGGGTAGAGTTGGAATCGACAAAGGCAAGGGGAGGCGGAGAAATGAAAGTGCTCGTGATCTCCAGTAACCGGGTCAAGGCACTTGCCGCTCCAATACCCGCTTTTCCATCCGGCCCGGCATACATAGCCGGCGCGGCACGGGAAGCCGGTCACGAAGTCGAGGTCTTCGATGCCTGCCTTGCCGATGACGTGACCGGTGAGCTGACCGAACACGTCGAAAGGTTCGACCCCGATGCGATAGGTATTTCTGTCAGGAACGTACGCGCGCGCCGGTGGTCTGACCATCAGGACTTACGCCCGGGAGTAAAGGAGATCACGGACTCAGTGACACGGATCTCAACCGCGCCCGTAGTGCTCGGCGGCCCGGCTATCAACAACTTCGGCCGAGAGTGGCTGGAGTACCTGGACCTTGATTTCGCGCTCAGGGGCGAGGGTGAGCTCACCTTTCCGAGGTATCTTGATATGCTTGACGGGGGTGGAGACATTCACACAATCCAGGGGGGCGTCTACCGCGAAGACGGGCAGCTTTTCGAGGTTCCAATCGAACCTGTAGAGGACCTTGATGCAACTCCATATCCCGCCTTCGAGCTTTTTGACCTGGATGCATACAGGACCATGGGGTGTTCTCCTTCGATATTCACGAAGAGGGGCTGCTCTTTCCATTGTACTCACTGCCCTCAGGACGTACTGGAAGGCTCTCGCTACAGGTTGAAGTCTCCGAAGCGCGTGATCGATGAGATCGCTAGAGCAAGAAGCGCGGGAAACGCGGACATGTTTTATCTCAGCGACAACCTGTTCAATTTCCCCAGGCACCACGCTGAGGCTATCTTGGATGAGTTGATAGAGAAGGAACCCGGGATACGGTGGACCGCGGACGGCCTGACCCCCCTGGGGATGACAAAAGATTTTTGCCGCCTGCTAAAGGAATCGGGATGCGCGGCCGCGTCCCTTTCCGTGGAGAGCGGGTCCGAGCGGATGCTCAAGAGAATGAGAAGAGGTTACTCCACGGAACATATAAGAGAGGCCATCACCAGCCTCTCCAGGGCGGAGCTTCCATTCATGGTTTCCTTGCTTCTGGGGGGGCCCGGGGAGTCTCCGGAGACCATCGACGAGTCCATGGATTTGCTCGGCAGCCTCCCTCAAGCTCAGATAGTGAACGTCAATATCGGCCTCTCGCTTGAACATCACCAGGGTGTTCTCGCGGATGCCCGAAGAGACGGTCAGCTCCAGGATGAAAGCGGTTTGTTTGACGGAAGTTATTACCTTTCGCCAGAGCTTTCGGAAGATTACCTGGAGGACCTCGTCGAATCGCTTGAGGGCAAAGCTAACTGGTTTGTTGTATGAGCCGGGTAAACTGACGCGGCAAAGGTTTCGAGACCCGTTCTCCAGCTCTGTCCTATTCCGTCCAGGCCGGTGTGGCTCAGTCGGTAGACCGGCACACTCGTAATGAGCAGGTCCGCGGTTCGAATCCGCGCGCCGGCTCCATCGGTCGCGACAGACATCACTTGATTGCCGCGTATTCGCTCCCTCTATTGGGGGGAGTCCCCCCGATGGCCCCCCGAGTCCGCTGCCTCGGCCGATTCCTACCGGGTGTTTGTCTTATCACGCCAGCCCAATTTGGCAACAGGCCCTGGGCAACGGATCAGCGCACAGCCTTGCAGGAAAGGTCGAAATCGTTCTAAAATATCGGCCCTGGAAGCGGTATTTGAAGGATATCCGGTTATTCAAAGAGGCGTAGCCTGCTTGACACTGGACAAAGTCCGGGGTAACGATATAGAATTGGCGGACCAGAGGGACGCGTCAAGAACGGGGGGGATTGAATTGAAGAAGAAACACGCAGGCGGCAAGACAACATCAGGCTTTTCAACCGGAAGACAAATCGTGGCGGTGGCGACCGCCCTGCTCGTTGCGCTGGCGGTCCTTTTCAGCGCCGCGGGCATTCTTTTCATCAGCGCGGGCACTGTAGCGGCTGCTACGGTGGTGACCGTACCGGGGGGCACAGGCCCAATGGGCGTAGCCTTCAACCCCCACGACAACAAGGTCTACCTGGCAAACGGCAACTTTGCAGGTCTGCCAAACCCCCGCACAAGCGGCAATACCGTATCGGTGCTAAACACAGCGGATAACAGTGTGGCGACCCTCACGGTGGCGCCTTTCCCAGGAGCTCCCGCAGCCTGCACCTACAACCCGGACGACCACTTGGTCTACGGAACAAACATATATTCATTAGCGGCCCCCCCGGGGAGCGTATGGAAGACAGACGGCAGCACAGTCACTACTGGCCCTCAGATAAGCTTAGGCTTTGCGTACATCATGTACAACTCGGGCGACCATTATCTGTATGCGTCAAACATTGCCGACAACAAAATATACAGGATTGACCCCGCGACCCAGCAAGTAACGCCCACGCACGGTTCGACGGTTCTGACAACAGGCGGCACCGCGGGCAGAACCCCCATAGGTATGATCTACTGCCCCACCAACAACAAGCTGTACGTGGCGTGCAGCGGTACCCAGGCCGCCCCGCCGGCAACCCCGGTCATGGACAACAGGTTATTCGCGATCAACATGACAACCTGGGCACAAGAAGTGATAACAACGAACGACGGCCCCTTAGGACTCGTCTACGACTCCGTAGACAACAAGATCTTTGTGGGATGCAACGGTACCGCCGCCACACCCGGCAACACCGTACAGGTGATAAACCCGGCCACGAACGCCATTACCAATACCATCACGGTGGGCTCAGGCGTATTTGGCATGGCCTACAGCAACACCCTCAACAGGGTCTACACTGCAAACAGCGTTGGCAACAGCGTAACGATTATAGACGCCGGCGCAGAGACTGTCGTCGAGACTGTCACGGGGGGCGGGCTCGACTATCCCCTGGCCTGTGACGTAAACCCGGCCACCAATAAGGTGTACTTCGGTAACTTCGGCACCAACGCTGCACCACCCCCTGGCGGCGTACCCGGCACCACCATAACGATAATAACCGACTCGGCCGGCCCGCCTCCCCCTGACCCCACCACTACCAGCATTTCCCCCACCAGCAAGGTCGCGGGAGAGGGGGACTTCACCCTGGACGTGTACGGAACCAACTTCGTGGGCGGAGTCTCCAAGGTACGATGGAACGGAGACCCCCGCACCACAACATTCGTATCGGACACACATTTGCAGGCCGCAATCTCTAGTGCCGATATAGCATCAGTGGGGACTGCGAGCGTGAAGGTGTACAATGCCGGCGCGACGAATCCTGAGTCGGGCCCCCAGACGTTCACTATCAATCCTGGAGCCGTACCTTCCCCCACCACTACCAGCATTTCCCCCACCAGCAAGGCCGCAGGACAGCCGGCCTTCACCTTGACAGTGAACGGCACCAACTTCGTAGCAGGCTCCGTGGTACGTTGGAACACATCCCCCCGCACCACCCACTTCCAGTCGAGCACACAGCTGACAGCCGACATTCCTGATTCTGACATAACATCGGCTGGGACTGCGAGCGTAACGGTGTACAATGCCGGCGCGGCGACTCCGGAGTCTAACCCCCAGGCGCTCACCATCACTGCTCTGCTCAGACCGACCATTTCCAGCCTGGACCCCAAGAGCAAGGTCGCGGGACAGCCGGCCTTCACCCTGACAGTGAACGGCACCAACTTCGTAGACGGCCTCTCGGTGGTACGGTGGAAAGGGGTCGCACGCACCACCCACTTCCAGTCGAGCACTCAGCTGACGGCCGACATCCCCGGCTCCGACATAGCATTGGTCGGGAGCGCCAGGGTGACTGTGTACAATGCCGGCGCGGAGAGACCGGAGTCAAACGCCAAGTCGCTCAGCATCAAACGCCCGCGCACACCGACCATTACCAGCATTTCCCCTACCTTTAAGGTCACGGGAGAGCTGGGCTTCACCCTGACAGTGACCGGCACCAACTTTGTGGACGGCCTCTCGCAGGTACGGTGGAACGGCTCCGCACGCACCACCCACTACACATCAGCCACAGTACTGACGGCCGACATCCCAGCTTCCGACATAGCATCAGTGGGGAGTGCGAGCGTTACGGTGTACAATCCCGGCGCGAGGACTCCAGAGTCGAGAAAAGCCCTGACATTCAGCATCGGTATACCGCCCAACCCCACCACTACGAGCATTTCCCCCACCAGCAAGGTCTCAGGACAGCCGGCCTTCTCCCTGACAGTGAACGGCACCAACTTCGTGGAAGGCCTCTCGGTGGTACGGTGGAAAGGCTCCGCCCGCACCACCCACGTCCACTCGAGCACGTTGCTGACGGCCGACATCAATGCTTCCGACATAGCATCGGCGGGGACCGCGAGCGTGACGGTGTACAATGCCGGCGCGCCGACTCCTGAGTCGAACGCCCAGACGTTAACCATCAATGCACCGCTAAGACCTACCATTACCAGCATTGACCCCAAGAACAGGTATGCGGGACAGCCGGCCTTCGCCCTGATAGTGAACGGCACCAACTTCGTGGAAGGCCTCTCGGTGGTACAGTGGAAGGGGGCAGCCCGCACCACCCACTACGTGTCAGCCACGCAGATCACGGCCGACATCCCCGCCCCGGACATAGCAGCAGCGGGGAGCGCGAAGGTGACAGTGCTCACTCCAGGCACGACTGTGTCAAACTACAAGATATTCTACATCAAACGCCCGAGCAGGCCGACCATATCCAGCATTTCCCCCGCCAGCAAGGCCGCGGGACAGACGGGCTTCACGCTGACGGTTAACGGCAACTACTACTTAGACGGCATCTCGGTGGTACGGTGGAACGGGGTCGCCCGCGCCACCACATTCGTGTCGAAAACGCAGCTGAAGGCTGAAATCTCTGCCTCCGACATAGCAACTGCGGGGACTGCGATCGTGACGGTGTACAATGCCGGCGCGGGGACTCCAGAGTCGGCACCCAAGACGTTCACCATCACACCTTGACGGCAACAACTTCATATCGAACTCCGTGGTTAAGGGGTACGGCTCCGCCCGCACCACCCACTGCACATCCGCCAGGGTGCTGAAGGCTGACATCGCTGCCTGCGACATAGCGACGGCGGGACTGCGAGCGCGCCCGTCCTCATATCCATGTTGTGATTGTTTTTAAGCGACTGCGGTGCAAGAGAGAGCAGTGGCAACTACAAACGGGGGGGATCGTGAAATCAAGAACATCCACCGGGAGGACGACGACCGGCCTGGTCGCAATCGTTCTCGCTATCGCGGTAAGCATCGGGTTCATGCTCGTGCCGGCGGTAGCCAACGCCGGACCCAGTTACCCGACCGTTAATGAGAACGCATATGTGACCAACGGCACGGTCAGAGCGATAGTGAACTATAACGGCATCACCTACATCGGCGGCGACTTCACCCAGGTAGGCCCGGTTGGCGGCCCGATGCAGGACAGGAACCGCATCGCCGCCCTGGACGCCACGGGCACGGCTACCTCCTGGAACCCGGACGCGGACAACACCGTCTACGCCCTCGCGGTCTCGGGCTCCACCGTCTACGCCGGGGGAGACTTCGGGAACATCGGGGGGGCAGCCAGGAACTACATCGCCGCCCTGGACACTACCGTTGACACCAACAACGCCACAGACTGGGACCCGGACGCGGACTACACTGTCTACGCCCTCGCGCTCTCGGGCTCCACCGTCTACGCCGGTGGGGACTTCTCCTGCTTCAAGAGCAGTGGAGACAATCCCATCACCAGGAACTACATCGCCGCCCTGAGCAGTAGCGGCACCGTAAAGGACTGGGACCCGGACGCGGACAGCACGGTCTACGCCCTCGCGGTCTCGGGCTCCACCGTCTACGCCGGTGGGGACTTCTCCTGCTTCAAGAGCAGTGGAGACAATTGCATCACCAGGAACTACATCGCCGCCCTGAGCAGTAGCGGCACCGTAAAGACCTGGGACCCGGACGCGGACTACACCGTCTACGCCCTCGCGGTCTCGGGCTCCACCGTCTACGCCGGTGGGGACTTCTCCTGCTTCAAGAGCAGTGGAGACAATCCCATCACCAGGAACTTCATTGCCGCCCTGGATGCCACGGGCGCGGCCACCTCATGGGACCCGGACGCGGACGGCTCGGTCTACGCCCTCGCGGTATCCGGCTCCACCGTCTATGTGGGTGGGGACTTCTCCTGCTTCAAGAGCAGTGGAGACAATCCAATCACCAGGAACTTCATTGCCGCCCTGGATGCCACGGGCGCGGCCACCTCATGGGACCCGGACGCGGACGGCTCCGTCTACGCCCTCGCGGTATCCGGCTCCACCGTCTACGCCGGGGGAGACTTCACCACCATCGGGGGAGAGGAGAACAGGAGCTACTTCGCTCAATTCGATTTAGGCTCGCAAAACCCCGACCCGACCACTTCCAGCATTTCCCCCACCGGCAAGGCCGCGGGACAGCCGGGCTTCACCCTGACGGTGAACGGCACCAAATTCGTGGACGGCCTCTCGCAGGTACGGTGGAACGGCTCCGCCCGCACCACCCGCTACATGTCGGACACGCAGCTTACGGCCGACATCTCCGCCTCCGACATAGCGACGGTGGGGAGCGCGAAGGTGACGGTGTACAACGCCGGCGCGGCGAATCCAGAGTCGAACCCCCAGACGTTCACCATCAATACCGGATCAGTGACCGACCCCACTATTACCAGCCTGGACCCCAGGAGCAAGGCCAAGGGACAGCCGGGCTTCACCCTGACGGTGAACGGCACCAACTTCGTGGACGGCCTCTCGGTGGTACGGTGGAACGGCTCCGCCCGCACCACCCACTGCACATCAGCCAGAGTGCTGAAGGCCGACATCCCCGCCTCCGACGTAGCGACGGTGGGGAGCGCGAGGGTGACGGTGTACAACGCCGGCGCGGCGAATCCAGAGTCGAACCCCCAGACGTTCACCATCAATACAGCGCCTAACCCCACTGTTACCAGCCTGGACCCCAAGAGCAAAGTCGCGGGACAGCCGGGCTTCACCCTGACGGTGAACGGCACCAAATTCGTGGACGGCCTCTCGCAGGTACGGTGGAACGACTCCGCCCGCACCACCCGCTACGTATCAGACACGCAGATTACGGCTGACATCCCCGCCTCCGACATAGCAGCAGTGGGGAGCGCGAGGGTGACTGTGCTCAATGCCGGTGCGACTGTGTCAAGATCGAAGACGTTCCACATCAAACGCCCGAGCAGACCGACCATTACGGGCATTTCCCCCACCAGCAGGTATACGGGACAGCCGATCTTCACCCTGACAGTGAACGGCGCCCACTTCGTGGACGGCCTCTCGCAGGTACTGTGGAACGGCTCCGCCCGCACCACCCACTACACATCAGCCAAAGTGCTGACGGCCGACATCCCCGCCTCCGACATAGCAACTGCGGGGACTGCGATCGTGACGGTGTACAATGCCGGCGCGGGGACTCCAGAGTCGAAAAAGGCCCAGATGTTGACTATCAAGATAGCGCCCAACCCCACCATTACCAGCATTTCCCCCACCGGCAGTGTCGCGGGACAGCCTGCCTTCACCCTGACAGTGAGCGGCACCAACTTTGTGGACGGCGTCTCGGTGGTACAGTGGAACGGCTCCGCCCGCACCGCCCACTTCTCATCCGCCACATTGCTGATGGCTGACATCCCCGCCACCGACATAGCATCGGCGGGGACCGCGAGCGTGACGGTTTACAATGCCGGCGCGCCGACTCCTGAGTCGAACGCCCAGACGTTCACTATCAATGCACCGACCAAACCTACCATAACAAGCATTTCCCCCACTCACATGTGCGCAGGACAGCCGGGCTTCACACTGACAGTGAACGGCACCAACTTCTTGGACGGACTCTCGGTGGTACAGTGGAAGGGGGCAGCCCGCACCACCCACTACGTGTCAGCCACGCAGATCACGGCCGACATCCCCGCCTCCGACATAGCAGCAGTGGGGTACGTGAAGGTGACAGTGCTCAATCCAGGCGCGACTGTGTCAAACTACAGGACGTTCAGCATCAGACGCCCGAGCAGGCCGACCATATCCAGCATTTCCCCCGCCAGCAAGGCCGCGGGACAGACGGGCTTCACGCTGACGGTGAACGGCAACTACTACTTAGACGGCATCTCGGTGGTACGGTGGAACGGGGTCGCCCGCGCCACCACATTCGTGTCGAAAACGCAGCTGAAGGCTGAAATCTCTGCCTCCGACATAGCAACTGCGGGGACTGCGATCGTGACGGTGTACAATGCCGGCGCGGGGACTCCAGAGTCGATAGCCAAGACATTCACCATCACGCCTTGACGGCCCACCGGGAACGCGGGTGACCATAACCGGGGCTGACTTCGGAAATACCCGGGGAGCTGGAACGGATACCATCGTGGGGTACAGGACTGAAGGTTTCCTTCTATGCTTGTAAATAGCTTTTTTACTGGACTGGATAACATCAAATAATACTGTAGGATACATCCATGAAAAAACAGCCTTTGTCAATAACCGGCAAGGCCTATCTCATAAGATCCCCCTGACTACAACTTCCAGAGATATTCCGCAGCAAGGAGCGAAGCTAGTTCATACATCCATTCGTGCTTCAGTCGAGAGGCACAATATGTCTATGCGAACCGAAGCTGCCCAATCAGGACAACGGGCTTTTCTGCCCAGTATCATCTACGGGCTCACCCCAGGTCGCTCTTACTGTAGGCAACTACCGAATCAAAGTCCTTTCCTGTTTGTGGTCAGATAAAACTGCACCGGTTATGGTCATCTAAAAGTGCACCAACCAGAGCAACCGATACAATCCCTCCGAGAGTCATTTCAAATGAGACTCGAGGAGGGATTGGATGTACAGGAAGGAAACCTGGGTGAACGCCAAAGCCATGCGTTCCCGGGGCATGAGGTACAACGAGATAGCGAATTCCCTGGGAATCAACAAGAGGACCGCCATCAAGCTCTGCAAGCGAGAAGAGATCCCGACGCCGGCCCCCAGGGAGCGGCTCTCCATCCTCGACCCGTTCACCGAGATCGTAGACGCCTGGCTCGAGAAGCGGCCCAGGATGAGGGCGACCGTCATCTTCTACCAGCTGCAGCCGCTTGGATACGCGGGCAGCTACCCTACCGTCAAGCGCTCCGTGGCTTCCAAGAAGGAAGAGCTCGCCCACCGGGCGACCGTACGCTTCGAGACGCTTCCCGGTTTCCAGGCCCAGGTCGACTTCGGCAAGCTGCGCGTGGAGTTCTTGAGCGGAGAGGTGCGTAGAATCACCTTCTTCGTCCTTCAGATGGGCTTCTCGCGTTATCGAATCGCATATGTTTGTCCCGACGAGACCCGCGACACCCTCATCGCCTGCCTGTCTTCTGCCTTCGCCGAGATCGGCGGCCTGCCCATGGAGCTTCTGCTCGACAACATGAAGCCGGTCGTCACCACGCCTAAGACCTCGGATGAGCCCGCGGTCCTGGCCGATGACTGGATGCGCTTCTGCGCCTACTACGGCATAACCACCAATCCCTGCTGGCCCTACCGGGCCCAGACCAAGGGCAAGGTGGAGCGACTCATCGGTATCGCCAAGGGGTTCCTATCTTCCCGTACCTTCCTGGATGCCGAGCACCTGGAATCCGAGTTTGCCGCCGACACCGTTCGCTACAACTCGAGCGTGCACTCGACCACCAAGCAGGAGCCCATGCTGCGCCTGGAGCTCGAGCGCAGCTACCTGGCCGCCCTGCCCGAGCACCCCTACTCCTACACGCTCACACACAACCGCACGGCATCTCGCGACCTAATGGTCTCCTTCGAGGGAAGCAAGTACTCGGTGCCATCGGCCTACGCCTGCAAGAAGGTCAAGGTGAAAGCCACGCCCGCCGAGGTCCTCATCTTCTCGAAAGAAGGAGCGCTCATCGCGAGCCATGCCAGGCGCCCCAAGGGCTCTGGCGTCACCGTCATGGACCCCGACCACTACGAGGGCCTTCCGGGGGCGGATCTGGCCTTCACCCATCTTGAGCGCCTGCAGGAGCTGGGGCTATCTCCCTTCACGGTCGAGCGACGTCCGCTCTCCGTCTACGCGGAGGTGACCCTTGGAGATCGCTGAGCGACTGCAGGCTCTTGGCCTGGACAGGACCGCGGCTTCCTTGGAGGAGCTCGTCAGCCAGGCAACGCGAGAAAAGTGGAGCTACACCGACTTCCTGTCCCGGATGCTGACAGCAGAGATGGAGAGCAAGGCGGAGAAGCGCCATGCCATGCTCATGAGGCTCGCCCACTTCCCGGTGGTGAAGACACTCAAGTCCTTCGACTTCTCTTTCAACCCCGACATCGACCCCCGCATGGTGAAACAGCTGGCCGAGCTGCGCTTCTTGCACAACCGGGAGAACGTGCTGTTGATGGGCCCTCCCGGCGTCGGCAAGACTCACCTGGCGATCGCCTTCGGCGTCGAAGCGGTCAAAGCCGGCCACAAGGTCTACTTCACCACGCTCGAAGACATGATCAGAAGACTCTCCCGCGCCCAGGTCTCGGCCAAGGGACTCAGGGTCTTCACCGGCTGCTCGCTCCTCATCATCGACGAGGTGGGCTACCTGCCTATGGGCGCACGCGAGGCCCACATGTTCTTTTCCGTGGTGAACGCGCGCTACGAGCGTGGCTCGATCCTGGTGACGACCAACAAGGGCGTGGCCGAATGGGGAGACTACCTGGCAGACCCAACGCTGGCCGCTGCTCTTCTCGATCGCTTCCTGCACCACTGCCACGTATTGAACATATCGGGCGAGAGTTTCAGGCTCAAGGAGAAGGCGAAGAAGTCAGACGGTGCGGGACGGAAACGGAACGTCGGCGTGAAGCAAGGAGCTTGACTTGCTCGGTGCATTTCTACGTGACCATATTCGGTGCACTTTTACGTTGACATCGACAGAAAGGCCGGGGCTACAGCATCAACAGTCGTAAAAGACCAACCGCTCACAGGATCCGGGTCCTATGAGCGGTTTTCTCGTTACCCGGTTGCAGAGAATCAGAATGGGCCAGCTGAATCTATGAGCTGGCCCATTCCCTCTACTGGCTTCTCAGCTAACTATCACAAAGTTACCTTGAATTTGAAGG
>Ga0315275_10003595_pt1 | contig 14311 bp, 11 predicted proteins | sample YL17G03_0_MG_FD_205557 | JGI IMG/M metagenome (GOLD analysis project Ga0315275, IMG submission 205557) | Sediment microbial communities from Yellowstone Lake, YNP, Wyoming, USA - YL17G03_0 | ecosystem: Environmental > Aquatic > Freshwater > Lake > Sediment | place: USA: Wyoming | collected... | reverse complement strand
GAGCTCGGTCGCGACTTGATCGAACCGCTGTTGCTCGAGCCAGCCACGGTGCCTCTTCGTCCAGGCGCTCCCGTCGTAGACGCGTCCGTGCAACAGCAGCAGCTTCGAGACGCGGTGGCGGCAGCGCATCAGATCGCCGCGCACCTGCTCGCGGGCACGCGCGAGGTGACGGGCCGCCTCGAACGCCGGCGGCGGCACCGCAACCGTCTTCAGCTGTCCCGCCAGCAGCAGCCGGGCCAGCAGCTCCGCGTCCTTGCGGTCGCTCTTGATCCGATCACCGGGCGCCCGCGGCGTCTTCGACGGCGCGATCACCTCCACCGCCACACCAGCAGCCTCGGCGGCCCGGTAGAGCGCGAACCCGGTCGGGCCCGCCTCGTAGCAGCCCCGCAACGGCTGAGGCAGCCCTCCCAGCCACGCGATCACCTCCTCGCTGCCGCCGCCGAAACGCGCCCGACGGAGCTCGCCGCTCCCAACATCGATCGCGGCGGCATGGATCGAGCGAGCATGGACATCCAGGCCCACATACGTCATCGTTACGGACACGGCCGGACCCTCCCTTCGTTACATGGGGTCAGCCGGAGCCAGTCTCCGGCCAGACAAACCCCCGATCTGTAACCCGGAGGATCCGGCCTTCCACCGCCCGCGGCAACTCAACCGCCATAGGGTCTAGCCGGAGCGCGCGCGGGAAGCCCTGCCCGACTTCACAGCAGCCTTCTTCGGCTTCGCCGCACGCTTCGCCGTGCCGGCCTTCGCCGCCTCGACGCTCGCCTTGAGCGCCTCGAGCAGATCGACCGCGGGGGCCAGCGGTTCTTCCGCATCGCTCGGTGGGGGCAGCTCGCCTCCCTGGAGCTTTGCCTCGAGCAGAGCCCTCAGGTCACGGCGGTAGGAGCTCGTCAGCGCCGCCGGCTCGAAGGTGCCCGCGAGGCTGTCGATGATCTGGTTGGCGAGGACGAGTTCGGGCGCCTTCACCTCGGACGACCCGACGGCTTCGACGATCTCCGCGTCGGAGTACACGTCCTCTGCGAGGTACAGGGTCTCGAGCACGAGCGCATCCCCACGGGCACGCACGAGGCAGAGCGCCTCACGCCCGGAGCGCACGAATCGGCCGAGAGCGCCTGTCCCCGTCTCCCGCATCGCCTCGAGGAGCAGCCGGTAGGGACGCCTCTGCGCCGGTGTCGCACCCGGAACGAGGTAGTAGGTTCGGTCGCGGAAGATCGGGTCGACCTCCTCGACCGCCACGAACTGTGAGATCTCGATCGACCGCGAATCGTCGTGCCCCTCGAGCGCCTCGAGCTCGGCCTCCTCGACCACGATGAACTGACCCTTCGCCGCTTCCCACCCCTTGACGATCTCGTCGGGGGCGAGCTCTCGATCGTGCTTCGGGCACCAGCGCTTCTGCTTGATCGGCGTCAGGCACTCGCGATGAAGCAGTCTGAACGAGACATCTGACTGGCGGGCAGCCGGCTTCGTCGCCGGCGCGAGGCCGACGGGGATGCTGACGAGCCCGAAGGTCAATGATCCGTTCCAGGTCGTGCGCATTGCACCTCGATCGATCCGGGGACGGACTCATTCTGCCCCGGTTTCGCCGTTCCTGCTCGTCTGACGAGTAGATTGCCGTCGATGAGCACCGATCGCACGATTGCACGCCTCTGGCGCGACGCCGTCGCCCGGGATCGACCCGGCGCGGCCTACCTCGTCCAGCACGGCGATCACTGGCACGCGGTCACGTGGGCCGAGGCGGCGGAGCGCGTCGAGAACATGGCGAACGGCCTCCTTGCGCGCGGTGTCCGCAGCGGCGAGGCGTTCGCGACGCTCGCCCGGACGACGCTCGAGTGGGCCCTGTTCGACTTCGCACTCGCCCAGGTCGGCGCGGTGGGCGCACCGGTGTATGCGAACAGCTCGCCGAAGGACGTCGCGTACGTCCTCGACCACTCGGAGTCGGTGGGCGTGCTCTGCGAGGACGACGCGCAGCGCTCGAAGGTCGAGGAGGAGCGCGCTTCACTCCCCCGCCTGCGGTACGTGCTGACGTTCGCCGACCTGCCGGCCATCGAGGCGGAAGGCGCGGTATACAAGTCCGAGCACCCGTCCGCGCTCGACGAGGCCGTCGCGGCGATCGACGAGGATGACCTCTTCACGTTCATCTACACGTCGGGGACGACGGGGCCACCCAAGGGCTGCATGATCAGCCACCGCAACTACTACGCGATGGTCTCCGTGATCGACCACCTGCCGGGCTACGTCCAGGCCGACGACATGATGCTCCTGTATCTCCCGCTCGCGCACAATTTCGGGCGCCTGATGCACCTGACGGGGCCGTACGTCGGCTACGGAGTCGCCTTCCTGCCCGATCCGCTCCACATCGCCGACGCCCTGAGGACGGTGCGGCCCACGGTCCTGCCGAGCGTTCCTCGTGTCTACGAGAAGATCCACACCGCCGTCGTCGGTGCGATCGACGAGACGACGGGGCTGAAGCGGCGGCTCGCAGACTGGTCGCTCGACGTTGGTCGCGAAGTGAGCCAACTCGAGGCGGCGGGCCGGCCCGTCGGTGGACTCCTTCGGGTGAAGCACCGCTTGGCCGACCGGCTCATCCTCGCAAGGATCCGCGGGCGCCTCGGCGGGCGCCTGCGCACTCCGATCTCGGGTGGCGCGCCGCTCGTGCGGGAGATCGCCGAGTTCTTCGACTCCGTCGGGATCCGCATCCTCGAGGGCTACGGGCTGACGGAGTGCACCACCGCCGCGACGACAAACACCCCCGAGCGCTGGCGCTTCGGGACCGTCGGCCCGGCCTTGCCGGGGTTCGACATACGGATTGCGGAGGACGGCGAGTTGCTGATCTCGAGCGATACCGTCTTCGGCGGCTACTACAAGGATCCGGTGGCGACCGCCGAGGTGCTCGACGCAGAGGGCTGGCTCCACACGGGAGACATCGCGGAGATCGACGCGGACGGCTTCGTGAAGATCACTGACCGCAAGAAGGACATCATCGTCACCGCAGGCGGCAAGAACATCGCCCCGCAGAACCTCGAGAACGACCTCAAGGCCTCGAAGTACGTCTCCCAGGCGATCGTTGTCGGCGACCGCCGGCCGTACCCGGCTGCTCTCATCACGCTCGACGCGGCGGAGATCGGCAAGTGGGCTGCCGGGCAGGGCATCGACGGCGACATGGCGGCGCTGGCCAAGGACGAGCTGGTCCACGCCCTCGTGCAATCGATCGTCGACGACGTCAATCGCGACCGGTCGCGGTTCGAGCAGATCAAGCGATTTGTGATCCTCCCGCGCGACTTCACGCTCGAGCAGGACGAGGTCACGCCGACGCTGAAGCTCAAGCGCCGGGCCGTGATGAAGAACTTCTCCGAAGCGGTCGACTCGCTGTACGAGCCGTAGGGCCGACCGTGGGGCGCTAGCCCTCCGAAAACCTAGATACGACGCGCCCCGACGAAGCCGCCGTGGTCGCTCATGTTCGAGATCTTGACCACGTCGCCGGTATGCGGAGCGTGGATGAACTGGCCGCCACCGATGTAGATGCCCATGTGACCGAGACCGCTGAAGAAGACGAGATCGCCGGCCTGCAGGTCGGAAGACGAGACCGGCGTGCCGTAGCTGTACATGGCGGCGGCGTTGTGGGGGAGCGACACGCCCAACTGGGCATAGGAATAGGCGACGAGGCCGGAGCAGTCGAAGCCGCCCGGGCTCGAGCCGCCCCAGACGTAAGGGGTGCCCAGGTACTGCATCGCGATCCCGACGACGCCTCCGTACTGTGAGGGCGGCGGCGGTGTGGGCGTCAGGTAGTCGGCCGTGCTGGCGGGCGATACGAGACTGTCGACTGAGAGCTCGACAGGCTGCACCTGCGAGGCTGATGCCGCGCGCTGTTGCGCGGCGAGGCGGGCGCGCGCCTGAGCGGCGAGCTGCACCTGGCGGCGGGCCTCTTCCGCCTGGAGCTGCTTGATCTCGGTCTGGATGCCGGCGAGCATCCGCTGCCGCTCGGCGAGCTGGGACTCGATCGACCGCTTTTGGCGCGCGCGCTCCGCGACGATCTGGGCCTGTCGCTCGCGGGCGCTCTTCAGCTTCCCGCGCCGCTGCGTGACTTCCTTGCGGAACTGCTGCACGTCGCCGAGCACCCGCGCGTCCTGGTCGCCGACCCGCTGCACCATGTCGAGGCGTCCGAGCAGGTCGTCGAGGTTCTCCGCGCCGAGGATGATCTCGACCGCTCCGCCGCCGTCGCCGTTGACGTAGAGCGCCTTGAGACGATCGCCGATGTTCTCCTGCGCGGCGCCGAGGCTCTTCTGGGCGACGACGAGATGGTGCGCATTCGAGTGGAGGTCGGTGTCGATCTGCCCGAGCTGGACGTTCGCGTAGTTGTACGACTCGATCGCCTTCTCGAGCTGCACGTCCGACTGCTCGATCTGGGCCAGGACGGCCTGGGCCTGCGCGCGCTTCGAGTTGATCGCGGGATTCGCGGTCGCCGAAGAAACGGCGGTCAGGAGAACCGCCAGGAGCGCCGCAATGGCGAGAATGATGGCCGGAGCCTGTCGCGTTCTCGAACTATTCATAAGCCGGTTCGATCGTCGAATGGCCTGCCGGTCCCGACAGCGCCTCTCCGAGACAAGCATCGTAGCAGCGACGGTTGTTGGATGCAAACGACAACTGGACAAACTCCCTGCAAAACTCCGTTTTCTTCTCCGTTGACGATCCGTTTCTTGCTACGGTCTCCGCCTTGTGCGACCGCTGACCCGAAGGTGGCCACTGCTCTGCGCGGCCCTCGTAGCCGGCGCTCTGATCACCGGTTCGACACCTTCGAGCGGTGCGGCGGAGACGGCGGCGGAGTCCTCGGCGCTCCTGCAGCTGTACGCGGCCGAGTCGGCCCTGGCCCGTGCCCAGGCCGGCCTGGCGCGCCTCGAAGAGCGTTCCACAGAGCTCGCCCGTGCCGAGCAGAGCGCCCGCCGACGGACGGAGATCGTGCGCCGATCGCTCACCGCGTCCCAGCAGCGCGTCGCGGCGCTTCTCCGCGACCTGTACATCCAGGGTGACTCGGATCCGATCGCCGTGATCCTCGGCGCGACCTCGGTCGACGAGGCGATGGCCGGGATCGAAGGGCTCTCTCGTGCGACTGCACTGAACGAGCGGCTCGGCGCGGAGGCAGAGCAGCGGGCCCGCCGGCTGGCGCGCCTGCGCGTCGACCTCGCCACCCAGCAGGCGAGCCTCGACAGCGCCCGCAACGAAGCGCGGAACGGTGCCAGACGGCTCGCGGCGGCCGTCGCGGGGCAACGCGAGACGATCGCCCGGCTGCGTCGGCGCCAGTCGCTGACCGCCGAGCGGCTGACCGCGTTGCAGTCGCGGGCACGCGCGGCCGAGGAGCGTTCGGCGGGCATCACCCAGGCGGCAGCCGAGAGCGAGAGCGCGAGCACCCCTCCTCAGGCCGCACAGGAGGCCGCGGCAACGACGCCCGAAACTCCCGCGCCCCCGGTAGCCGCTACCGGTACGCGAACGTTCGTCGCCGACGCCGTCGCCTACCACCTGCCCGGCAAGACCGCGAGCGGCCTTCCCGTCGGAGTCGGCGTGATCGCGGTCGACCCGACTGTCATCCCGCTCGGCACCCGTGTCTTCATTCCCGGCTACGGCCCGGCCGTTGCGGCCGACGTCGGAACGGCAGTCAAGGGGAACATCATCGACCTCTGGATGCCGAGCACGGCACAGGCCCTCGCCTGGGGGCGGCGCACCGTCACGATCACGATCTACGGTTGAGCCGGTGAAACGCGCCGCAATGCTGACGCTGGTCGCCATCGTGTGCGTCGCGGTGAACGCGGCGACGGCGGCCGCACCCGCGGCCATCGAGCCGAAGCTGACGAAGGCACTGGCGGCACCGTCACTCTCCCTGCGCCGCACCTCGGCTCTCGCCGTGGACGTCTCGACGGGATCGATCGTCTTCGCGCACAACGCGTCGTTACCGGTCGCTCCGGCGTCGAACGAGAAGATCCCCGTCTCGTGGGCGGCGCTGACACGTCTCGGGGCCGGCTACCGCTTCCACACCGAGGTCTACGGCGTCGGGACACGGGCCGGTGCCGCCTGGGATGGCGATCTCGTCCTCAAGGGCTACGGCGACCCCACGCTCTCGACCGTCGACCTGGACCGGCTCGCGGCGACGATCCGCGGGCGCGGAATTCGCTCGGTCAGCGGGAGGGTGCTCGGTGACGAGTCGTTCTACGACCGCAAGCGCGGTGCACCGGGCTGGAAGCCGTACTTCGTCGGCGGAGAGACTCCCCCGCTGTCGGCCCTCGTCGTCGACCGGGCGCTGGGCTGGCCCGCCCTCTCGCCGCCGCTCCTCGCGGCCCGCGCGCTGCGTGACGCGCTCGTCCGTCGTGGCGTCTCGGTCGAGGGCCGCCCCGGCCTCGGTGTCGCACCCGAGGAAGCGGCATCCCTCGCCACCGACGTTTCCGACCCGCTCGCCCTGATCGTGCGCAGGATGAACCACGAGAGCGACAACTTCTACGCCGAGATGGTGCTCAAGCAACTGCTCGCGGCAACGGGCAAGGTCGGGACGTCGGCGGGGGCCGGCAGGCTCGTCGTCGCCACGATGCGCGAGGCGGACATCCCGGTCGACGGCGTGCGCATCGCCGACGGCTCCGGGCTCTCGAGCCTCGACCGCCTGACGGCGGAAGCGCTCGTGGGCGTGCTCAGGGTCGGCGCGACCGACCCGGCGATCCGCAGTGCGTTCGTCGGCTCCTTGGCCGTGGCCGGCGTCAGCGGCACCCTGAGCGCGCGGCTGCCCACGCTCCGCGGACAGGTGAAGGGCAAGACGGGCACGACCGATCTCGCGTGCACGCTGTCCGGCCTGCTCCGCAACACGGTCGCCTTCGCCGTGCTCGAGAACGGGAGCCCGGTCCCGTCCTGGGCCGCCCGCGCAGCCCAGGATCGCTTCGTCACGATCCTCGCGACGCGGTAGATCCCGAGGGTTCCAAGGCCCACTCGAGCAGCCGGAGAAGCAGCCGCGGGGCGAGGCTTTAGCCTCTCCCCAGGGTTCCTACGTCCCTTCCGAAAGAAGCTCCCGCAGCTCCGCCTCGCCGAGAATCGGCACGCCGGCCTTCTCGGCCTTCGCGGCCTTGGATCCCGGGCTCTCTCCGACGATCACGCCGGTCGTCTTGCGGGAGACGGAGTCCGAGACCTTCGCGCCGAGTGCTTCCAACGCCGCTTTGGCCTGATCGCGGCTCCACCCCTCGAGGGCTCCGGTGATCACGTACTGGTGGCCGCTCAGCGGCCCATCGATCGGCCTGTCCGCCTCCCCCACCTCGAACTGCAGGCCCAGGCCACGCATGTCCTCGACCAGTGCGCGGTTCTCGTCGTCGGAGAACCACTCCGCGATCAGCTCCGCCCGATCGGGGCCGATGCCCTCTGCCTCCTCGAGCTCCTCCTGGGTCGCGGCCGTCAGCGCGTCGACGGTGCCGAAATGCCGGGCGAGGTTGCGCGCCAGGACCCAGCCGACCTTCGGCATGTTGAGACCGAAGAGGACGCGGGAGAACGGCTGTGCCTTCGAGTGCTCGATCGCGTCGATCGCTCGGTGGGCCGAGATCTCCCCGTAGCCCTCGATCTCGAGCAGCTGCTCGGGCGTCAGCCGGTACAGGTCGGGCATCGACCGCAGCAGCCCCTCGTCCCAGAGCTTGCGCACGAACTGCTCGCCGACCCCTTCGATGTCCATGGCGGCGCTGACCCAGTGGATGAGCGTCTCGAGCCCCCGCGACGGGCAGGCGCGGTTCGGACAGCGGTGTTTGACCTCGCCCTCGGGCTTCACGACCCCGGCACCGCAGAGCGGACAGTGCGAGGGCATCTGCCACGCCACGGTGCCGGCCCGGTGCTCGCCCGCGGGCCCGACGACCTGGGGAATCACGTCGCCGGCGCGCTGCACGATCACGAGGTCGCCCTCGCGAATGTCCTTGCGGTTGATGTCCTCCTCGTTGTGCAGCGTCGCGGTCGAGACGGTCACGCCCCCCACCTGCACCGGCTCGAGCTCTGCCCACGGGTTCAGGGCGCCGGTCCGCCCGACGCGGATGTGAATCCGGTTGAGGGTCGTGATCGCGGTCGAGGGTGCCCACTTGAAGGCCCGCGCCCAGCGGGGGCGCTCGTGCAGCGCCCCGAGCCGTTGCTGCTGCGCGAACGAGTCGATCTTGATCACGATGCCGTCGATCTCGTAGTCGAGCTCGGCGCGGCGGCTCTCCCAGCGCTCGCAGGCGGCGGCCACCTCCTCGATCGTCTCGAGCCGCTCCGCGTGCGGGTTCGTCCTGAAGCCGCGCTCGCGCAGCCAGGCCAGCATCGTGAACTGCGTGTCGGGCGCGGAGCCTTCGTGCACGCCGGCGCCGTAGACCCAGATCGAGAGCGGCCGCTCGGCAGTGATCGCGGGGTTCAGCTGTCGCAGCGAGCCCGCAGCCGCATTACGAGGGTTCGGCGCCTCCTTCTTGCCGGCAGCGAGCTGGGCGGCGTTGAAGCGGGCGAACCCGGAGAGCGGGAAGTACACCTCGCCTCGGACCTCGAAGAGGGGCGGCGACGGCTCCGGCCCGGGGGTGCGCATCCGCAGCGGAACGGCCTCGATGGCGCGGACGTTCGCGGTGACGTCCTCGCCGCGGAATCCGTCGCCGCGGGTCGCCGCCCGCACCAGCACGCCGTGCTCGTAGACGAGCGAGATGGCAGAGCCGTCGATCTTGGGCTCGATCACGAAGGCAAACGGCTCATCGGTGCCGAGGCGCTTGCGCACGTCAGCCGCCCACTTCTCGAGCGCCTCACGCGTCGTCACCTTCTCGAGCGACCCCATGGGCGCCAGGTGGTCGACCTTGGTGAAGCCGGCGGCCGCAGCGGCCCCGACCCGCCGGGTCGGTGACTCGTCACTGGAGAGCTCCGGGTGGGCTTCTTCGAGCGCCTGGAGCTCGTCGTAGAGCGCGTCGTAGCCGGTGTCGGAGATCTCGGGGTCGTCGAGCACGTGGTAGCGGTAGGCGTGGTGCTCGATCACCCGCCGCAGCTCCTCGATCCGGGCCGAGGCGTCAGACAAGCGCGAGGATCTCCTCGGGATGCTGAACGAGAGCGTCGGGCTCCTCGGCCAGGAGCCTCTCGTCGGAGTGGATCCCACCCCAGGCGACCGCGATCGCGCGAGCACCTGCGGCCAAGCCCGCCCGAATGTCGAACGGCGAGTCACCGATGTAGACCGCCTCGTCCGGCGCCGCTCCCAGGCGCCGCAGCGCCTCGAGGACAGGATCGGGATCCGGTTTGTGGCGTTCTGTGTCGTCGGACCCGACGAGAACGTCCGTCAACTCGGCGAGAAACGGGAACCGGTCGAACGCAAGCTGGACGGTCGAGCGTCGCTTGGCCGTGACGATCCCGAGCATGTGGCCGCGAGCGGAGAGCTCGCGCAGGAGCTCCGGGATCCCGGCGAATGTCTCGAGGGTCGCGTGCAACGGCTCGTTGTGCGCGCGGTAGACGTCGATCAGCTCGTCGACACGATCCGGGTCGAGGTCGCGCATCTGCGAGACGAGCCCCTGCCCGCCGATCGCGGCCCGAACCGCCTCCTCGTCCGGCTCGCGCCCGAGCACCGTGACCGACGCGTGGCGCATCGAGGCGATGATGATCGGGCCCGAGTCGATCAGGGTGCCGTCGAGGTCGAAGAGGATGACGGGATACCTCACAACGACGATCGTATCCGGGCCGCGCGGGGGGAGAGGCTTCAGCCTCTCCCCCGGGTTTCGCCCGGATACTCCACGCCCTCGAGATAGAGACCCCACGGCGGCGCGGTCGCTCCGCCCTCGAGGCGCGGCCGCCCCTCGAGCAGCTGATCGACCCGCTCGGGGGTTGTCTGGAGCATCGTCCCGACGAGCGTCCGCACCATATGCCGGAGGAACGAGTCCGCCGTCACGGTGAAGTGGAGATGGTCGCCTCGGCGCTCCCACGCAGCCTCGCGGATGATGCGAACGAACACCTCGTGCTGGCTTTCGGCGGGAGTGAACGCGCTGAAATCGTGCTCGCCGGGAAGGCGTGCGGCACAGGCCTGAAGCCGTTCCAGGTCGACCGGCCGTGGCCACCAGAGCGACCGCTTCGCCTCGAGCGCCGACCGCGCCACCCGGTTCAACACGACGTACCGGTACGAGCGGGCGGTGGCGGAGAAGCGGGCGTTGAACCCCTCCGGCGCCTCCTCGGCACCGAGGACGGAGACATCGGGCGGAAGCGCCGTGTTGAGCGCCCCTGCAGCTCGCTCGGCGGGCGCGCCCCCGGACACGATGACGCTCGCCACCTGCCCGGTCGCGTGAACGCCGGTGTCGGTGCGACCCGCGACCGCAAGTCCCTCCCAGCCTCGGGGGTAGATGACGTCGAGAGCCTCCCGGAGAGCTCCCTCGACGGTCCGCTGGCCCGGCTGGCGGGCCCACCCGTGGAAGTCACCGCCGTCGTACTCGATCGTCAGCCTGAGGAGTGTCACGGCCGGTCGTTCTACCATGCACTCACCCGAGCCGCGCCGGCTCGACCTCGAGGACGAGCCCGTTGACGGCCGTGACGGTCACGGCAGCGCCCGGATCGATCGGCTCGCCGGCGACGGCGGCCCAGATCTCGCCGTCCACCCTGACCTGCGCGCCGGGGTGCAGCGGGCCCGGCGCGAGTCGCCCGAGGGCGATCCCGGAGTGTCCCACGATCGCCTCGGTGCCGACCGCTGCCGGCCCGAGCCGGCGTCGGCGTCGCGACCACCAGACGAACCCCCCGGTCTCCGCGATGTCGACGGCCGCGGCGGCCACGACGATGATCACGTTCCACGGTGAGGAGAGAAACAGCACGGCAATGACGAGCGCGATGATCGTCAGCATGGCTGGAAGCGTACGCGCCTGACCGCGCCTGCCAGATCGTCAAAGGCCCACGATGTCGTCTGGACGGACCGGAATGCGCGTGAGCTCGCGGCCCGTCGCGTTGCGAAGGGCCGAGACGACGGCCGCAGGGGCTACGACCATCGAGGGCTCCCCGGCACCCTTCGCTCCGTACGGCGCGTCCGGCTCGGGCTCTTCGATCAGCTCCGACACGACCGCCGGCACGTCGAGCGTCGTTGGGATGAGATAGTCCGTGAAGCTCGCGTTCGTGATCAGCCCGTCGCGGGTCCGGATCTCCTCCATCAACGCGAGGCCGATGCCCTGCGCGGCGCCGCCCTCGATCTGCCCGGTCACCCCGATCGGGTTCACGGCCCTGCCGACGTCCTGGGCAGCGCCGATCCAGACGACACGCGTCAACCCCAGTTCGACGTCCACCTCCGCGACCACGCGCATCGCGGCGCACGCATAGGCGACCTGCGAGCGTTCCCCCGTCGTCTGGCCGCTCTCGGGATCGAGCGGTGACGTCGGAGGGTGCCGGTAGGTGCGTTCGACGTCCACCTCGCCACCACCGTTTCGCTTCTGCTCCGCGAGAGCAGCGCGGCAGGCGTCCCGGAGCGCGCCGGACACCATCCACGTCAGTCGGGAGGCCGAGGCCGAGCCGGCCGAGCCGACGGCCTCCGCGGTCGAGCGCGGCGCGACCACGATGTCGTCGGTCCCGAGCTCGGTGCGAGCGACCTGGAGGATGACGGTGTCCACACCCTGGCCGACCTCGACGGCAGCGCAGTGAATCTCGGCGCTTCCGTCGGCAAGGAGCCGCACCCGGACCGACGTGGAATCGTCGAAGCCCTCGGCGAAGCAGACGCTCCTGAAGCCGACTGCGAAGCCGACGCCACGCTTCACTCCCTCACCCCTCGTCGTGTTGCCGGAGCCGCCGGGGAGCCGGATCGGGTCGCGAGGCAGCGGCTCGGGCTCGGGCGGCGGGAGTGCCGCCGCACGCCGGATCACCTCCGCGACGGGCAAGGAGCCGGTGATCCTCTGGCCCGTCGGCAGCACGTCGCCCGGCGCAAGCGCGTTGAGCAGCCGCAACTCGATCGGATCGATCCCGAGCACGGCTGCGAGCTTGTCCATCTGGGCCTCGTGCGCGAAGCACACCTGCACGGCGCCGAAGCCGCGCATCGCACCGCACGGCGGGTTGTTCGTGTAGACGGAGGTGCTCTCGACCAGCGCGTTCTCGACGGCGTAAGGGCCGCACGCGAACGACGCCGCGTTCGACGTGACCGGCGCGGACGTCGACGCGTACGCGCCGCCGTCGAGCAGGATCCGAACGCGAACGCAGGCGAGCTTTCCCTCACGCGTCGCCCGGTGCTCGGCCCAGACCTTCGCCGGATGGCGGTGGACGTGGCCGACGAAGGACTCCTCCCGGTTGTAGACGATCTTCACCGGACGCTTCGTCTGCAACGCGAGCATCGCCCCGTGGAGCTGCATCGACAGGTCCTCACGCCCGCCGAACGCACCGCCGACGCCGGCGAGGTGGATGCGCACCTGCTCGGGCTCCAGCCCGAGGCACGGGGCGACCTGTTCGCGATCCGCGTGCAGCCACTGCGTTGCGACGTAGACGTCGACCCCGCCCTCGCCGTCGGGAACCGCCAGTCCCGACTCGGGCCCCAGGAAGGCCTGATCCTGCATACCGACCTCGTACACCCCCGAGACGGTCACGTCCCCTTTCGTGTCGGGGTCGCCGTGGCGGATCACGACCGAACGGACGACGTTCGGCCGGGGATCGTCGCGGTAGCCGTGCCCCATCGTCGGCCGGCCCGGATGGAGCGGCTCCTGATCCGTGGCGCGCTCCGCGTCGACCACGGGATCGAGCGGGTCGTACTGGACGTGGATCCGCTCCGCTGCGCGACGCGCCTGCTCGGGATGCTCGGCGGCAACGAGCGCTACGGGCTCTCCGAAGTAGCGGACGCGGTCGACGGCGAGCACCGGCTGGTCCCGGAACTCGCCGCCGTAGTGCTTCTCGCCGGGGACATCCTCATGAGTCAGGACTGCGTGCACGCCCGGCATCGCCACCGCCTCCGACAGGTCGATCGCGCAGATGCGCGCATGTGCGTACGGGCTCCGCAGCGTATGGCCCCACAGCATCCCGGCAGCCTGGAGGTCGCTCGAGAATGCGAACTCCCCCGTCACCTTCGGGATCCCGTCGACCCGCACGGCAGTCGTCCCGATGTGGCCGAGATAGAGCTTCGGTGCAATTGCCTCCGTGATGACGTCACCCTCACTCGCACGTGCGCTGCCGACACGAAACAACGATGTCCTCAGTGTGGCAGCCCCGACTCCGTCGATCCACCCCCTTGCCCGAAGCCGCGGGACATCTGGGAGGTCATCGGCGTCGAGGACGGCAGAGATCCAGGCCTTCCGGACGAGGAGCAGCAGCGTTGCTACGAGAAGTCGCTCGCCATTCCTCTACCGTCGGTGGGGCCAGACGACGAAGAGCGCCCGCGGGCGCCCTTCGCAACGCTCGTTGACCGGCCGGGTCAGGCCGCGGCGGCGGGATCGTAGTCGACGAACTCGAGAAGAACCATCGGCGCGTTGTCGCCCTGCCTCGGCCCGAGCTTGACGATCCGCGTGTAGCCGCCGTTTCGCTCGGCGAAGCGCGGCGCCACGTTGAGGAAGAGCTGATGCACGATGTCGTTCGAGCGCAGCTCTGCCATCGCGAGCCGGCGGGAGTGCAGGTCGCCGCGCTTGCCGAGCGTGATCATCTTCTCGGCGTACGGCTTGACCGCCTTCGCCTTCGCCTCGGTCGTCTGGATCCGTCCGTGCTGGATCAGCGCACCCGCAAGGTTGGAGTACAACGCCTTGCGATGGGCGGAGTCCCGGCCGAGCTTCTTGCCTGCACGTGCGTGGCGCATCTAGACGAGCTCCTCGCCCTTCAGCGTCAGGCCATGGGCGGCCAGCGTCTCGCGCACCTCTTCGACCGACTTGCGGCCGAAGTTCGGGATCGCAGCGAGCTCTGCCTCGGACTTCGAGGTGAGGTCGCCGATCGTCTCGATCCCGACCCGCTTGAGGCAGTTGTAGGAGCGGACACCGAGCTCGAGCTCCTCGATCGGGAAGTTCTCCATCCCGTGCGAGGTCGAAGCCTCGGCCGCCGCCTCGATCGCAGCCTCGCTGAAGCCCTCGATCGCGTCGAGATCGGTGAAGATCGCGAGCTGCCGGATCAGGATCTCGGCGGCCTGCCCGATCGCGTCGCGCGGCTCGATCGAGCCGTCGGTGGTGACGTCGAGGACGAGCTTGTCGTAGTCGGTGCGCTGGCCGACCCGGGCGGCCTCGACCTCGTAGGAGACGCGGCGCACGGGCGAGAAGATCGAGTCGATCGGGATCACGCCGATCGACATCTCCGCGCCGCGATTCAGCTCGGCGGGCATGTAGCCGCGGCCGCGGCCGATCGTGAGCGTCATCTCGAGCTTGCCCTTGGCCGCGAGCTGCGCGAT
>Ga0315275_10003590_pt1 | contig 14318 bp, 11 predicted proteins | sample YL17G03_0_MG_FD_205557 | JGI IMG/M metagenome (GOLD analysis project Ga0315275, IMG submission 205557) | Sediment microbial communities from Yellowstone Lake, YNP, Wyoming, USA - YL17G03_0 | ecosystem: Environmental > Aquatic > Freshwater > Lake > Sediment | place: USA: Wyoming | collected... | reverse complement strand
GCCGCGCTGCTGGGCCGGGATCCCACCGCCCCGGGTTTGCTGCAGGAGCAGACGAAGCTCGAACTCCGGCGTGAGGCGTTCCGCCTCCTCACCGTCTGGCTGCTCGCGCCGCCTTTGACTCCGCCGGCCGCCATCACGTATGCCGGCGTCGCCGAGGCCCCCGACGGGAAGGCTGACGTCGTCGACGTGCAGGGGGGGCCTGGCGGGCTGGGGCTCCGGCTCTTCCTCGACACGGCCAGCCACCGGCTCCTGATGGCGACCTACGTGTCCCAGGTCTCCGATCCCGATCAGGCCAAGGCCATCAAGGACGCGCTGATGGAGAAGGCGAGGAAGGACCCCCAGAACGCGCGCAAGCTCGTCCTCGCCGCGAGCGAGGACATCGAGAAGCTGCCGAAGAAGGCCATCACGGTCGAGATGCACTTCTCCGACTACCGGGCCATCGGTGGCGTCACGCTGCCGGGCACGATGGTCGTCGACACCGAAGGCCAGGGCCAGGAGGAGTGGACGATCGTGTCGTGCACGCTGAATGCGCCAATCAAGCCGGAGCGATTCGAGAGGCGGTAGGGCTGCGTTACGGAGGCGTGCCATGCGTCGCATTCCACTCATCCTGCTGCTCGCGATCGGCGCGGTGCTGCCGGGCGCGGCGCGATCCGCCGCGCAGCCCGCCGACACCTCGCTACGGGTGACGGTGACAGACGCCACGGGCGCCGTGATCGTCGGGGCGCGGGTGACGGTGCGCCAGCCGGGCGGCGGGGCACGCGAGTCCGTCACCGGCGATCTCGGGGTCGCGGTGGTGACGGGCCTCCGGCCTGCCCCGGCGGATCTGGGCGTCGAGGCGCCCGGATTCGAATCGGCCGCCATCACCGGGCGGAACCTGAGGGCGGGAACGAACCGGCTGGAGGTGCGGCTGGAAATTGCCGGGTTCGCCGTGGCGGTCGAGGTGTCTCGCGACGCGCGGCAGAAGCAGCTCGATCCGCGCGGCGACGCGTTCACCCGCATCCTCACGGCGGACATGCTCGCCCAGTTGCCCGACGATCCGGTGGAGTTCGAAAGGGTCATCCAGCAACTGGCAGGCCCGGGCGCGACCATCCGCGTGAACGGGTTCAGCGCGAGGCTGCCTCCGAAGGGGCAGATCCGGCAAATCCGTTTCAGCCTCAACTCCTACTCGGCCGACGCCCACAGCCTGGGCACGCCGATTGTCGACATCATCACGCAGCCCGGCATCGAGCGGTGGCACGTGTCCCTGAACGTCGGATTCCGGAACGACCCGCTGACCGCCCGTTACGCGTACGCGCCCGCGTCGTCGTCCGAGCAGTCCCGCCGGCTGGGGTTCACGGTGGACGGTCCCGTGTGGGGGGATCACACGACGCTCCTGTTCACGCTCGATACGTCGTCGCTCTCGGACACGCAGACGATCCTGGCCTCCACGCCGTCCGGTCCGTTCGCCGGGCTCGCGAGCCGGCCCTCCGACCGCTCGGGATTCTCAGTGCTGGCGGAGCACGCCCTCACGCCGTCGCACATCCTGCGCGCCGAACTCTCGCAGACCTCGGTGAACCTCCGGAACCTCGGCGTGGGCGGGATGAACCTGCCGGAGCGCGGCTACTCGAGCGAGCAGACCACCCGCGTCCTGCGGCTCTCCGACAGCGGCTCGATCGGCAAGCGCTGGTTCAATGAAGTCCGCGCGCAGCTGGCGTGGACCGGCACCCGGATGCAGTCGCTGACGGCGCAGCCCGCCATCATGGTCCTCGGCGCGTTCAGCGCCGGCGGCGCGCAGATCGGCAGCGAGAGAGAGGCGTGGGAGGTTGAGCTTGCCGACAATCTCGACGTGTCGCGCGGGCGCCACGCCTTCCGCACCGGCGGACTGCTGCAGGGCGGCCGCTACCGGGCCGCCGACCAGGGCAACCGGCTGGGCACCTTCACGTTCTCCGGACTGGACGCGTACCGGGCGGGCACGCCGGCCAGCTTCACCAGGCGCGTCGGCGACCCCCGCGTCGACTTCGCCTTCTACCGCGCGGGCTGGTATCTGCAGGACGACATCAAGGCGCACAAGAGTCTCACGCTGGGCGTGGGCCTGCGTCACGAGATCCAGAGCCACATCGAGGGGCGCATGAACCTGTCCCCGCGGGTCGGCATCACGTGGGCGCCGCTGCCGAACGGGGCGCTGCTGGTGCGCGCCGGCGCCGGCCTGTTGTACGACTGGTTCGATTCATCGCTGTACGAACAGACGCTGCAGATCGACGGCCTCCGCGCCTACGACGTCGTCATCACCAACCCAGGCTTCCCGGATGCGCAGAGCGGCGGCCTGTGGACCGAGCTGCCGCCCAGTCGGTACCTCGCGGCTCCCCATCTCCGCCTGCCGCGCACGCTGAGCACCTCGGTGGCGGTGCAGCACCAGTTCAGCCCCACGACATCGCTCGTGACGAGCTACACGCACCAGCGGGGAACCGGACTGTTCAGCGGCCGAAACCTGAACGCGCCCCTTCCGGACGGCGCGCGGCCGGATCCGACCCTGGGGATCGTCCTCCGGGTGGAGTCCGCCGGACACTCCCGGCTCGATCGGTTCGACATCGTCGTCTCGCGCGTGGGGATGAAGCAGGGCCAGTCGTCGTACCTGCTGTCGGGCTACTACAGCCTGTCGCGGCAGATGACCGACACCGACGGTCCGTTCCGCCCGCCCTCGGACAGCTACCACCCGGCCGCCGACTGGGGCCCGGCCGTGTCTGACGTACGCCACCGCCTTGTCGGCATGGCCAGCGTCTCGCTGCCGAAGAACTTCAGGGTGATGACGACGATGTCCTTCACTTCGGCCGCGCCCTACAACATCACGACCGGGTACGACGACAACCACGACACGGTCTTCAACGACCGTCCGGCGGGCGTCGGCCGGAACAGTGCCCGCGGGGCCGCCGCGCTCGATGTGACGGCGCGCGCCGGCTGGACGTGGGGCATCGGCAAGGCCCCCGCGAAACAGACGGACATCCCCAATCTCCGGCGCAGGGCGCGCGACGCCCAGAGGGATCCGCTCGGCGCCGTGGCCGGCGCATTCGGCAGCCAGGCGCACCGCTACCGGCTGGAGTTCTACGCCCAGGCCTCCAACGTCCTGAACCGCGTGAACCCCGTCGGCTTCCGCGGCGTGCTCACGTCGCCGTACTACGGCCGGGCGACGGCCTCCCTGCCCCCTCGCCGAATCGAACTCGGCGCGCGGTTCGACTACTGACCAGAGGGAACCATGGCACACGCGACGAGCGGGATGCCCGGGGCGACGTCGTTGCCCAGCGACGTGCGTGAGGCGCTGTCGCTGCTGCACAAGGGCCGGGAGACCGCCTCGCCACGCCTGGCCGATCTCCGCTGGCTCTCCGGGTACGCGCGCGCGCACCTCGGGCGCGCCGCCGCGGCGGCTTGCTGCATGGCGGTGGTCGCGGGGGCCGGCGCGGTGTCGCCCGTCCTGATGATGACGGTGATAGACCGGATCCTGCCCGCGCGGAGCCTCCCGCTGTTCGATCTCCTCGTCGCGGGCCTCCTCGCCCTGCAGTTGCTGCGGCCCGCCTTCTCATTCCTCGCGGGCTACCACTTCGTGGTCCTGGGCCAGTCGGTCCAGGCCGCGGTCCGCGAGGACCTGTTCCGCCGGCTGGTACGGCTCCCGCTCGCGTTCTTCGAGCAACGGCAGTCGGGCTACCTCGTGGCGAGGCTGGCGGAGGTGAACGCCATCTCGGCGCTCTTCTCGCAGGCCATGCTGACGCCGGTGCTCGGGCTCATGGAGTTCGTCTTCAGCCTGTCGATGATGCTGTACATCAGCTGGCCGCTGACGATGGTCAGCACGCTGCTGCTGCCGGTGTTCTATCTCGTCGCCCGCTTCCAGGGGCGCGGATTCCGCACCGCCGCCCGCTCGTTGATGGAACAGGGCGCCCAGGTCTCGCAACGGTTCCAGGAGTCGCTCTCCGGCATGCAGACCATCAAGGAGTTTGGCGCCGAGGAGCGGGAATCCTGCCGGGTGGCCGATTCACTTCGCCAGCTCCTGCGGAAGGGAATCGTGCAGTCGATCATCCAGGCGCTGGCCACTGAGTCGGTGACGACGGCGGTGGGGGTGATGGGCCTGGTCATCCTGTGGGTCAGCGGACGCGGCATCATGGCCGATCGGTTCACGATCGGCGCGTACGTGGCGTTTACGGCGTATCTGGTCAAGTTCCTCGTGCCGGTGCAGGCGGTCGCCGTGATGAGCATCAGCCTGCAGACCGCGTTCGTCGGTGTGCGCCGGCTGTCCGAGCTGATGCAGCAGATGACCGAGGACGCCGACCCGCGCCGGGTCGAATCGCTCGCTGCGGTGAGGGGACACATCGTCATCGACGACGTGCACTTCCGGTACGACGGGAACGACGGCAGCGAGGCGCTCGCGGGGGTGACCGCGGAGATCCTGCCGGGCGAATGCGTCGCGATCGTCGGGCCCAGCGGATCGGGCAAGACGACCCTGGTCAGGCTGCTGCTCGGCCTGTATCCCGTGTCCGGCGGCGCCATCCGCATCGACGGGCACGACATCCGGTCGGTGCACCTGCGCGATCTCCGGGACGCCGTCGGCGTCGTCTCGCAGAACGTGTTCCTGTTCAACGACACGGTGCGCCACAACATCCTCTACAGCCGCCCCGAGGCGGACGACGCGCAGATGATCGCCGCCGCGAAGGCGGCCGACGCCCACGGCTTCATCATGGCGCTTCTCCAGGGCTACGACACGGTCATTGGCGAGCGCGGCGCGCGGCTGTCGGGAGGGCAGACCCAGCGGGTGTCGATCGCGCGCGCGCTGCTGCGGGATCCCGCGATCGTCGTCTTCGACGAGGCGACGTCGCAGCTCGACGGCGAATCGGAACAGCGCGTCTGGAGGGAAGCGGAGCGGCGTCTCCGCGGCAAGACCCGGATCGTAATCTCGCACCGTCTCACCCCCGTCGTTCGCGCCGATCGCGTGATCGTGCTTGAGCACGGCCGCGTGCTGGCGTGCGGGCGGCACGCCGACCTGCTCGCGAACGAGCCCCGGTACCGCTGGATGTTCGGGGCGGCCGCGGAGGCCGTGTGACCGCCGGCGGGAACAGGCCCGAGGCGAAGACGCGCATGCGATCGAGTACCCGGAGGCGCTGGCGGGCGAAGCGCCAGCGCAGTCCCGCGGCGCAGGCACTGCGCGCGCGGACCCTCGTCGCCGTCGACTCGGGGAACTGCGACAGCGTGGGGCGCGAGTGGGGGAGGAGGGAACTCGTATGAGGTACTTCCGACTTGAACCGGACGTCACGCTTCAATTGGGCGCGTGTGCCGGCGCACTCTACGCTCTTGGTCGGCGGTCCGTGCTTGACCTCAGCCCTGATGAAGCCAGAATCGTCCGCGACTGCGAACGCGGGTTGCCACTGGAACAAATCTCGGACGGCGAGTCGGATGTCAATGCCCTTGTCAATCGCTTGAAGCGCGCGCACCTTGGGCGGTACCTCGAGCGTCCTATCGTGGTTGATCGATACGTGCATGCCACCAATGCGAGGGTGAAGGGGTACTACGAGCCACCACTGGCACTCGACGCGGTGTATCTCCAACTCGCTTCCCGATGCGATCTGTCGTGTACGGACTGCGACACCCAGGAGTTCGCCACTTGGCAAGGGTGCCACTCGTGCCAGCCCTGGCCGGGAGTTCTCCCAGGTGCCTCGTGGACGCGAGAGGCTTTGGACGATGTGGTGGATCAGTTGGCGCCCCTTCAGATTGGGCACGTGTACGTTGCAGGGGGGAATCCCCTCTTGGAAGAAGACCTCCTCCGGCACGTCGTCGAACGGGTTTCCAGGTGGAAGCGGCCGGCGGCGGTGATAGTGACGACCAATGGACTCGGTCTATCCGAGGAGCTTGCGCGCTGGATGACGGCGCGCGGCGGCGCCTTCAACTTCGTGCGGCTCGCGCCTGACCGCTCGGTGTCCGAGCGTGTATCACAATCCTCAATCGCGTACGACGCCGTCGAGTCGGCAATCGACTGCTGCCGAACTGCATCGGCGAAGTTCTATCTCACGCTTCGATTGTCGGAACAGATCCGGATCACAGGCGAAAGGTGGCGGGCAAAGGTCAGCAGCCTCGGTGCCGAACGCGTCCTCCTGACGGAGAGGGTGAGACCAGTCTCCCGATCTGACAGCCATGTGTGGCCGCTCAAGGCTCTCCGAACGACTGAACGGACTCGCGTGCCCCAAGTCGGACCTAAGGAGATGTTCGCGAGGCGCCACGTCAACCACTGCCTGGACCGCGGGATTGCCGTCGCGGCGGATCGACAGGTGCGAGCCTGCTCGATGCTCGAGGAGCGGCTGGGCGACCTGGCTGCCGAACCGCTCCAGCGGGTGTTCGCCGATCGGCGTGTGGACCGCTACTGGCAGATGACTAAGGATTCGATCGCAGGTTGCCGCCAGTGTGAATTCAGGTACGCCTGTGTTGATTGCACGGCCCTGGACCTCTGGCGCACTGCTCTACCGAAAGCCGGGCTACTGACGTGCGGCTACGACCCAGAACACGGCGCCTGGGCGAACGGCGAAGCCTCATCCCCGAGGGCCAACGCGGCCTCTACTGAATCCAAGGGAAGGTGAGCATGCGGATACTCGCCACTATCCCGTTCGAGTCGGACAGCGGGAACCAGTACTTGTACGACGATAACACCGGGATGGTGTTTCCCGCTGCCGACTCCTTGAACGCCCTCCTCGAACTCCACGCCGGTCTCTCGCTCGAACAGGCGGTTGGCCGTCTGAGAGGACGGTACGACATTGAACGCCTCGCGGAGGACGCCGAGTTCATCCGCCACTGGAACAGCGTTTATGGTGCGTTCTATCGTGCGGAGGAAGTCCCGCCAGAACTCGGCAGCCGGATGCGCAATCTCACGTCGGGTGACGTGGAGGATTACCTCGACGCGAGTGGCACGCGACAGCTGATCCTCATTCTTACCGAGGACTGCAACCTGCGGTGCCGCTACTGCGCGTACTCCGACGAGTACCCACTGAACCGCAATCGGACCTCCGCCGCCATGTCGGTCGAGATTGGACGCCGCGCGATCGATCAGTTCTTCGAGCGCGCCATCCGGTCGCTTCCGCGCAATCCCTGGCAACGGCTAGCCGTCACCTTCTACGGGGGAGAGCCGCTGCTGGCACACGATACTCTGCGTACGCTCGTGGCGCACGCCGAAGCGACGGCACCGTGCCCGCTGCAGTTGGCAGTCACGACCAACGGAACACTGCTCAGCCAAGACCTAGCCGGGTTTCTGGTCGACCACAACTTCAGCATTCTCGTGAGTCTGGATGGAGATCGCGCGAACCACGACCGCAATCGTGTGTTCGCCGACGGAAGGGGGTCCTTCGACGCTGTCGTCGAGAACCTGCGCCGCTTCCGGCAACAGTTTCCGACCTACGCCCGTATCCACCTCATCACGGTGATCGACTGGGGAACTGACGTGCGCGGGCTCGATCTGTTCTTTGAGGAACACAAAGACGACCTCCCTGAGCTGCAACGCGCGGGGGGCGTGACAATGGAGGGCACGAGATACTACGACCGGTTCTCGGACGAAGAGCACCAGGCCCATGCGCTGGCGATCAGGGAAGCTGAGGGCCACTACTTCCGGGCGGAGGCCGACGGCACGCCGCCTCACAGGGTCGGCCGCCTCCTCTGGGGCACACGGGCGATGTCCCTCAGAATGCGTCGCCGCGGTGGCAACGGGATGAGCGGGATGATCCCGTTCTCGGGTGCGTGCGTCCCGGGCTCTAAGCTCGCGGTCCGGGTCGATGGCAGCTACGACATGTGCGAGCGTGTAAACGGGACGATGCCGATCGGGCATGTGGACACTGGCATAGACGTGGCCAGCGTGGCTTCCATCGTGCGCGATTACAACGCCCAAGTCGGATCGGCGTGCTGGGCGTGCCCCGCGACGAAGCTATGCGGCTTGTGCATGGCAGCGTTCAACCGGGACGGTCGTTTCGAGAGGGCAGAAGAGCCTTGTAGGCGCGCGATCGCCAATGTGCGCCGGACGCTCACCAAGGTGTATTCCGTGTTGGAAGCTCGGCCGTCCGCATTCGCCGAGTTCCGTGATATCGACGAAGAGGTCAGGTTCATTACGTCATGACGGCCTGCCGGGGCATGGATGATCGGCGCGCGAGACTCAGTGGTGCGACTTCCGTTGGCCAGGCATGACATGAGAACAGCGTCTCCCCTCAATGGTTGAGGGGCGATATGAAAGGGAGGGCGTCCATGGATACGTTGAGAACTGAGTCGGAAGCAACGGCGGACATTGGAGGGTACTGGTGCTGGCTGTTCTGTGTCCTCACCGAGTATACCTACGAGTTCCAAAGCTCGATCAACCCCTGATCACCGGGTGCCGCCGGGCCGGAGAATGGCGGTTCGGCCCAATAGTCGAGCCGATTGATGAAGGGAGAGCATCATGGAGACATTGAAGACTGAGTCGGAGGAAGCATACGCAGCGGGGCCTCTCTGCCTGATGCTGTGCATGTTCAGTTCGGCCACGCTGGAAGAAGGCTCGAACTGGCAACCCTTGTAGGAATGGAGGTTGTTCACGCCGCGCCGGAGGTCGGCCGGTGAGGGGACCGCTCTTCGGGCCGCTCTCGATCGCGACGATGCCAACGACGCATGTGGCGGGCGGCGCCCGTCACATGCGTCGAGTCTCGGCTTCCGAAGCTGAGATATGCGGCCTCTGTCTGGGCAGCCGCCGGACGCGGCTGAGTGGTCCAGACCGCCGCGGGCGGAACCGGGGCCTGTCGAACGAACCGTTCGGGATGGGCCGCGTAAGCGGGATCGAGCGCGGCGTGGCGCCGAGCCAGGACGACGGGGACCTCGCCGAAGTCGACCACCGTGGACGTCAGCAGCCCGAGGCTCGAGTGACGGTGGTGGTCATTGTACCACGGCAAGAAGAGCTGGCCGAACGTGTGTGCGTCTACAGTAGCCCGGAAGCGATCCCGGAAGTCGGGCCCGTACTCCAGCGTCCGAAACCGGCTTTCGGAGGACGGGTTGTCGTTAAACACTGACAGGCGATTGTGACTGTGGGTCTTGTGGACCTTGGTACAAGAAATGCGAGTACTATGAGAAGTGACGTACGTGCTGTGATAGCGTGCTTCGTCCGTACATTTAACGTGCCTGGGTGACCAGGACGCGTATGCATGTCGAGACGAAGCCCGCTTGTCATCGGTCCGTCCGACGATGAGCGTGCCGCGTTGGATGTGCGCGAGCAGGAATGTGCGCCACCGCATCGAGAGGCCGTTCGAGCCAAGATCTTCCTGCTCGCCACCGCGGGCCTGGGCAATGACGACATCGCGGCGCGGGTCGGCTTCCAAGGCCAGATCGTGAGCGAGTAGCGGAAGCGCCTCTTCTTGGAACGCCTCGCCGGCCTCGACAAGCAATCGCGGGGCGGGGATCCAGCGCGCTTCTCCCCAAGCGTCGTAGTCGAGGCCGGGCGCCTCGCGTGCAGGATACCGGCGGCCAGCGCGTCGTTGGCCGCGTCGTGCTGCTCGCTTTGGGCACCGCAAACAGGCTGTTCGGCCCGCTGAATCCAATCGGTCGCACGTTAAGGAAAGTGTCCGCTTCCGGGGCATTGGCGTCAACGAAGAGAAGGGGCGATCTGCGGCCTGTCGGATGACGAGCTGGCAGTCATCTCGCTCGGCCGCTTTCAGAAGTTGTTTGGCGCGCGAGCCAGAACCCAGCTGGACGTCAAGCCCGTCAGCCCGGATGCGGTAATAGGTGCGATCGAAGACGTCATTGTCGCTTTGCGGATTGAGCGGCGACTAAAGCCTAAAGGAGAAGGTAACTTCGGCATGTTCACGTCGGATTCACTTCCGGCAATCTGGGACGAAGTTACCAGCGGCATCTTCGCCCCTCTGTTAGGCGTGGTCGCGCTGTCGCTCGTCGTGGGCGGCATCGTCATCATGAACACCATCATCATGGTCGTGGCCGAGCGGACCTTCGAGAGCAGGCTGCACAAGGCACTGGGGGCGCAGCGTCGCGACACCATGTTCCAGGCGCCTGCCGAGTCGGTGACCCTGTCGGTTGCCGGTGGCATGATCGGCACCACGCCGGGCTTCCTGCTCGCGTGGATTGTCTCCAACGCTTGTCCGCTTCCGGCCGCTGTGCCACGCTGGTCCCTCGCGCTCGGCGTCGGTACGTCGGCCGTTGTGGGCCGTGTCTTCGGCGTCCACCCGGCCTTGTGGACCGCCCGGCTCGATCCGATCGAGGCTTTGAGGAGAGAGTAGCCATGGCCATGCGGCTCGCGTTGTTTGCCGACATCGTCGGCATCGCCTTCGACAGCTTGCGGGTTCAGAAGATGCGATCGGCGCTCACGATTCTGAGCGTCGTCATCGGCATCACCGCCATTGTCGGCATGACCTCTCTGATACGCGGCTTCGACGAATCACTGCGCGATACGATCCGCGAGCTCGGACCCAATACGTTGATCGTGGCGAAGTTCAGCCTGCTGAGCGTGGCCTCCGGCAAGGACTTTAAGGAACTCCTCAAGCGCCCCGTGCTGACCGTCGCCGATGCGAAGGCGATCGAGAAGGGCGCGCCGTCGGTCGGCAGTGTGGATGTGTGGCTGGGGGCATGGGGCATGCCGGGCCGCGAGCGGGCGTACTACAAGGGCGAGAGGACCAAGGAACTGTCGATCCTCGGCGTGACGGAGAATTACGCAGCCGTCAGCTTCGTGAAGTTGGAGGGCGGACGGTTCTTCACGGCGTCTGAGGTCCTGCACCGCCGTCGAGCGGCGGTGTTGGGCCAGACGCCGCTCAAAGCACTATTCCCCAACGCCGACCCCATCGGCAAGCGCATCCGCATCGGCAGCCTCCAGTACGAAGTCGTCGGCTACGCGGGGCCTCGGCCGAGCATTGGCGGTCCAGGCGCCGGTCAGGACGACTTCATCGTTATTCCTTACACGGCGTACCAGAAACACTTCGGATGGCGGGACGCAGGCAGCCGGAGTCACTCGGGCGGAACCGTGACCGACGCCAGTGCCATGCAGAGCGCCATGATCGCCGTCGTCCCGCGCGAGGGCGCGCCTCGCGAGGCGGCCATGGTGGAAGTCGAGCAGGTCCTGCGCGTGCGTCACGGCCTGATGCTCGACCAGGCGAACGACTTCGACATCATGACGCAGGATGCGACGCTGAAGATGTATGACCAGTTCACTGGCGCCACGTTCGTCGGCTTGGTGGTGATCTCGTCCATCGCGCTCATGGTCGGCGGCATCGGCGTGATGGCCATCATGATGATCTCCGTGACGGAACGGACGCGCGAGATCGGCGTGCGCAAGGCGATCGGCGCCCGGCGCCGCGAGATCCTCTGGCAGTTCCTGCTCGAGGCCGTATTCCTCACATCGGTCGGTGGCCTACTCGGCATCGCCCTGGGCGCCGGAATCGGCACGGGTGTTCACTGGGCCACCGGGTTTCCGATATCGTTGCCGTGGTGGAGCTTCGCCCTGGGTCTCGGGTTCTCCGGCGGGGTCGGGGTGTTCTTCGGCCTGATGCCGGCGATCCGCGCGGCTCGCTTGGATCCCATCGAGGCGCTCAGGTACGAATAGAGGCGGGGCACACGGCTAGCGAGCCTCGGCGGCATCGGGTTCATGCTGCTCTTCTATCTGCGTGACCAGCGCTTCGTGGGGTACTTCTACACGATCCGGGCTTCATCTTGGGTGTCCACCGAGGCCGCCCATCAGTTCGGCTGCGCAAGTCCGCAGGTGGTGGACGTTCGCGTCCGCAGTCACGCCGGACGTGCGGCGTGCGATACTTCCGACGACCTGTGCCGCCGTCCGACCTGCCGCAACCTGCTGTTCTGATAGGGAGGGCAGTTGTTGGGCGGTCCAGGCCGCGTTCGGGTGCGCGGTGACCGCGACGTGGACCACGAGGCGACGTTGATGCGCCAGAATGACGAGCACGAATAGCAGGCGATACGTGGCAGTCGGCACCACGAAGAAGTCGGCGGCCGTGAGCTGCTCGACGTTATTGGCGAGAAGCGTGCGCCACGTCTGGGACGGTGGGCGTCGCCACTGCGCCAGGTACATGGCGACGGTCGCTTGGTTGACATCGATGCCGAGCGTGAGGAGTTCACCGTGGAGGCGGGGCGCGCCCCACAGCGGGTTCGCCTCTGACATCGTTCGGATCAGGGCGCGGACGTTTGGCGGAACGCCCGGTCGACCGAGGCGCTTGCGACTCTTCCAGCGCCAAGAGCGGTGGAAGCCTCGGCGATGCCACGCGAGGACGGTCTCGGGCTTCACGATGACGTTGGCGGCTCGCCACCCCTGCCAGATCCGCGACAACCAGACCCACAACAGGCGGTCCGCCCGCGTCAACGGGACGCGCCGAGAGCGAGCCCGTTCCAGGACCTGAAGCTGGTGACGTAAAGCGAGGACTTCAAGCTGCAGGGTAGCGCGCGTGCGGATCGACGCGCGCAGGATCTGAAGAACTGAACGCACGATGGCCATCACGCCAAAGGCACCCACGGACGGCGCAAAGGTCAACCGACACAACGAGAACGAAATTCTTGGTAGGCACAGCCACAGAAACGTCAGGCGGAGAAGCGTCGGCGCCTCTGCAATTGGACATCTATACCGGTCATCCGGAGCCGGTACTGGACAAGCGTCTCAGTGACACCAAATGTGGTGGCGATGCTATCAATCGATAGTCGGCTCTTGCGCGCATCGAACAGCACGTCCCGGGGAAGCAATAGAGCCCATGCAAGGCAGTTCGCCTCACCTTCCTGCTTTTGATCGAACGTTCGCATCGACAGATCGACGGATTCCGAAAGGATGACCGTCGCAGGCTCGTGGCTGAGGATCACGTGTGCGAGTTCGTGGGTGACGTCGCTGGCCTGACGTCCGCTTGACTTGCGGTTGTTGTACACGACGATAACGCGCCCGTGCACGGCCACCGTGACGGCGGACCATCCCCAGGGATCGTTGACCACGAGCTGCTGCAGAATGTCCGGCGTTATCCCCGGAACATCGGCGCATGTCCACAGGACAACATCAAAATGCTCCGCCAGACGGGCCGGTCAGCCGGCAGTAATCGGGGACATTGGGCAAAATCGGCAATTGCCAAGTCGCGGTCACCGCCGAGCTGTGGACGGGCGTGCACGCGTGGCTGGTCGGTGCGCAGTTGTACTTGCCGGCGACCTCGTTGACGCCCGGGCAGCGGTCCCGCGGTCGCATTCCCTCCACGGTCGGCTTTCAGGAGAAATGGCGCCAAGCTCTCACGCTCCTGCGCCAGGTGCGCGCCTCGGGGATTACGGTGACGGCGGTGGTCGCGGACGCCGAGTTCGGCGATTGCGCCGCGCTCCGGCGCGCCCTGCATCGATTGCGCCTGCCTTATGCGCTCGGTGTGTCTGCGGATACCGTCGTCTTCCCCGGTGTGCCCACCCCGCGGCCGCCGACGCCGCGCGTCGGCAAAGGCCGTCCTCGGAAGCGCGGTGTGTTGCCCGCCGACACGCCGCGCGTCGCCGCCGAAGACTGGGCGACGCAGCAAGCCGCCTACGCGTGGCGGCTCGTCCGATGGCGCAACGGCACCAATCCGCCGTGGCAGGCGCAGTTCCTCCGACCGTGGGTGACGCCGGCGCACGACTGGCGCGCACACCGCCGCGTGGCCCCGCCCGTCTGGTTGCTGATCGAACGGGACCTCGGCGCCACCCCGCGCCTCAAGTGTTACCTGGTGCATCTGCCCGCGACCGCCTCGTGGCAGGCGATGGTGCACTTGGCGCATCAACCCTGGGGGATCGAACAACAGTATCAAGAGCTGAAAGACGAAGTGGGACTCGACCACTTCGAGGGCCGCTCGTTCCACGGCTGGCACCGCCACGTGGCGCTCACGGCGGTGGCCTATGCCTTCCTGCAGCGCGAGCGCGTGCGGCGACGGCGGCACCCGCTCACGTTTCCCCAGGCGCGAGCCGTCGTCACCGGTATTCTGACGGCCTACTACTTCCTGACCCATCGGCGTCAGCTGAACATGTTGATAAAACTGGCGGAAATCCCGCTACGGATCGAACAAAGTCGACCTTACACCGAAGCGCCGCGTCACGCGGACACAGCGGCACTCACCCCCAGCGAGGCCAGCACCCGGCGGTTGATCTCCGTCACGGTGCCCAGTCCGTTCACCCGGCACAGGAGCCCGAGCTGGTCGTAGTACGGCACGAGTGGGGCGGTCTTCTCGTGGTGCTCGCGCAACCGCCGCGTCAGCACGGCCTCGGTGTCGTCTAGACGATGGACCAGCCGCGACGCGATGTCCTCTGGCGGCGGATCGAACATCAGGTGGTAGATGCGACCGGTCTCGGGATCCGTGCGGCGCCCGGTG